>Ga0214917_10001758_pt1 | contig 27590 bp, 33 predicted proteins | sample LL_1208_BB_MetaG_FD_177983 | JGI IMG/M metagenome (GOLD analysis project Ga0214917, IMG submission 177983) | Freshwater microbial communities from Lake Lanier, Atlanta, Georgia, United States - LL_1208_BB | ecosystem: Environmental > Aquatic > Freshwater > Lake | place: USA: Georgia | collected... | reverse complement strand
ACTGGCCAGCCGCCAGCAGCGGATCGAGGCCGCCGGCGGCGCCGGTGGCTTCGCGGATGCCGGCGATGTTGAGGATGTCCGCCACCACTGCGGAGGCGGTGGGGCCCGCCCCAGCGCCCGGCCCGTAGAACATCACCCGGCCCACGGGGTCCCCCTCCACCAGGATGGCGTTGTTCACCCCGTGCACCCCCGCCAGGGGATGGTCCTTGGGCAGCAGGGTGGGGTTGACCCGCACATCCAGCTGCACGGTGCCGTCGGGGTCGGTGCCGAGGAACTGGGCCGTGGCCACCAGCTTCACCACGTAGCCCAGCTGGGCGGCGTAGTTCACATCGCGGGCATCAAGCCGGTCGATGCCTTCGGTGGGGATGGCGCTGCGCGCGATGGCCCCGCCGTAGGCCAGGCCCGAGAGGATGGCGATCTTGTCGGCGGCGTCGCCCCCCTGCACATCGGCGGCGGGGTCGGCCTCGGCGTAGCCCAGCCGCTGGGCATCCGCCAGCACCGCCCCGTAGGCCGCCCCCTCATCCGCCATGCGGCTGAGGATGTAGTTGGTGGTGCCGTTGATGATGCCGCTCACCCGTTGGATGCGGTTGCCGCCGAGCGATTGCTTCAGCGGCTCGATGATCGGGATGCCGCCGCCCACGGCCGCTTCGATCAGCACGTAGACCCCCCGCTCGGCGGCGGCCGCGGCGATCTCTTCGCCGTAGCGGGCGATCACCGCCTTGTTGGCGGTCACCACCGCCTTGCCGGCGGCGATGGCGCGCAGGATCAGGCTGCGGGCCGGCTCCAGGCCGCCCATCACCTCCACCACGATGTCCACGGCCGGATCGTCCACCACCGCCTCCGGGCTGGTGCAGACCACATCGGCGGGCAGGTCCACCGGGCGGGGACGGTTCAGATCCCGCACTGCCACCCGTTGGAGCGCCAGCTGGCCCACCAGCGGATGGCGCCCCTCGGGGTTGAGCAGGATCTCGGCCACGCCCGCTCCCACCGTGCCGAGCCCGAGCAAGCCGATGCCGATGGTCATGCCGCCGTGACGCCGTAAACGGGGATCCTAGAAATCGGCCAGGGCCTTGGCCTGGGCCTGCATCAAGCGCAGGATGTTGAGGAAGCCGTTGGCCCGTGAGGGGGTCAGGCTGGCCTGCAGGCCCGTCTCCGCCAGCACGCTGGCGTCGATGGCGGCGGCGGTGGCCGGATCGAGCCCCTCCAACCCCTCGATCAGAAGGGCCAGCAGCCCCTTGGTGATGGCGGCGTCGGAATCCCCCTGCCAGTGCAACTTGCCGTCCACCAGTTGGCCCACCACATACACCTGCGACACGCAGCCCTTGACCTTGAAGGCGTCGGTGCGGAATTCCTCCGGCAACGGCTGCAGCTTCTTCGCCAGCCACAGCACGTACTCGTAGCGCCGTTTGGGGTCGGCGGTGCTTTTCAGGCGTTCAACGATTTGATCGAGCTTCTGGCTGCCGGAGGCCATCAATGGGGGCGGCGGGTGCGCTGGAGTCCCAGCAGCATGGCAGCTGCCCCCAGGCCGCTGAGACCCACCAGCCAGCCGCCTGCCCGGGCCGGCCGCGGCTGGGCGCTCACCCGATCGAGCTGGGCGTGGCCGCGCCGCAGGGGCATCTCCAGGTAGTCGCGGTGGCCGGGCCCACCATCCACCTGCAGCTCCCAGGATCCATGGGCGCCCTTGGGCAGGGCGAAGCTCAGCTGGCCGTGCTGGTCGGTGCGGCCGAGCTCCAGGGGCTCGCCGTGGGGGGGCACCAGGCGCACCACCGCATCACGGGTGGGTTCGCCATTGGAAAACTGGCTCTGCAGCAGCAGTGCATCACTGAGGCCCCGCAGGGGGCTGAGGCGGCTTTCGATGCCATGGGCCAGGGCCGACCCGGTGGTCAACCCCGCCCACAGCAGGGGCGCCAGGGCCAGCAGCCCGCAGCGGATGGTGCGGCCCATTCAGGCCGACCAGCGGCTGCCGTTGCTGCGGGTTTTGCCCGCCTGCACCATGTGCACCATCGAGCTCACCATCATCGAGAGGGCGTCGCTGGAATCGTCGCGCCCTTTGAGCTCGGAAGCCAGCACCTGTTCGGCGGCGCTGCCGCGGTTGAGGCGGATGCTGGGTCCGCGGCGCGGGCCATCGGGGGCCGTCGCCTCGGCACCGGAGCCCTGGTCCAGGTTGAGGGCCGATCGGAAGGCGTCGTTGGCCTGAAGATCCACGAAAGCGACGGATGCCTGCCCTGATCCTGCCAAATCCTGGGGGGCAGCGGCGTGTCCGGCCCCCCGGCTTACACAGGTCGCAACCAATGCAGGCCCCCCTCATGCAGCCAGCCATCGAAGGGCACATCCCAGGGATCGCGGGGTACCTGCTCCACCAGGCAGCCCTCGGGCAGCACCACCAGGGCCGGCACCGCCCGCCAGGGGGCCGCGCTGCGCAGGCGGTCGAACCAGCCGCCGCCGTAGCCGAGGCGAAACCCCTGGCGGTCGCAGGCCAGGGCCGGCACCAGCAGCAGCGCCAGCTGCTGGGGTTCCAGATCGGGCCCCGGGTCCGGGGCGGGGATGCCCGTGTCATCCGGGCTGAGGGGGGTGCCCTCCCCCCAGGCGCGGTAGTGCAGGGCGCCGTTGCTCAGCCGCGGCAGGGCCAGCCGCCCGCGCAGGCCGGGCTCCTGCTCCAGGCCGCGCAGATCCGGCTCCCCGGCCAGGGGCCAGTGGATCCCCAGCCGGCGCCCCGCTGACACCAGATCCGGCAGCTCCCGGCGGGCGATCGCCAGCAGCGGGCCCTGGGCCGCCGGCAGCAGCGCCGCCCGCTGGCGGCGGCACTGGCGCCGCAGGGCGTTTTTTTGCGCAGCGTTGGGCTCCCCCACGGTTCAGCGCTGAAACCAGCCGGTGAGGGCCACCGCCAGGGCATCGGCGGCGTCGTCGGGCCGCGGCGGGTCGTCGAGGTTGAGCTCCCGCATCACCGCATCGAGCACATCGGCCTTGTCGGCATGGCCGTGGCCCGCCAAAGCCAGCTTGATCTGCATGGGCGGAAACTCCACCACCGGCACCTGGAAGCGGGCCAGGGTCATCATCAGCACCCCCCGGGCCTGCACCACGGAGATGGTGGTGCTGGAGCGGTAGAAGAAAAACTTTTCCACCGCCGCCAGCTGCGGCCGCCAGGTGCGCAGCAGCTGGCGCAGGTCGCGGGCGATCTCCACCATGCGCTCACCCTCGCTGCGGCCCGGATCGGTGCGGATGATGCCGCAGTCGAGCAACTGTTGGCGGCCGCTGCCGGGGCGACCGTCCACATCGATCAAGCCGTAGCCCACCCTGGCCAGGCCGGGGTCGAGGCCGAGGATCCGCATCAGGGCCCCCGGCGCGCCATCAGGCCGCCAGGGCCAGCTCGAAGGCGGCGCGGTCGGTGGATTCGGGGCGCTCGAACACCTTGCAGAACACCTTCACCACCCGGTCGCCGGAGTCGATCTGCTCGAGGGGGTCCTTGCGCAGGCGGTGGCGCAGGCAGCAGGCGGCCACACGGGCCACGTCGTCTTCGCTCACCTCGGTGCGGCCCTCGAAGGCGGCCAGGGCGCGGGCGGCGCGGTTGGTCACGATGTCGCCCCGCAGGCCATCCACATCCAGCTCGCCGCAGATGGCGGAGATGCGGATGCGCAGGTCGTCATCGATCTGCACCTGGGGCAGGCGGTTTTGGGCCTCCACCACCCGGGCCTGCAGGCCGTCCTGGGTGGGTTGCACCGCGGCATTGAAGCCATCGGGGTCGTTGTCGAAGGCGGTGCGTTGATCCACCACTTGCACCCGAAGTTCGGGGTCGCGCACGGTGCGCACCTCCACGCTCATGCCGAAGCGGTCCAGCAGCTGGGGTCGCAGTTCCCCCTCCTCGGGGTTGCCGGAGCCGATCAGCACGAATCGGGCCGGGTGGCGCACGCTCACCCCCTCCCGCTCCACGGTGTTCCAGCCGGAGGCGGCGGAATCCAGCAGCACGTCCACCAGGTGGTCGTCCAGCAGGTTCACCTCATCCACATAGAGCAGGCCGCGGTTGGCCTTGGCCAGCAGGCCCGGCTCAAAGGCCCGCACACCCTCACTCAGGGCTTTCTCGATGTCGATGGTGCCGCAGAGGCGGTCTTCGGTGGCCCCCAGGGGCAGGTCCACCATGGGCACCTGGCGCTTCTCGGTGGGCAGCTGCTCGCCCTGCTCCTGGCGCTGGCGCACCTCGGTGCTTTGCAGGTCGGGGTCGCTGGGGGAGCTGTTGTAGGGGTCGCCGGCCACCACATCGATCTCCGGCAGCAGATCCGCCAGGGCACGGATGGTGGTGCTCTTGCCCGTGCCGCGGTCGCCCATGATCATCACGCCGCCGATGCGTGGATCGATCACGTTGAGGAGCAGCGCCAGCTTCATCTCCTCCTGGCCCACGATGGCGGTGAAGGGGTAAACCCTGCGCTTGCGGGCTTGCATCAGCGGGATGGATCAGGCTGTTCGGGGGATTGTTTCACAGGCAGCAGGCTGAGCACCTGGGGCGGGGTGGCGTCCGCCGGGTAGATCAGGCGCACCCGCAGGCTGCGGCTGCCGCCCGGCGCCAGGCTGATGGTGCCGAGGGCCGGCCCCTGCTGCCCCACCCGCTGCACCAGGTGGAACCCCTGGCGGCCGCTGGGCTTGCCATCGGGGCCATCCAGGCCGCTCACCTCCACGGTGCCGCGGAACATCACCGGGGGGCCCGGCTTGGCCTTGAAGCGCAGGCCACCGACCGCCTGGTCGCCCTTGATCGGGCTCTCCAGTGCCAGCTCCAGCCGCACGGGCTGGGGGCCACCGTTGCGCAGCGGCAGGGTGAGGTCGTACTCCACGCCGTAGTTGCCGTGGGCCGCCCAGGCGGTGCCGGGGTAGAAGGCCTTGAGCTCGGCGGTCTGCACCTGGCGGGTGCCGAGGCTGCCGCGCTCCAGGGAGGCGATCGGCCAGGAGATCGGCGCCCGGCTGGCGGAGAGGTAGGGCTGGCCGGGATCGGTGATGGTGCCGCGCCAGGTGCTGCCCACCTGCACCCCACTGACCCGCGAATACACCAGCTTGCCGCTGCTGCCGCGGGGGGTGGGGCTGTGTTCCTTGGCGCTCAGCCCGCCATCCAGCAGGGCGGCCCAACGCTCCGGCGGCGGCGGTTGGTCGCCCTCGCCGAAGGCCGCCAGGGTGGCCAGGCTGATGGCGCCTGAGCTCTGCAGGCGCAGCTGCAGGTTGCGGCCGTTGAGCAGGGGGTCGAGGCCCCGCACCGGCAAGGGCAAGGCCAGCAGCGTGGTGGGTTGGCCGGGGGGCAGGGTCCATCGCTCCGGCAGCAGCGGGTTGCGCTGGCGGCCGAGCAGTTCGGTGGCCACACGGCTGCCCGGGCCGGAGAAGGTGCTGCCGTCTTGGGGCATCAGCTCCGGCAGGGGCAGGAAGGGGGCCTGGGGCTGCACCCGGTCGGTGGCCTGGGAGAGGGCGGTGGAGCCAGACAGCAGCTGCAGGGTCACCGGCTGCGGGCCCCGGGGTTGGGCCACCACCGCCAGCCAGAGGGTGGAGTTGAGCTGGTCGGGTTTGCCGGCGAACACGTGGTGGCTGAACAGGTCAAAGCGGCCGTTCAGCGGCAGGTTGAGGTGGGCGGCCGGTTGGCTGCGCCCCTGGCCGGGGAAGGTGGACAGCAGGATGCCGGGTTCGCTGATCAGCTCGGGGTTGTTGTCGTTGACCACCAGCACCGGATCGAGACCCCCCGGCAGGGGGGCCACGGTTTGGGGCCGTTGAATCGGCGCGGGCGCCGGCGCGGGGGGGGCGGCCGGGGTGGGGCTGGCCGCGAGCAGCAGCAGGGGGAGTGGGGTCATGGGCGGGGGGCGGCATTGCCGCCGGGTTTGCCGATCAGGCTGCGGGCCACCTCGGCGGCCATGGCCCGGATCAGGTCGGTGGAGCGCTGGTCGTTGAAGGGGCCCTTCACCAGGAAGGCCGCCACCGCCCGCTGGCCGTTGGGCAACTGGATCAAGCCACCGTCGGCATAGGCGATGCCGATGTCGCCGGTTTTGTTGAGCACGGTCACGCCGTGGCCGAGCAGGTCGCTGTCGGGGTCAGCGGAGTCGCCCCCGAGCCCCATCAGCAGCCCCAGGGGCAGCAGGGTGTTGGTGCGGGAGGTGCCCATCACCTCGCGGAACAGGTCGCGGGCGCGGGGGCTGAGTTTCTCGCCGGTGTCCACCAGGGCGATGGCGCGGGCCAGGTCGTGGGCGCTGGTGGTGTTGGTGCCGTCGAGATCCGGCAGCCAGTTGTTGATCACCGTGCCGGTGAGGCCCATGGCCTGGAAGCGGGCGTTGAGGCTGGTCTTGCCCCCGAGGCGCTTGATCAGCAGGTTGGTGGCGCTGTTGTCGCTCACCCGGATCATTTCGGTGGCCGCCTCCCAGAAGGGGAAACGGCTGCCGGGGGGGCGGCTGGCCATCCAGCCGGCGCCGCCGCCGATCACCTCCTTGGTGAGGGTGAGCGGTTCGTTCCAGCGCAGCCGGCCGGCATCCAGCTCCTCCAGCCCCGCCAGCAGGATGGGCGTCTTGATCGAACTGGCCGCCGGCAGGGGGCGCTCCGGGTTGAGTTGGGCGAAGCGGCCGTCGTCGAGCACCAGCAGGTAGCCGCTGGCCTGCAGGTCGTTGTGCACGGCCGCCAGCTGGGCCCATTTCTGGCTTAGGGCGGTGAGTTCCGTGCGCGGCTCAAAGCGCCCCAGGGCCAGGCCGCGGGGCAGGCTGTTGCCCCCGGGCAGCCCCAGGGACGGGGTGGTGGCCGGGCCGGGTTGGGCCGTGCCGGCCAGGCGGGGGGCCAGCAGTTTCAGGGCGGTGCCGGTGATCACGCCGAGCCCCAGGCCCATCACCAGCAACCGCAGCGCCAGCTGCAGCGGCGCCCCCCAGCCCGGGGGGGTGCTGGGGCGGTTGGGGCGGCTGGCGCTCACAGGCTGGTGGGGCTGGGCACGGGCCAGACCTTAGGGGCTCCGCCGCTGCGTTGCCCAGCGCAGCTGCCGCACCATGCCGCGCAGCAGCGCCACCTCCGGCTCGCGCACCTGGGCCCGCTGCAGCAGGGCCCGCAGTTTGCCCATGCGCGCCGTGGCCGTGTGTGGATGCAGAAAGCCCACCTCCAGCAGCAACGCCTCGGCATCCGCCAGGGCCGCCTCCAGGGCAGCTCGGGGGCAGGGCTCAGCCGTCGTGGGGTTCGGCCCCGCGGGCTGCGGCTGCTGCAGGCCGTGCAGGCAAATCGCCACCGCATGGGACAGGTTGAGCGAGGCGTAGGCCGCGCTGCTGTGCAGCCGCAGCACCCGCCCCGCCTGCAGCAGCTCCTGGTTGGTGAGGCCGCAATCCTCCCGGCCGAACACCAGGGCCCCCTGGGTCGATGGGGTCTCGATCACGGGCAGCAGCCACCCCAGCGCCTGCTGCGGCTCGCTCAGGGGCAGCCCCTCGGGTTCGAGGCGACCGCTGGTGGCCACCACCCGTGTGCAGTCCGCTAGGGCCGCCTCCAGGTGGGGGAACACCTGCGCCTGCTCCAGCACGGCTTCGGCATGCACCGCCATCAGCCGGGCCTCCGGGCCCCGGTGGTCGCAGCGGGGGGCCACCAGCCGCAAATCGGTGATGTTGAAGTTGGCGCACAGCCGGGCCACGCTCCCCACGTTGAGGGGACCGGCCGGCTCCACCAACACCACCGCCAAGCTCACGTGAGCGTGTTCAGGTAGGTCAGCAGGTCGGCCATGGCCTGCGGTTCAGGCTGGAAGCGGGGCATGGGGGGGGTGCGGCCGCTGACCACCTGCTGGATCAGCTGGCGGTTGTTTTTGCGGTTGTGCACGCCGTGCAGGTTGGGCCCCACCAGCCCCTGGGCGGCGATGCCATGGCAGCCGGCGCAGTTGATCAGAAACAGCTGCTCGCCCCGCTCCCCGGAGCCGCTCAGCTGCAGGGTGCTGCGGGTGTAGGGGTCGCTGCGGGCCGCCGGCAGCAGCACCACCAGCGCCACCACCGCCACCGCCACGGCGGCCACCAACAGCAGCGCGGAGATCAGGCCGCGCCGGGTGGGGGGGGGGGGCGCGGGGGTGGTGGGAGTCGCCGGGGAGGTCACGGGGGAAAGGCGGGGGATGTCAAGGCGCATCACGGCGCCCACACCGGGGGGGTTGGGCGTGGAAGAATTGTGCAACCAGCGCCAAGATCCCATCCATGATCGAACCCCTGCTCTGCGGCATCGTGCTCGGTCTGATTCCCGTGACCTTGGTGGGTCTGTTCGTGGCCGCCTGGAACCAATACCGCCGCGGTAGCGCCCTCGGCGGCTGATCGCCTTAGGCGGGAGAGCCCTCGGGCTCCAACACCAGCACAGTGCTGCCGCCGTAGCGCTTCTGCCGCTGCAGCACCCACTCCGGAGCCAGGGGGGGCACCCGATCACTGGCGCACTCCAGCAGCAACAGGCCCGCGGGCCGCAGCCACTGGCCCGCCTGCACCGCTTGGCTGATGGCGCCGTAGAGCCCGGCGGCGTAGGGGGGGTCGGCGTAGATCAGATCGAAGGGCTCGATGCCCTGGGCCTGTTGCAGCCAGTGGGTCACCTCCTGCTGCACCACGGCCACCGCCGGTGCCGGATCCAGCCCCGAGGCCACCAACGCCAGGTTGGCCTTGGCCGTGGCAGCCATGCGCCGGTCCTGGTCCACCGCCACCACCGCCGCGGCCCCACGCTGCAGAGCTTCGCAGCCCATCACGCCGCTGCCGCAGCACAGATCCAGCCAGCGGGCGCCCCCCAGCTGTGGCGCCAGCATGTTCATCACCGCCAGCCGCACCCGTGAGGGGGTGGGGCGGGCGGTTTGCCCCGGCGGGCTGTGGAGCTTGCGTCCACCGCTGAGCCGCAGGCTCATGGCCGCTCCGCCTCCAGCCAGCGCAGCCAGCGGCGCAGCAGGGCTTCCCCCGCCTCGGCGGATTTCTCCGGGTGGAATTGGCAGGCGCCCAGGCTGCCTTGCCACACGGCGGCGGTCACGGCCCCGGTGCCGAAGGCCACCCGGGCGGTGATGCAGGCGGGGTCCGCGGGCACCGCCGCGAAGGAGTGCACGAAATACATCCAGGCCTCCGGTGATCCCTCCGGCAGCAGCGGGCTGGCGCTGGCGGGCAGCAGGGGCTCCCAGCCCATGTGGGGGATCGGGTGGCCCGGGCAGCGGGGCAGGGCGGCCACGTGGCCGCGGATCAGTCCCAACCCCGGCCGTTGCCCCTCGTCGCTGCTGTCAAACAGCAACTGCAGCCCCAGGCAGATGCCCAGCAGCGGCCGACCCTGGGCGCACCAGCCCTGGATGGCGGGCACCAGCCCCGATCCATGCAGCCGCTCCATGGCTGGATCGAAGGCCCCTACCCCCGGCAGCACCAGGGCCCGGCAGGTGTCCATGGCCGTGGTGTTCTGCACCGCCACCACCGTGCAGCCCAGCCGCTCCAGGGCCCGCTGCACCGAGTGCAGGTTGCCCATGCCGTAATCGATCAGGCCGATGCGGGTCATGGCTGGGGCGTTGGGCACAGGCGTTGGCCAGGTTGCTCGATCGCCGCTTGCCCCTCCAGGGGCAGCCCGTTGAGCTGATCCAGCAGCTGGTAAAGCAGGCCGATGCGCCGGCGGTCGAGCTGGAACCGCAGGCAGGGCCGCAGGATGCCGCGGCTGTCGCAGCTCTCACCCTGATGGATGCTGCCCTCCTCAACCAGTGCGGCGAAGTCGTGGTTGAGCCGCTGCAGCTGTGGGCCGCTCAGCTGGCCATGCAGCAGCAGCTCCAGGTTGTCGTCGGCGTATTGGGCGCCATGGAACACCCGGTAGAAGTGGCTGATGATCGCCATGGCTTCGCTGGCGGAGCTGGCCAGCTTGAGCAGGGTGGTGTCCTCCGGGGAGATCAGGCCACGGCTAACCAGCGCCTGGTGCATCTCCCCCAGCCACTCCCGCCAGAAGGGATCCCCGGGGGGCGCCAGCATCACCAGCGGAATCGGCATGGTGCGGCCCGTTTGGATCAGGGTGAGCGATTCGAACAGCTCATCAAAGGTGCCGAAGCCGCCTGGCATCACCACCAGGGCATCGCTCTCCCGCAGAAAGAACAACTTGCGGGTGAAGAAATAGCGGAAGTGCAGCAGCCGACCCTCGCAGGCGCTCACCGTGGGGTTGGCGTGTTGCTCAAACGGCAGCTCCACATTGAGGCCAATGCTGTTGTCGCAGCCGGCCCCGCTGTTGGCGGCCGCCATGATGCCGCCGCCGGCCCCGGTCATCACCTCAAAGCCCTGGCGCACCGCCTCCACCGCCAGCTCCTGGGCCAGCCGGTAGGCCGGGTCATCGCTGGGGGTGCGGGCGGAGCCGAACACCGACACCTTGCGCGTCAGCCGATGCGGCGCAAACACGCTGAGGCCGTCGCGGATGTCCGCCAGGGCGCCGTTGATCAGCCGCCACTCATCGGCATCACCGCCGCTGCGGGCAATTTCCAGCAGGCTCACGACGCTGCGCTCAATCGCACGCCGCTGCGGATGGGAGAGCAGCTCGGAGGCGAGGGCCTCGAGGGGGCTTTGCTCGGTGGGGCTCAGCGTTGGCGCTCAGAGGTACTTGGAGATGGTGCCGGAGAGGGTGGTCTTGGGCACGGCACCCACCACGGTGTCCACCTTCTGGCCGTCCTTGAACACCATCAGCGTGGGGATGCTGCGGATGCCGTACTGGCTGGCCACGTTGGGGTTCTCGTCGGTGTTGAGCTTGAACACCTTGATCTTGCCCTCAAACTCCTTGGCGATTTCGTCCACGATCGGAGCCACCATGCGGCAGGGGCCACACCAGGGGGCCCAGAAATCAACCAGCACGGGCACATCGCTTTTGAGCACGTCTTGCTCGAAGGAAGCGTCGGTGACGGCAGCGGCGCTGGACATCCGAGGAGTCAACAGGGTTTTCGGAATCTAGCAACGCTGTTCGGCGATGGCCCAGCGGCTGCTGAAACTCGTTACCCGCGGGGTTGGCGCCCGAGAAAAGAGTGAAAGCCCGGACGCGCCGGGCCAGGGGGTGTGAGGAGTGTGAGGGCCGAAGCCCGCACGTCCTTGAGGCTAACGCCGCTGTTCACCCCCTCACCAGGGGGGAATCACTTGCCCATGCCCAGTTGCTGGGCTTTCTGGTACACCTTGCCTTCGGTGAGCAGTGACGGGGCCACCACCACCTCCACCTGCTGCATCTCTTTGAGGGTGCGGGCGCCGAGGGTGCCCATGGAGGTGCGAATGCAGCCCAGCAGGTTCTGGGTGCCGTCGTCGAGGGAGGCGGGGCCGCGCAGGATCTTTTCGAGGCTGCCGGTGGTGCCCACCTTGATGCGGGTGCCACGGGGCAGCACCGGGCTGGGGGTGGCCATGCCCCAGTGGAAGCCACGGCCGGGGGCCTCCGCCGCCCGGGCGATCGGCGAGCCGATCATCACGGCGTCGGCGCCGCAGGCCAGGCACTTGCAAATGTCGCCGCCGGTCACGATGCCGCCGTCCGCAATGATCGGCACATAACGGCCGCTCTCCGCCAGGTAGTCGGCCCGGGCGGCGGCGCAGTCGGCCACGGAGGTGGCCTGGGGGATGCCGATGCCCAGCACGCCGCGGCTGGTGCAGGCGGCGCCGGGGCCGATGCCCACCATCACGCCGGCGGCGCCGGCCCGCATCAGCTTCAGGGCCACGTCGTAGGTGACGCAGTTGCCGATCACCACCGGCACGCCGAAGTCGCGGCACAGGGCCTCGAGATCCAGGCTTTGCTGCCCCTCCGGTCCGATGTGCTCCGTGCTGACCACCGTGGCCTGCACGAAGAAGAGGTCGGCCCCGGCCTCGGCGATCGCCTTGCCGAATTTGAGCGCCGCCACCGGGGTGGCGCTGACGGCGGCGATGCCGCCCCCTTGCTTGATCTCAGCGATGCGCTGGCGGATCAGGTCTTCCCGCACCGGCTGGCTGTAGAGCTCCTGCATCAGCGGCACGAACTCCTCCTTGCCCACCGCGGCGATGCGGTCCAGGGCGGGGTTGGGGTCGTCGTAGCGGCACTGCACCCCTTCGAGGTTGAGCACCCCCAGGGCCCCCTGTTTGGTGAGCTCCACGCACATGCCCACGTCCACCACGCCATCCATGGCGCTGGCGATGATCGGGATCTCGCGGCTCACGCCCCCCAGGGTCCAGCTGCTGTCGGTCACCGCCGGATCCACCGTGCGGCCCCCTGGCACGAGGGCGATCTCGTCGATGCCGTAGGCGCGACGAACGGTGCGGGATCGACCGAGCTGAATGTCCACCAGAGACCGTGATGCAATCGGGCCAAGCTATCAACCGACCCGTGGCGGCCCCGGCGTTGCGGCGCCTCAGCTGCGGCCGCGGAAGCTCTGCCAGCGCTGGCGCACGCCGTCGATCACCTGGCGGCGATCGCTGCTGCGCACCAGTTTGGTGAGCGCGAATTGCGCCACGGCGATGAGGCCCGCCAGCTCCATCAGGCCGGGCAGCAGGGGGATGCTGTCCAGCACCGCCAACAGGGCGCCATAGATCCGCAGCACCAGCAACAGGGCGATCAGGCCGGCCAGCAGGCTGAGGGGGGTGCGGGCCGCCTGCCACTGCTCCTGCAACTGGCCACTGGCCAGCCAGCCCTGCACCTTGCTCACCAGCAGATCCCATTCGCCGCCCCCGTCGCCGGAGGGGCTGTCGCTCGCCGGGGCTGCGGCCACGATCGGGGCCGGTGCGGCTGGTGTGGCCGGCACCACCACGGTGCTGGCCACCTGCGGTTCGTCGGGGCTTTGCTCGGCTGCGGGCTGCACGTCCTCGAGCGGCACGTCCACGGGGGAGGGATCAGCGTTCTGCAGCTGCTCCCCGTTCGGGGTGGGGGTGTCAGCGTCAGCCATGGCTCCGGGGTTGGGCGCTCTGCGCAGGGAGCTTACGGCCGTTTTTCGGCGCTGGGCTCAGTCGAGGGGCTGCAGCGCAGCCCGTTTGGGCAGCGGTGCGAGGGGGGAACGCAGGGGAAAGCGACCGCTCTGCAGGTCGTGCACCAGGGCCTCGGCGATCTCCGCCGCCAGCCGCGGGCTGTGGGCGGGGGCGCAGCTCAGCCGCTTGTCCCCCAGGCGCAGCTCGCCGCCGTGGAGGGCCCCGTAGGGCACCCGCCCGAAGCTGGGCCGCACCCTCCTGGGGATGCCGTAATCGAGCACCGGGGCCTCCAGGTCGGCGTTGCCGGTGGCCGCCAGCCGCGCCACGGCCGCATCCAGCAGGGGCACCGGTGCCGCCAGCGCCACCAGCAGTCCGGTGTCGTCCCCCCCGAGGCGGCTGGCCCGCAGCCAGCGGGGGTTGAGGTCGTGCAGGTTCACCTCCACCGCCGCGCAGGCCCCCGGGCTGAGGGCTAGGCCATCCGGGCTCCGTTTCACCTGGGGGTTGTGGCCGCTGCCGGCGCCACTCACCCAGCCCAGCCCGCCGGCCACCAGCAGGGGTGAGCCGGGCCCAAGCGCCGCCAGGGCGGGCATGGTGAGGCCGATGCTGCCGGCGCCGCCGCAGCTGTAGAGGGCGCTCACCAGCGGCCCCAGCACGGGCCCCCAGGGGGTGGGGGTGATGCCGTCGCGGCTGCTCACGGCCACCACCCCGTTTTCCACCACACCCCGGTGCAGCAGCAGGCGCCCGGCACCGATCTGCTCCAGGGTGAGCTGGGTTTCCAGCTCCAGGCGTGGGTGCTGGTCGCCGCCGCCGCCGCTGGCGCTGAAGGGCACCGCGTCACCCCTGAGCAGGGCCTCCAGCGCCAGCGCACCGCCCTGGCCCAGGGGCAGCAGCAGGTCGGTGTTGCCGTGGCCCCCCTGCCCCTCCGCCGGCCCCAGCCGGAAGCGGCGGATGCGCATGGGGGGATCCGTGGGGCCCAGTTGCAGCAGCAGGCTGGCCTGGTTGGTGAATTCGGCGCTGCTCGCCACCACCACATGGGTGGCCGCGTAGGCCCGTTCCAGCCCCTGCTGCTCCACCTGGGCCCGGAAGGCCGCCGCCGTGGCCACCCGCAAGCGCCCCTGCCGTTGCAGCGCTTGCAGCTCCGCCTCGCTGCGGCTGGGGATGCTCCCGCTCAAGGCAGACACCGACGCGATGACCGATAAAATGTGTTCTAACCAAAGCTGTTGCGAATGGCGGATCCAACCGAACCCGGTGAGATGGCTTCCGGGGGCGGGCCGGAGGGGCCATCGGGGTCCGACGGCCGGATCATTCAGGCCGATCTGCGCAACGAGATGTCGCGCTCCTATCTGGAGTACGCGATGAGCGTGATCGTGGGCCGGGCCCTGCCCGACGCCCGCGATGGCCTCAAGCCCGTGCATCGCCGCATCCTGTATGCGATGTACGAATTGGGCCTCACCAGCGATCGGCCCTACCGCAAATGCGCCCGTGTGGTGGGTGAGGTGTTGGGTAAGTACCACCCCCATGGCGACACCGCGGTCTACGACGCCCTGGTGCGCATGGCCCAGGACTTTTCCATGCGCATGCCCCTGATCGACGGGCACGGCAACTTCGGCTCGGTGGACAACGATCCACCGGCCGCCATGCGTTACACCGAGTCGCGCCTGCAGGCCCTGACCACCGACAGCCTGCTGGAGGACATCGAGGCCGAGACCGTCGATTTCATCGACAACTTCGATGGCTCCCAGCAGGAGCCCACGGTGATGCCGGCCCGGGTGCCGCAGCTGCTGCTCAACGGCTCCACCGGCATCGCCGTGGGGATGGCCACCAACATCCCCCCCCACAACCTCACCGAGCTGATCGATGGCCTGCTGGCGCTGATCGCCAACCCCGAGCTCGACGATCGCGCCTTGATGGCGATCATTCCGGGGCCCGATTTCCCCACCGGTGGTCAGATCCTGGGCCGCCGTGGCATCCGTGAGATGTACAGCACCGGCCGCGGCTCGGTGACCATGCGCGGTGTGGCCTCAATTGAAACGATTGAGGCCAAGGGGCGCCCCGATCGCGATGCGGTGATCATCACCGAGTTGCCTTACCAAACCAACAAGGCGGCGTTGATTGAACGCATTGCCGAATTGGTCAACGACAAGAAACTCGAGGGCATCAGCGACATCCGCGACGAGAGCGACCGCGAGGGCATGCGCATCGTGATCGAGCTGCGGCGCGATGCCTATCCGCAGGTGGTGCTCAACAATCTGTTCAAGCTCACCCCGCTGCAGAGCAACTTCAGCGCCTACATGCTGGCCTTGGTGAAGGGGGAGCCGGTGCTGCTCACCCTGCGCAAGATGCTGGAGGTCTTCCTCGACTTCCGGGTCGAGACGATCGAGCGCCGCACCCGCTATCTGCTGCGCAAGGCCGAGGAGCGCGACCACATCCTGTTGGGTCTGCTGATTGCCCTCGACAACCTCGACGCGATCATTGCCCTGATCCGCTCCGCCGCCGACACCGCCACGGCCCGCAGCGAGTTGATGGATCAGTTCGGCCTTACGGACATCCAGGCCGACGCCATCCTGCAGATGCAGCTGCGCCGCCTGACGGCCCTGGAGGCGGACAAGATTCGGCTTGAGCACGAGGACCTGCTCGCCAAGATCACCGACTACAACGACATCCTGGCCCGCAAGGAGCGGGTGTTCGGCCTGATTACCGAGGAGCTCGGTGTCATCCGCTCCCGCTACGACTCCCCCCGCCGCACCGAAATCCTCGATGTGGAAGGCGGCCTCGAAGACATCGACCTGATCGCCAATGAGCGCTCGGTGGTGCTGCTCACCGAGAACGGCTACCTCAAGCGGATGCCCGTGAGTGAGTTTGAAGCCACCAGCCGCGGCACCCGCGGCAAGGCCGGCACGCGCACCCAGGGGGAGGAGGCGGTGCGGCTGTTCATCAGCTGCAACGACCACGACTCGCTGCTGCTGTTCTCCGACCGCGGCGTGGTGTACACGGTGCCGGCCTACCGGGTGCCGATGTGCAGCCGCGCCGCCAAGGGCACGCCGATCGTGCAGCTGCTGCCCATCCCCCGCGAGGAGCAGATCACCTCGCTGTTGGCGGTGAGCGAATTCGCCGAGGATGCGGTGCTGGTGATGCTCACCAGCGGCGGCTTCATCAAGCGCACGCGCCTCTCGGCGTTTGCCAACATCCGCTCCAACGGCCTGATCGCCATTTCCCTGGAGGAGGGCGATGCCCTCTGCTGGGTGCGCCTCGCCCAGCCCGGCGACAGCGTGCTGATCGGTTCGCGCAACGGCATCACGATCCACTTCCGGCTCAGTGATGAGGAGCTGCGGCCCCTGGGACGCACCGCCCGCGGCGTGCGGGCCATGAACCTGCGGCCCGGCGATCAGCTGGTGAGCATGGATGTGTTGCCGGTGGAACTGGCGGATCGGGTTGAGGGCAGTGCCGCCAGCGACACCGACGACGAGGGGGATGGCGACGACCTGGCGGCCAGCGAAGGGCCCTGGGTGCTGGTGGCCAGCGCCAGCGGCCTGGGCAAGCGGGTGCCGGTGGACCAGTTCCGCCTGCAGAAGCGGGCCGGCATGGGGCTGCGGGCGATCAAGTTCCGCCGCGACGGCGATGTGCTGGTGGGGTTGAAGGTGCTCGGCAGCGGTGAGGAGTTGCTGCTGGTGAGCGAGAAGGGGGTGATCGTGCGCATGCGCGCCGATGCGGTGCCGCAGCAGTCGCGGGCCGCCACCGGCGTGCGGCTGCAACGGCTCGACAGCGGTGACCGCCTGGCGGAGGTGGTGTTGGTGCCCCCGGCCGCCGACGGCGACGACGCCGACCTGGAGGATCCCAGCGTTGAGGCCATGCCCGCCGTCAGCGATGCCGGCGACGCCTGATCCTCAGCTCAGCCCCCAGGCCCAGATCAGCACGGCCAGGAAGCCGCCCACGCTCGCCAGCTGCATGGCCAGTTCGAGCCGCTCGATGCGGCGGTTGAGCGCCGCATCGAACCGTTCCGCCAGCCGGTCCTTGAGGTTGGCGCACCAGATGAACTCGCAGAAGAACACCAGCGTCACCCCGTAGGAGAGCGCATACAGCCGGTCGAGGCCGGTGAGGTAGGGGAGCGTGGGCAGCGTGTCGCGGTAGGCCTGTTGCATGAACACCAGCGTCAGCAGGATCACCGGTGGGATCGCCAGCCGTTCGGAGCTGAAGCTGGCCCGCAGGTTGGGGGTGAGCAGCATCACCAGCATCGTGATCGTGAGTGGCAACAGCCACTTCACCAACGACGCCCGGCCCAGGGGCTCGTAGGTGAGGTTCAGGTCCACCCGACCCGGTTCAGTCACCAACCGCCAGGAGCGCAGCTGGTAGCCGGTCATGTTGGTGCGTTGGTGGACGCTGGAATCGCTGGCGTCGCCCCGCAGCTGGAGGCCCCCCACGGCGGCGTTGGCGCTGGGCACCGCCTCCAGGATCAGCCGCAGGGTCAGGCCGCCAAAGGGGTGGCTGCGGAAGTTGATCTCATCGGAATAGAAGTTGCCGCTGAAGCGGTAGTCCCGTCCCAGGCTGGCCCCCAGCTGCAGCAGCGGGCCGTTGGGCTCCAGCAGGGAGTCCCAGGGCTCCACCAGGTTGTCGAAGCGCACCAGCTGGGAGGGCTCCACCCCGGCGGCCAACCATTGGCGCATGGCGGCCGCCGGCGCCGACACCCGCAGGATCCCCTCAGCGCGGTAGGTCTTGTCCCGGGTGGACAGGCCGTAGACGTTGCCCACATCCAGGGCCACCGTCACCGGCACGGGAGCCAGGGGTGCCCCCAGCAGGGGTAGCGCCACGGCGAGGGCCAGCAACGGCAGCAGCAGATGCCGAATCCAGCGGACCATCCATTGCTGCAGGATGAATCCACACCATAGGGGCGTTGTGGCGATGGAGGTGCTGGTCATCGGGGCGGGCCCGGCTGCCCTCTGCATCGCCGCAGCCCTGGCGGAGCGTGGGGTGGTGGCCGAGGGCCTGGCGCCGGAGGATCCGCAGCAGCCCTGGCCCAACACCTACGGCATCTGGGCACCGGAGGTGGATGCCCTGGGGCTGGCGCCGCTGCTGGGGCACCGCTGGCACAACACCGTCAGTTGGTTCGGTGATCGCCTCGGCAGCCCCGCCGTGCAGCACGGCATCGACTACGGCCTGTTCGACAAGGCGGCCCTGCAGCAGCACTGGTGGCGGCAGTGCGAAAGAGCCGGGGTTGCCTGGAGGCGGGGCCGGGCCCTGGCGGTGGAGCACCACGCCGGCGGCTCCACCGTGGTCACGGAGGCGGGGGAGCGGCTTGAGGCCCGGCTGGTGATTGATGCCAGTGGCCACCGCTCGCCCTTGGTGCAGCGTGCGGATGAGGGGCCGGTGGCGGGCCAGGCGGCCTACGGCATCGTGGGGCGCTTCTCTGCCCCACCGGTGGATCCTGGGCAGTTTGTGCTGATGGATTACCGCAGTGACCACCTCAGCGAGGCGGAGCGCCGCTGCGGGCCACCCACCTTTCTCTACGCCATGGATTTGGGGGAGGGGGTGTTTTTTGTGGAGGAAACCTCCCTGGCCTTGGCGCCGGCGGTGCCCTACGACGTGCTCAAGGACCGCCTGCTGCGGCGCCTCAGCCACCGGGGTGTGGCGGTGGAGGTGGTGCAGCACGAGGAGTTTTGCCTGTTCCCGATGAACTTGCCGCTGCCGGACCTGCAGCAGCGGCTGCTGGCCTTCGGCGGTGCCGCGGCGATGGTGCATCCGGCGTCGGGCTACATGGTGGGGGCGCTGCTGCGCCGTGCGCCGGCCCTGGCGGATGCCATTGCCCAGGGGTTGCAGCAGCCCGCTCTGCCGGCTGAGCAGCTGTGCCGGCGGGCCTGGGATGCCCTCTGGCCCCTGGAGCTTCAGCGCAAGCACGCGCTTTATCGCTTCGGGTTGGAGAAGTTGATGCGCTTTTCGGAGGGGCAGTTGCGGGCCCATTTCTCCACCTTCTTCAACCTCCCCCCCCAGCAGTGGTATGGCTTCCTCACCAACACCCTCACCCTGCCGGAGCTGATTGCCGCCATGGTGCGGCTGTTTGTGCAGGCCCCCTGGACGGTGAAGGCGGGCCTGATGGGCATGCGGGGGCGCGAGTTGGCGCTGGGGCTGCGGATGCTCTTTCCCGCAGGGCGCTAGCTCAGGCGGTGGCGCCGCCGCAGGAGCTGCCCTGGCCTGCGGTGCAGCCGTAGCAGTGGTTGCCCCAGTGGATGGCTCCGTTCAGGAGTTGTTCACGGCTGATCGTCGCGATGGTGGCGCCGCTGGCCTGGGGCATCTCCAGCATCTGGTTGAAATCGCAGTCGTGGAGGCGGCCATCGGGGGCCACCGACAGGGTGTCGCGGCACATCAGCCCTTCGAGGGCCGCCGGGTTGAAGGCCCGCTCCAGCAGCGCCAGGTAGCAGTTCACGTGGCCATCGCGCTGCAGCTGTTGCAGGAAGCGGGCGATCGGCATGTTGTTGAGCCCGATTAACCGGTCGAACCGCACCCCAGCCAGCTGCTCCAGCCGCTCGGCCCAGCGCCGTTGATCCCAGGCGCTGAGCTGTTGCAGCTGGGTGCCGGCCGGGTTGCTCATCAAGGTGAGCTGCCGCGTCGGATCGCCCTGGCCGTACCCCAGCCCATTGAGCAGCCGCAGCGCCTGGATCGAGGCTTCCCAGGTGCCCTCGCCCCGCTGGCCATCGGTGGCGTCTTGATCCGGCTGCGGCAGGCTCGCCACGATCTCCACCTGTTGGCTTGCCAGGAAGGGGGCCAGGTCGTGCAGGGCGGGCAGCAGCAGCACGGTGAGGTTGCAGCGGTCGATCACCTGGCAGCCCTGGCTCCGGGCCGCCAGCACCAGGTCGCGGAAGCGGGGGTGCAGTTCGGGGGCGCCGCCGGTGAGATCCAGCACCGCCGGCTTCAGCCGGGCGATGGCGCTGATGCAGGCCTCCACCACCCCATCGGGCATCAGGGTGTGGCCCTGGTGGGGGCCCGCATCCACGTGGCAGTGGCTGCAGCGCATGTTGCACAGCCGCCCCAGGTTGAGCTGCAGCACCCGCAGCGGGCTGCGCCGCGGTGGCGTCAGCCCCCGTTGCCCCAGGCTTCGGGCAAAACCCTGCTCCTGGGGCAGGGCCCCCTCCAGCAGCGTTGTTTGCTGCTGGGGTGAGAGGCCAGGGGGGCGTTCGGCCAGCGCCATCGCTTCAGGGGGCGGCCGGCAGGCGGGTCCAGTCGGCGGCGTTGAGCAGGGGGAACAGGGCATCCTCGCGGCGCACCGCCTCCAGCCAGCCGTGCGGCAGTGGGGTGCCATCGATGGCCTGCAGCAGGGTCCAGAACCGACCCAGGTGCCGTTGGATGCGTTCGCGGGCCAGGTCGGTGGTGGTGCCCGCCCGCAGGATGAAGCTCCAGTCGGAGCTCTGCGCCAGCAGCAGCTCGCGGCCGGCTTGGTCCAGCAGCTCCCGGGCCGCTTCGCTGCCCACACCCCGGCTCACCCGCTCCACCATCGCCCGCGAGGCCCGGTTCCACTCCGGAATCACCCAGGCGTTGCTGTCGTTGAGCCAATAGTTGTGATACCCCCCCTGGCCCCAGCTGGAGGGCGACGGTTGGCAGAGCTGCAGGGCATCGCCGCGGCTGAGGGTGTCCCGCAGGGTCACCAGATCCACCCCTTGGGAGGGCGCCTGGCGGAACACCTCCCCCAGAAACTGCGGCCCCTCGTACCACCAGTGGCCGAAGAGCTCCGCATCGAAGGGGGCCACCAGCAGCGGCCGGCGGTCCATGGCCCCCTCCAGGCGCTGCAGATGGCGGGCGCGGCCCTGCAGGAAATGCACTGCATCGCGCTGCACGCAGCGCTGGGCCTCCTCGGGTTCGTAGGGCTGCTTGCTGTCGAGGCTGCAGTCGCGCTCCGACACCCGGTGCAGCTTCAGCCCCAGGGGGCGCGCGCAGGGGATGCCGCGCTGCTCCAGGTCGCCGGCGGGCAGATCCCAGCCCAGGTCGCGGTGAAATTCCCGGTAGTGGGGATCGCCGGGGTAGCCGTCGCGGGCGCTCCACACCGGCAGGGTGGATTCGCTGTCGCGCCCGAAGAAGGCCATGCCCGCCGGGGTGCACACCGGCGCGTACACCCCGTAGCGGGGGCGCGGTTGGCCGTGCAGCAGGCCATGGGCGTCGAGGATGGCGTAGCGCAGGCCGCAGCTCACCAGCAGCCGGTCGAGCCCTTCGTAGAAGGCGCACTCCGGCAGCCAGATCCCCTGGGGGCGAACCCCCAGCAGCCGTTGGTGTTCGCGCACCGCCGTGAGCAGCTGGGCCCGCACCGCCTCCGGGCAGTCGCGCAGCAGCGGCAGGTAGCCATGGGTGGCGGCGCAGGTGAGCAGGTCGAGCACGCCCACCCGCTGCAACCGCTGGAAGCGCGGCAGCAGGTCGCCTCCGCAGAGCTCCCAGGCCTGGTGGGCACGGCTGAGCAGCTGGGCCACGTCGGCGGCGGCGTTGGCGTGGCCCGTGGGCGCCTGCCGCAGCAGCTCCTGCCGCACCGCCAGCCACGGGCCGAAGCGGGCGCTGAGGCCGGCATTGCTGAGCAGCGAGAGCAGCGTGGGCGAGAGCCCCATGCTCAGCCGCGGCCGCTGCTGCGGATCGGCGGCCGCGCGCTCCAGCACGTCGAGCAGCGGCAGGTAGCACTCCAGCAGCGCCTGGAAGTACCAGTCCTCCTCCAGGGAGCCGGGCTCGCTGGAGTGCACGTAGGGGAGGTGCGCGTGCAGGACCAGCGCCAGGTCGCCGGTGGCCAAGGGCTCGGCTCGCAGTGGGGCGACTCTAGGCGCAGCTTCTAGGCTCGGGCCAACGGGAACGAGGGGGGATGGAGCTGGCACTGGCGGTGGATGGCCACGGCATGTTTCACGTGCAGCAGAAACTGGGCTGGTTTTTTGACCCGCGCCGGTTGCTGGCCCATGCGGCCGCGGGGCCGGGCACCCAGATCGCCGCGGCCTTCTGGTACACCGGCCTCAAGGACCCCACCGACCAGCGGCCCTTCCGCGATGCCCTCACCAGCCTGGGCTACACCGTGCGCACCAAGCTGCTGCGGGAGTTGGCGTCGGATGCCGACCAGCGCCAATTTGGCCGCGCCAACCTCGATGTGGAGCTCGCCATCGACCTGCTGGCGGTGGCTCACCGCACCGATGAGCTCTGGCTGCTCAGCGGCAGCCGCGATCTGGAGCGCCTGCTGGAGGTGCTGCGCATCAAGGGGGTGAAGGTGGTGTTGATCGGCGCCGATGGCATGGTGCCCCGGGATCTGCGCAACGCCGCCGACCGCTTCATCGACCTCCAGGCCCTGCGGCCGGTGCTGGAAAAGGTCGAGGGCGCTGCCCAGCCCTAAACTGGGGCTAACTCATAACCATTCCGCGTTGTATTCGCCATGGCCCGCGACCCCGGCCGGGTACTGATCTTTGACACCACCCTGCGCGATGGGGAGCAGTCCCCTGGCGCCAGCCTCAACCTGGAGGAGAAGCTGGCGATCGCCCAGCAGCTGTCCCGCCTGGGGGTGGACATCATCGAGGCCGGATTCCCCTTCGCCAGCCCCGGGGATTTCAACGCCGTGCAGCGCATCGCCGCCAGTGTGGGAAGCCCCGATGGGCCGGTGATCTGCGGCCTGGCCCGGGCCGCCCGCGGCGACATCAAGGCCTGCGCCGAGGCGGTGGAGCCCGCCGCCCGCAAGCGGATCCACACCTTCATCGCCACCAGCGACATCCACCTGGAGCACAAGCTGCGCAAGAGCCGCGCCGAGGTGCTGCAGATCGCCGGCGAGATGGTGGCCTATGCCCGCTCGTTGGTGGACGACGTGGAGTTTTCCTGCGAAGACGCCGGCCGCTCCGATCCGGAGTTTCTGTACGAGGTGATCGAGGCGGCGATCGCCGCCGGTGCCACCACCATCAACATCCCCGACACCGTGGGTTACACCACCCCGGCGGAATTCGGTGCCCTGATCGCCGGCATCAACCAGCACGTGCCCAACATCAACCAAGCGGTGATTTCGGTGCACGGCCACAACGACCTGGGCCTGGCGGTGGCCAACTTCCTGGAGGCCGTCAAGAACGGCGCCCGCCAGTTGGAGTGCACCATCAACGGCATCGGCGAGCGGGCCGGCAACGCCTCCCTGGAGGAGCTGGTGATGGCCCTGCACGTGCGCCGCAGCTACTTCAACCCCTTCCTGGGGCGTGCGGCCGACAGCGCCGAGCCGCTCACGGGCGTGCGCACCGAGGAGATCTACAAAACCTCCCGCCTGGTGAGCAACCTCACCGGCATGGCGGTGCAGCCCAACAAGGCGATCGTGGGGGCCAACGCCTTCGCCCACGAGAGCGGCATCCACCAGGACGGCGTGCTCAAGAACCGCCTCACCTACGAGATCATCGACGCCCGCACCATCGGCCTGGCGGACAACCGCATCTCCCTGGGCAAGCTCAGCGGCCGCAGCGCCTTCCGGGCGCGCCTGGAGGAGCTTGGCTACACGCTCGAGCGCGACGACCTCGATGACGCCTTCGCCCGCTTCAAGGAGTTGGCGGACCGCAAGCGCGAGATCTCCGACCGCGACCTGGAGGCGATCGTGAGCGAGCAGGTGCAGCAGCAGGCCCAGGCCCGCTACAGCCTCAAGCTGGTGCAGGTGAGCACCGGCACCAACCTGCAGCCCACCGCCACGGTCACCCTGCTCAACAGCGATGGGGCCGAACTCACCCAGGCGGCCATCGGCACGGGCCCGGTGGATGCGGTGTGTCAGGCGCTTAACCAGCTGGCGCGGGTGCCCAATGAGTTGGTGGAGTTTTCGGTGAAGTCGGTGACTGAGGGGATCGATGCCATGGGGGAGGTGACCATCCGCCTGCGGGCCGATGGGGTGCTCTACTCCGGCCATGCCGCCGACACCGACATCGTGGTGGCCGCGGCCCAGGCCTTTGTGAACGCCCTCAACCGCCTGGTGGCCGGCAGCCAGCGCTCCCCCCTGCATCCCCAGAAGGCACCGCTGCCGGTGGGTGATCTCACCCCCGCCGACCGGCCGCGGCTCTGATGGCGGAGCCGATCCGCGGCCGATCCCGCAGCCTGGCGGCCAGCGCCTTGCAGTTGGCGGTGCTGCTGCTGTTGGCGCTGGCGCTGCTGGTGCCACTGTTTTGGCTGGTGAGCACCTCCTTGAAGGGCCCCACCGAGGACATCTTCACCGTGCCGCCGGCGCTGCTGCCGAGCCAACCGAGCCTGGATGCCTACCGGCGGTTGTTCAACGACAACCCGATGCTGGGGTATCTGCTCAACAGCACCGTGGTAAGCGCCCTGGCGGTGCTGGCCAACCTGCTGTTCTGCTCCCTGGCGGCCTATCCGCTGGCGCGGATGCGCTTTGCCGGCCGCGGCCTGGTGCTGGCCCTGGTGGTGGCCACCATCCTGATCCCCTTTCAGGTGGTGATGATTCCGCTGTATTTGCTGATGGTGCAGTTGGGGCTGCGCAACACGCTGTGGGCGTTGATCATTCCCCAGGCGGCCACCGCTTTCGGCATCTACCTGCTGCGGCAGAGTTTTTCGGGCGTGCCGGTGGAGCTGGAGGAGGCGGCCCGCATCGACGGCTGCAGCCCCGTGGGGGAATGGTGGAACGTGATGCTGCCGGCCGCACGGGCGGATCTGATCACCCTGGCGATGTTCGTGTTCATCGGCACCTGGAGCGATTTCCTCTGGCCCCTGGTGATCCTCGACGACCCCAAGCTCTACACCTTGCCCCTGGGGCTGCAGCAGCTGGCCAGCAGCTTCTCGCTCGATTGGCGCCTGGTGGCCGCCGGTGCGGTGGTGTCGATCCTGCCGGTGCTGCTGCTGTTCATTGGCTTGCAGCGCTACATCCTGCCCAGCGCCAGCGGTGATGCCGTTAAGGGCTGAGGGCCTAGGCGCCTGAGGGGGCTACTGGCCGTTGGGCAGCTTCGGCAGCGCCGGGGGTTGCATCAGATCCGGTGGCAGGCCACTGTCGTAACCGCCACGGCCGATCTGCAGTTTGAGGTTGGCCTGCTCAGCGCTGAGCCGCTGCACCGCCTGCTCCAGCCCCTCCATGCCCTGCAGCCGCTCCACCGTGGAGCGCAGCTGCTCTTCGAGGGCATTGGTGCGTTCCAGGTCGTTGGCGTTCTCCAGGGTTTGGACCTTGTCCTGCAGCTGCTGGATGCGGTCGCTCTGCAGCCGCACCTGCACCAGCAACACCACAAACAACACCGCCACGGCGGCGGTCATGCCGGCGCCGGCACGGCGCATCCAATCGGGCAGGGGGCGGGGCTGCTGCAGGGTGGGCATGCGCGTCATGCGGCCTGGTGTGTTGCATCAGTTTGGATCCCGGTGGTGCCCAGGGGCCGCTCCAGCGCGTTAGGACAGCTCCAACTCGGATCAAACGCTTGAGCCTGCAGCAACTGGATGCCTTCCTGGCCCATGCCCGCGAGCGGCCGGCCCTGGCCGAGCGGCTGCAGCAGCCCCTGGAGTTGCCCGAGCTGCTCGCCCTGGCGGCGGCGGAGGGCTTTGCGGTGCTGGAGGACGATGTGATCGCCGCCCAACTGCGGGAGGAGCAGGGCCTCGAGGCCGCTGAGCTGCAGCGCCGCGCCGGCCTGGAGGCCCGCCGCCTGCGCACCTTCATCCCCGGCTGAGGCGATGGCCCCGCCGCTGGAGCGCGCCTGCGACTACCCCCGGCCACCCGCCTTGGTGAGCGGTTCGCAGCGGGTGTTGGTGACGGCCCTGGGCACGGTGCTGGCGGAGTGCAGCGGTTGCCTGCGGGTGCTGGAAACCTTCCATCCCCCCACGGTGTACCTGCCGCCCGAGGCGATGCGCCTCGATCTGCTGCAGCCCGCCGCAGGCCGCAGCCTGTGCGAGTGGAAGGGCGTCGCCCGCTACTACGACGTGGTGGTGGGGGAGCGGCGCCTGCCGCGGGCGGTGTGGAGCTACCCCGAACCCACCCAGCCCTTTGCGGCCCTGGCCGGTTGGTTTGCGTTGTATCCAGACCAGATGGATGGCTGCTGGCTGGATGGCGAGCGCGTGCAGCCCCAGCCCGGCGGTTTTTACGGCGGTTGGATCACCGCCGCCGTGGAGGGGCCCTTCAAGGGGGACCCCGCCCATCCGGAGCTGATCTGAGGCTGAGGCGGCCCTCAGGCCTGCAGCAGGCGGCAGCCGATCTGGATGTTGCCGGCGTCGAGCAGGCGCCCCAACTTCAGCACCATGGCTTCTTCCTGGCGGTCGAAGCTGGCCTGCTCGGCTGTGATCCAGGCGATTTCTTCGGCGGTGATCACACCGGTGGAGACGCTTTCCAGAAATACCTCACCAACGCTGAACGGCATGGCCATGGGGTGGATCTGGGGTGAATGGTTTGTGCTGCACGGACCCTAGGGAGCGTGCAGAAGATGGCTGCACGGTGCAATCTCTCTTCATGGCCCATTGCCCCCCTGGTGATGCAGCTCTAAAGCGCTATGTTTGCCGCAGCAATCCTCTTTTTCGATGCTCACCGGTTCTGACCTCCTGGCCAAAGTCAAGGAGATGGGCGATGTCAGCAAGTCTGATCTTGTGCGGGCCTGCGGCTATGTGAGCAGCAAGAAGGATGGGGCCGAGCGTCTCAACTTCACCGCCTTCTACGAAGCGCTGCTCGATGCCAAGGGCCTCAATCTGGGCTCCGGTGGCGGCGGTGGTGCCGGCAAGGGTGGCCGCAAGCTGAGTTATGTGGCCACGGTGCAGGGCAACGGCAACCTGCTGGTGGGCAAGGCCTACACCGCCCTGCTGGGCCTGAAGCCCGGCGATGAATTTGAGATCAAGTTGGGTCGCAAGCAGATCAAGCTGATCCCCGCCGGTGGCGAAGAGGAGTGATCCTCCTCCGCGCCATGGCGCAGGCCTGAGCAGCTTCTTTGGCGGCCACCTTCGGGTGGCCGCTTTTGTTTGGCCGGGTGCATGCTGGGGCAACACGGCTGCGGAGATGCCGCCATGACCTTCTACGAATTGATCTGGCGGGGTGAAGGCTGCGGCGATGCCGCGGATCTGGAGGAGGCGTTGGCCTTCTTTCAAGAGCTCAAGCCCAAAACCATGGACTGGCAGGCCGTGTGCGCGGACCCCCAGTACAGCCCCACCATTCGCCGTTACACCTCCTTCGAAGCCTTCCTCGACAACGAAGATGAGGTGGAAACCATCCATCCCAGCGCCGACTTGTTGCAGCGCTTTGCCCCCGAGGGGCCCGACGCCTGACCATGGACGGCATCGCTCCGGTGGGGATGGCGGAGCGGCCGCAGTGGGGGCCGGAGGTGGTGGTGCTGCAGCCCACCAGCTTGGAGGCCCTGCAGGAGGCGGTGCAGGCCCTGCGCGATCACGCCACCGTGCTGCTCAACCTCAGCGCCCTGCCGCCGGATCAGTGGCAGCGCGCCGCCGACTTCATGGCCGGTGGCGCCTATGCCCTCGACGGGCAGCAGGAGAGGCTGGGGGATCAGGTGTTCCTGTTCGCCCCCCACTTCGTGCAGCTGCACCACGATTGATGCCCCCCTGCAGCCGCTGCAATGGCTGCAGCTGGAGCGGTCTTAATCGAAGCGGCAGGTGGGCGTTAGCCCCGGCACGGTGAACTCCATGAACCACAGGTATTCACGGCTGCGCCAGCCCAGGTCAAACGGTTCGGTGGCGCGCCACTCGCTGGGGTCCAGGTCGAAGGCCTGCTTCAGAAACGCCGGCACCAGCGCCTCCACCTCCTCCTGGCCCGCTTCCCCCTCCTCAAACAGCCGGTCGGTGTGGATCACCGCGAAGATCTCGTGCTCCTCGTCG
>Ga0214917_10001757_pt1 | contig 27593 bp, 54 predicted proteins | sample LL_1208_BB_MetaG_FD_177983 | JGI IMG/M metagenome (GOLD analysis project Ga0214917, IMG submission 177983) | Freshwater microbial communities from Lake Lanier, Atlanta, Georgia, United States - LL_1208_BB | ecosystem: Environmental > Aquatic > Freshwater > Lake | place: USA: Georgia | collected... | reverse complement strand
CGCTGCACGTGCGCCAACGCCAGCGACAATACAGTACACCCTGCCCACGCACACAGGACAGTACACGAGCAGAGACGGGGAGGGGTATGGCAGGTCAACCGTGCAGGCAAATACATGTTATTATTATATTATTATATTATTATATTATATTTAATTATATCAATACATTAGTATATTATTATATTGTATTATACTGGCTCGTCTCTTCCGCGTCTTGTCTCCCCGTCTCTGCTCGTGTACTGTCCTGTGTGCGTGGGCAGGGTGTACTGTATTGTCGCTGGCGTTGGCGCACGTGCAGCGTGGTGCAGGCGAGGGGGAGGGGGAGGCCAGGGGTAGGAAAGAAAAATTTAAAAAAGAAATATATGATATACCCCTCCGCAACTCCGGGCCAAAAACCCATTTTGACTGAGCGGCCAACGCCCAACCAACACACCCGCCATCTGCTATCCGACTGTAATGACTCAGCAAACCAAAATAGTTGAAAAAAGACTATCAAGCTTTTACGAATTATGCCGATATGTATTACATCGGCGGGCAAGATGCTAACCGGTGTTCTCCCTAGAGTGACGGCCCTCGGTGTTGAGTCGAGATTGCCACTAGCGAGTTATCTACACCGCAGCCTATCTACCGCCGAATATAATTAGAGGATAACCACAAACACAAGAGGACTTCACCATGTTCTTCATTATCTTGACTGTAACAACTGCTGTAATGTTCACCGCTGCTGGCTTGTATCTCAACCACTGGAGTAACTAACATGAAACTCTCACAAATGTTCCTAGAACGATTCCGCGACCTCGATACTAACAGCAAGGGCAAGGTGTTCGGACACAAGCTTGCGGCTGAGATGCAAAGCGCCAAGAGTTTTGCCCAACGTGTCGACCGCGACGGGACTAATATAATTTACATCTTTCCCGACCGCTCAAGACTGCGCATCGAGGACCCGAGTCAAGTGACAGACCGGGCGACTTTTTACATTCTCTCTAACGTGGGGTAAGTTATGAAAGTTACAATCAAGCCGAATGACTTTACAGAGTTTCCCACTGACTGGATTGAATCGCTTCCAAGCTGGGGACCGTGTGATAACGCAATCTGGGATATTATGCGCTTTAACACAGTGGTGTGCGACCGTGCCGCTGCAATCCGCTACCTTGCTGGAATTGGGTACGACGAACCAGATGAATTAGAACTGAGAGACGATGAGGAACTGACGAGCCGAGTGCTCTGGATTGCATTGCTTGACTGCCGAGAAAATGACACAACCGAATGGTATATGGGGGAATAATAACATGACACAACTACACGATTACCAGCTTGAAGAAATGTTTGATGAGATGCTCGACGAATGCTATCCTCTGGTCGAGTTCGGCCAGCTTAGCTACACACCGTCAGACGTGCTAAAGTCTACCGACCCCGTTGCCTACCGATGCGGCTTTGCAGACTGGCTTGACGCCCAACTGTCCGACGGTATCTTGTTCGAACACAGCGACGGTAGTATTCACGACGAAGAGGAAGAGGAGGAAGCTGTATGAACAACCAACAAGCTTTTGATATCATGGTACAGCATCTGAGAAAGCAGGGACAAAAGAGTCGAAATAACGGTTGCGGAACTTGTTTGTATCGTGGTCCAGACGGGCTCAAGTGCGCTATTGGGGCATTGATACCCGATGAACTGTACAGTAAGGAAATGGAGGGATATACAATTGACCGTTTGCTGATAAATGAACGTGATAGGTTCCCTGAACTTTCCAAGCTATTTGAAGGCATCGACGAGCAGCTACTGTCTGATATGCAGGACATCCACGATTTCAACGAGCCGGACCAGTGGGAGTACAATTTCAAATTGATTGCAGAGGATTACAATCTCAACTATACAGCACCGGAGGGAACCGTATGACGTTTGACTGGTTCAGTATCCTGGTCGCGGCGCTTGTCGTTATCCCATTTCTGACTTTGACTGATATGCTTATCGATGCTATTAAAAATTCTAAGGAGTAGTATAATGAAAGTTTATACCGTTTTGACCGTAGCTACAGCACCTAACAACGGCGGCAACGCACTGGATATTAGCAAGACCGCCTACAGCAGCAGAGAGTCGGCGATTGTTAGTCTTGAGGGCTATTCTCAAGTTCAGCCAAACCTCTATGAACGCACCGACGAAGACGGCACTGTGTTTACTGTGCTGGTTGTTGAGCAGACTGTAGAGGGTAGCGAAGATGGAGTCTGATTTGATTGGTCTGTTGGTCGTGTTTGTTCTTGCTGGGATTGGCGTGTTTTGGGCCGCATCCTACAACCATGAGGGAGATTGATATGGCACGCATCCTGGTTGCTTGTGAGTACTCCGGCACTGTCCGGGATGCCTTTAGACGGCTTGGGCATGATGCAATTTCCTGTGATATCTTGCCGACAGATGTTGAAGGGCCGCACTTCCAAGGCGATGTGCGAGAAATCTTGAACCAAGGATGGGATCTTATGATAGCGCACCCGCCCTGTACTTATCTGACAAACAGCGGGGTGCGTTGGCTTCATACTGATGAATCTAGATGGGATAAGTTGAAAGAAGGTGCAGACTTCTTTAAAACGCTGCTCAACGCCTCAATTCCTAGAATCTGTATTGAAAATCCAATCATGCATAAGCATGCTAAAGAACTCATTGGTCAAGACAAGACACAGATTATTCAACCTTGGATGTTTGGACACATGGAACAAAAGGCCACTTGTTTATGGCTTAAAAACCTACCACCGCTTAAACCAACAAACGATGTAAAGGAGCAGATGAAAGCATTATCGGTGAAAGAGAGAAACCGGATACATTATTTGCCGCCGTCAGCTGACAGGTGGAAAATCCGCTCGACTACATTCCTTGGAATTGCGGACGCGATGGCTCAACAATGGCATGAAGTATTAAAGGAGGTCTGATTATGGGTGATGTGATTGACCTGAATGAGCGACGGAAGAAGAAGACAAGCGACAATCCAGTAGTCGATACGATTCGGGACAGCCTGGACAATGACGCAGTTATGCGCCGCTACGGTATTGTGTCGCAGAAACCCAAGCCAATCTCGCCTACTGAAGAGGAACGGCTTGCTAGTATCCGCGCCTCGATTGACCGGGTTAACAAGCTGATGGGTGAGTTGCAGGACAATGTGAGGAAGGAGACAAACTAATGGCCTACGTACTTAAACATCGCGGCTTGACTGTCAAGGAATTCAGTAACCAAGGCGAGCTTGATGCTTATCTGGCGGACAGGGTATTTGAATGGACTGAGCAAGGCTTGGGATATGAGGCGCACTTAGGCGCCGATTATGTTGAGCTAGTAACAGATAGGGGTAACACTGTTACCCTTACCTTTTCACTTGTATCGGATAACCCGTTCACTGAGCGGGGTCTTTTCAAATGACTTCTTTACCAGTTCAGTCAGCAGCTGCTTACCATCCATGACAATCTCAACCGGGCCGCTAATCAGTGGGCACTTACTGAAGATTGCAGTCCCGCTGCCAAAGAAACCAGCGAACTTCTCTTCGCGCTTCTCGTTAAGGAGTTCCTTAGTACAGACCGCAGGAGTGACTCGGTCGAGGACGTTAGCGTCAACTGCTTCCTGGCCTACAGTCCACCACTCGTCAGCGCTGCGCTTGCGAAGTTCTTCGACTGTGATACCAATACGTTTAGCCTGAATATTGTCAAGGACTCTCAGGATGGATGCAATCATTTTAAGGCGGGAATATACTTGGTTGTCGCTACCTTGTACGCCGAATGCGGCTTGATGTTGCATCAGTGCGCTAGTACTGCTGCCATGACGTTCGTCGCATACGGCTTGAATGATAGCGAAAGCCATGGACGCGGCTTCATCCACATAGCAAATAACACGGAGGTTTTTGTTAGCGGCTTTCTCGTCACGGACGACTTGAATCAGGCGCATACCTTCAACAACACTACCACCCGGGGAGGAGATGTAAACAATGCGGCGGTCACTGTCGAGGCTCAAGAAAGTTTTAAGAAACGCCGATACGGACTTTGAGTTAACTTCGTCCGCAAGTGCAACGTGATTATCCGACGCCAGTGTGATAAGCTTAGAGGGAGAGGAGGGTGCGGGACTGGCAGCAAAGCAAGCTGTTGAAATAATTGAAGAAAGCGCCGCAATAAAACGTTTCATAACATAACCTCGCAGGGTGTACACTATTGTACAATTTAACAAATAACACGGGAGAACTAATAATGTCAACATCACTGGAATCAATTAAAGCAAAGCTGATTAAAGACCTTGTAACAGACCTCAGCCCCGAAGATATGGACAAGCTGCTGGCGACAATTCAGCAGAAGATGGAGAAGGGACACGGGCCGGAAAGCATCGCGCTGCAACTGGTGAACGCTACAGCCCAGGTTATTCAGTTCGGATTCCCAAGTCTCGGGGAGGCGGATGTACTGGAATTGGCGGAAGATGTTGCAGATGCTATTATTGATAGGGTGATTGAACACACGGGCGGTATTGTTACAGACAGCGTAAAGGAGGTAGTACCACATGGACAACTCAACTAATAGTTCGGGAGTCGGACTCCCTCCAGATAACAGCGCGGAATTGTTGGAGAAAACGCTTCAGAGTATTGAGCCGGAACTGCTTGATAAGATTAGGGAAGCGCGCAAAGTTAACACGTATCCAGCGGGTATTGTATTTAACGGTATCCTGTCCGTCGCTGACCTGTACCTTCAACATGCTGATGCAACGCCGGATGACGTGGTGAAGCTGGCGCAGATGATATGGGAGGAGACGACGCCATGACAAAAACATTGAAAGAAGTTAAAGAGATGGGCAGATTTATTGCCGGACCTGATTGCTGTTTTTATGCAGACTTTTCACAAGACATTGCTGTAATCCATGTAGGGTTTCTTAAAGACGGTAAAACGGTTACACGAACTTTGCCGATTGCACTGTTGATAATGAACCCTGATTTAGAAGACATACTAAAAGACCTTAGAAAGACGTTGGAAGAACCAAAGGAGAACTAATGAAAGTCACTATCACCGCGTCATTACAGCCGATACCCAATACACTCAACCTCTACGGCGAACATAACCTAAATCGTGAGTTATTGCGGGATGTTGAGCAGCATAAGGTAACGCAGCTTACGGTGCATGTGTTTACCAAAGAGGGCGCGTTGAGAGCTGCGGAGTTTTGTGCAAGGAATTCAGTCGAATACAGATTCATGCCGGGAGGTGACGGTGAAGCGGAGTGAGATGATAAAACACATTGCAGCAGAACTGCAAGTAATAGCATGTGTTGTAGAGGGTCCCAATTCTATCGAAATGCCTCGCGCCGGTTACTTCCAGCGTAGGGCTGCTGGTCTACTGGATATAATTGAAGGGCTTGGGATGTTGCCACCGCCTTACACTCCTAAAAATAGCGAAGAAGGTAGTGTTCAATTCCTTGTTTCCTATAATGAGTGGGAGCCCGAAGATGAAAAAGAGTGAGATGGCCGAACGCATGAGAAAACACTTCAACACCGAGCATTGCGAGCAGGTTGCATTCCTTGCCTACCAGATTATTGACTTTTTAGAACAGCAGGGGATGCTACCACCATCTACAGTCTTCGTGGTAGACTGGGATCGCTGGGACCCGGACAGGAGAGAATGGTACCCTACCAAAGAGAAAACCCACTCTCACAAGTGGGAACCCGAGGAGGAGGGCAAATGATTGACACATTCCGCGAGTACTTCAACTACAATCCAGTCACAGGGGAACTCAGATGGCGCGTTAGTCCAGCAACCAATGTGAGCGCGGGGTATATTGCGGGGCGCCGCCATACCAACGGGCATCTGGAAGTGGGGCTGAAACGTCGCGTATACATGGCGCACCACATTGCGTGGGTACTTTACTATGGTAAAGCGCCTGATACAACCCTGGTCCACATCAACGGGAACAAGGCGGACAACCGAATCGAGAACCTACAGCCGACTGGCCGGTTGGCCAAACCCAGGAGGAAACCGTGAAGTCACTATTAGTTTTATTTATATGGTGTATAATTATCCCTGGATGCGGCGCCGAATACAGCTCGGATAACGCGACAGTTGATCCGCGCCTTGTGGGCTATCTTGCTGAATGGGAGCTGGATTGTCGCAGCACTGCGCGGGATATCAGCAAATGTAATACAAGGACACTGGAATCCATATCGGTTGTAGATAAGTATGAGGACGAGGAAACAGTAGGTAAGTGCACCATTAGTTGGCGGGGGTTTACTCCAGTGCGTAGGATTACACTGAAGCGGGAGATGCTGGATTCTGCAAACATTGCACCCTATACGTTCAGGGCGCTTGTGTTGCATGAGATGCTGCATTGTAGGTTTGGTTTCGAGGCGCATACAGCAACGGGAATCATGGCGCCGTATTTGATGCGGGAGAGGGAGCTCGAGCGTAACTGGCCGGAATTGTTGAGGGAGGCGTATGCTGCCGCTGAATAGGTATACTGCGAGCGCTTACATCACTGCGGGATAAACTGATTTATTAATTTAATAATAAATATAATTATATAATAAGAATAATAGGTTATATCTTACTGTATAAGAATATCTAAAGTTTATCATATTCCGGGGTATTACACAATAGCAACTAATTGGGTACGGATTTACACCGATGCACAAAAAAGAGTGTATCGCTAATAGAGGTTGACATGAACGGTATCTTGTGTGAAGAAGAAGTACTCCTCGCGGTATTGAGACTAATGCCGCAGGACTATACAAACATCGTAGACGAGGAGGAGGAAGTATGAGGCCACGTAATCCTGAATTGGAATCAGTCCGGGTATATGACGAGAAGGGTATGGCGGTTATCTGTGTCAAGAGACAACCTAGCATGGCTCTGTCCTATCACCAGCTGGCTCAGCTACAATACCTACTGAGTGTAGAGCCCGGCATTCTTGATACCGCAGCCTACCTTGTCAGGGAGCTTGGTACAGATGCCTCAGAGAAGCTCAAAGAAGCCTCTAGGAAGGCGGGGCTTGAGTACCCTAGTGAGGATACGGGGGGCGCTCATGGAGTGTAAATACGGCGTCTATAGGCTGGATATCAACAGGGCTCCGGGGTGGTTCCTGATGCAGTCCTATGATAATGAGAAGGATGCCGACCTGTATTGCCTGATGCTGACTCAAGATACAGGTATGGTACACAGGGTGTTTGAGGTAGATAATGACGAGAACAGCACACAACAAGGGTAAAAAGAGCAGCCTGGAAGTCAGGATTAAGCAGTCTAAAGCAAGAGGCGGTAGGCCGTTTGTATCACTGAGAGATGGCGTGGTAGAGCAGAGGTTCGACCTGTTTAGCCAAGCCGGTCAATACTACGGTGTACGGTGGGAGAGAGTGCGGGAAGTACTAAGAGGTGGACGTAAGTCTACTCGTGGTGTAGTATTCCAGTACATAAATGAGGAGGCTTAGATGGATGACATGTACTCCGAAGTACTGTGGCAGTTACCTGACGACCAAATGTATACGCTAGAACATAGAGAAGACGGCGTCCGCTGGTACTGCACCAATGAGTTCGGTACCAAGGAGAAGATGAAGAAACGGATGTTAGATATGCCGACACATAAAGATTGGAGAGTCGTGAGACTAAGTAAATATCCGCCTCATAGCGTGGTTGAGGTAGTGTATTATAGGGAGGGGGAGAGGTGATTAAGATAGAGCAGGCGGTCAACGGCTGGTATTTGATTCACTCAGAAGAGGGCGAACCTGACCAAGTATATGTTTTTAACGGGGATGACGGAGAGCAATCCGAGGTCGAGGCTTTTGCTCACTTGCTTCGTGTAATTGACAGTCTCTACGGGCCTACGACCAGCAGGTATAGTGAGCACCGGATTTACATAACAGTAGCGCCCGGCGATAAAAGCTCTAAGCACCCCGATAACCAAGAGGAGCCTGAAGATGACGACAGTAAGTGAGCTCGAAGAAGCTAAAAGGATTATGGTAGAGTACTTGAAGCTGAAGGTGAAACAAGAAGACTGGCATGGCTGTGCTGACGCAGCGATGGATATCAGGGAGATTGATGCTAAGTTGTCTGTATTGAAAAGACAAGATATGCGCCTGAAACTTAAAGACCATCCTATGTACAAGTATGTAAAAGATATCGCGGAGGCTTAACACCATGCACCCACCACTCCCTCAATATCAAACCTCGCTTGCAAGCGGACTTGACCTCCCCGCCGCCGAGTTCGGTGTATTGGAACCCGGCAAGACTCTCGTGGTCGACACTGGATTGACGCTGGATGACCTGCTGACAATCGAAGACCGTGCATGGCCAATCCCTTCCGGGTGTCTTCTGGAGGCTCAGGTTAGGCCGAGGTCGGGGCTTGCAGCTAAACATGGTATAGTAGCTTTGGTAGGTACTATTGACATAGATTATAAAGACACAATTAAGGTCATCCTTTTTAATCACGGTAAAGAGAAATACGACATCCACCCAGGCGACCGTATTGCTCAGCTAGTATTTGGTATGGTATACAGGCCGGGGAGACTGGTTAAGCAAGCAGAGAGGACCGGGGGTCTTGGGAGTACTGACGAATGAGCACCGAAATAATCGACGAGATTCTTGACGAGTTTGACTTTGAACGGGTTCAGCGTACTATGAAAGCACTCGACTGGACTTGGTACGGTAGTGATGGCGTACCTACTATCGGAGAAATTCGACGCAGAGCAAGAGAACTTCTTAGAGAACTTATTAAGGGCAATCATCGCTGTATTGCATCAGGTGGATTATACGCCTACAAGGAAGACGGTCTGGTGGGACTGCGCTTCGAGGTCACTAGCTATGAGGTAGAGAGGGAGACGTTATGAAAGTCTACATGGTTACATTCGCTGAAGCGACATATGATGACCGGGTATTTATTGACCGCGAAGCTGCAAAACGGCGCCTTCAGGAACTTAAAGACGAGCACGACAAAAATTCAGAGGGGTATAACCTTAAAAGTTACGAACACTGGTTTGAACTGCAGGAGTTTGAGTTGATAGGAGAAACCCCCGGTTGATACCGAAGCAGAGCATAGCCGGAGGACTCGATAAGATCATAACACAAACTGAGAGGCACTGCAATGAACAAAGAAGAACAGGTCGAGGTAGCCTGCGACTCTGCAGCCTGGTTCATACACCAGTACCTTGTAAAGTATGGGCGCATCTCCGTCAGGCAAAGCAAGGAGAAGTTCGGCACGGTCCGGGTCTACTGCAGCTTAGGATATTGGGGTTTCTATAACCTGCTCAACCCCAGCCACATCTACGTCCGCTGGCCAAAATGGCTGTATGGCTTGGACCTGAAGTATGGCCGCTCAGTTATGGCTGCCTTGAATAAAGTTATTGTGCCGTATCATAAATGGGTGTATCGTAGAGCATACGCCGCAGCAGTCGAGAAGTACCCGCATATAAGAGAACGTATCTTGCATACAGCAGACTTCCCGGATTTATTGGAGGGTTTATGAGCACATGGTTACTAATCAGCGCCGGTACTACAATCCGGAACTATCATATTGACCTGTCTTTCAGTCTTTTTGACTGGATGTTTAAGTACACGTTTGATAAGAACAGAGGCTTGTACTATCTTTACCTCGGCCCAATCGGTATCTATATATCAGATGACAAGCAGATAGAAGAGTTTATTAAGTCTATAAAGGTAATTGACTTGGGGGATATTGACGATGAAATCTACAGAGAAGAAACCCGTCCGCATGGGGAACCTCTTAACTGAGTACCCGGAGGAGCGGGAGGACTGGCTGATGGTAGAACAGTATGCTAAGGAGAAGAGTATCTACGGTTGTATACTCTGCGATAAGACACACTCGCATAGGGATTGCGAGCATAAGGCGAAGCGTATGGCGAAAGTAAAGTATGAAGAGGAACGGAGACAGTACAGTTATTATGGGGACTGATCTTTGCGAGAGGATAGCGCACCTTCGGCTGCGTTACCAAGGGCTACACTGCCTGCAATCATTACAATCCCGTTAACCACGTCCATCTTCAACACCAGACCAAGTACCAGCAGGTAGGTCATACCTACGAGGCTGATAATGGTCCGGCGTGAGGAGAGGAGTTTGAGCATAAGTCGTCCTTTGGACTCCTAGGTTATTTAGCTTCCAGTGCAGCGAGGCGGGCTTCGAGTTTGCCGATGATTTCTTGCTGTTCTTGGATGGCTGCAACAAGCAACGGAATAGTATCGGTGTAAGTAATACCCCAACGCTCCTCGTTACTTGTATCTACTGCTTCAGGTAATACTTTCTCTACATCCTGCGCAATAAGAAATGCACGGCTTTTACCCTCTTCGTCAGTTTTATAACGTCCAGTAACCGCTCGCAAACTTGTCACTTTAACAGCCGCATTTTCGATTGGTTTAAGGTCTGTTTTATGTCTTTCGTCCGACAGACCGGTCCAACCCGTGTTTCCATAAGTAATATAGACACCCGTACTAGCATCGTTAATAAAATAGGCAGTTCCTCCTGTATCAGAGCCAATTCTCCAATATCTTCCTGCTGCCGCTCCTGTATTTCTAAATCTTATTTGAGTAGAGGCTCCACTTGCGTTTGCAACATCAAAGCCAGGAGCTTGTCCAGAAGCAAGTACCGTCGTAGTCCCCACCAACAAGTTCCCGCTGGCGTCGATGCGCATGCGTTCTGTGCCGGCTGTTGTAAAGTACATTGCGCCTGAAAGCATACCAACTACAGCTGAGTTAGCCACACTATCAGACAACTGAATAGCTGCATCTCTTCCGCTACCGTTACTAGAAAATCTAGCTACTATGTTCGATGATACGGTCGTACCTGTAGCCGAAGTCATTGTATGTAATGGATAAACCGGACTCCCCGTCCCAATTCCCACATTCCCACTGGCGTCCACCACGACGCGCTGCACACCTGCAGTACTCAATCCCAACACATCCGCAGAAACCAGATACACCCCAGTCCCCGTAGATGCAGTGAAAGACCAAGAGGGCGCTGCTGCTGTACCGGATACACTGCGCCGGACATCGCTTAATACTGGACCTGTAATTGCGCTGCTTGACATGTTTTAGTTCTCCTTTTAGGTTTTTTGGTTAGGCTATTCTAATTGCGCGGATATAACCCCTGAATCCAACGGTACCGCCTCCAGTTGATGACCAAGCAACACGATGATAATAAGTCGCCGGCGTTGTAATATTTACTATCACTGAACCACTTCCACTTGTTCGCACTGTATTAGCTGCATTTAAAGTGTACGCTTGAACATATCCACCTAACTCAACTGCACCCCATCCTTGGTTCACATCACCTGGATTTAATCCGCTATCTGTTGTTGGTATTGCAACAAAAAACCCACTTGTTATAGTCCCTGCGGAGTTAATTACCGCACCTGCTACTTGAATTAACCAAACACCAGCAGGCAGAGAAATCTGTCCAGCAGTTACACCCGAATTGGATGCAGCCACTGCGGGTGCTGCTACGCTTTCGTATCTTTCACCAATAACCCCTGCCGGCAACGTCTCTCCACTTCCCGCCAGTTGTCTCTTCGCTTGCTTTGCCATTGTTTATGTTCCTTTCATGTACCCGCCGGATGAAGGCGGGGGGTGTTTAATCAAAGTTCCGAGTTGGCTGTTACGGAAGCATTAGACCATATACTATTATACGCGGATATATTGAATCCCTGCAATCCCGCTGAAGTATCCGGCCAAGTTAGTGCAGCAACAGCGCCGCCAGTACCGCCTTGCAAAGTAGTAGACAATACAGGAGTTCCTCTTTTAGTTACTTTATAATAACCGATAGACGTCACGTTACTTGCAGCAGTTCCGATAACAAAAGGGACTACTTCATAATATCGTTGACACAACTGCAATTCCATCCCATACGGCCTTCTCTCAAACGCGCTGGCTTTGGAGCCGACTTCGAGTTGGACGCCTGTGAGGTAGAAGGTCGCGCCGTTGGTGCCGACTACGTTTACTGAGCTATTTGCGCCAAAGAAGTTGCCTGCAACCCAGCTGTTAGCCGCAGTAGTAAAGGTAGAGCCGGAGCCTAAACTCCAGGTTATTTTTACACCGATGCTACTATTTGTAAGCCAAGTACCCGTAGTGTCACCGGGAATAGTGACTGTCTTTTGTTCCCAAGTATTTGCTGCGTTAACGGTATAACTAAAAGCATAGGAGCGGTCCCCGGCGTTATTCTGCAAACTACCACTATGTGTACCGGTTAAAGAGCTTCTTGCCCAAAAAGACAAGGTAATAGCCTGAGCGTTTGCGGTTCCCCAAGCCAAGTCTGCAACATTAAGCCCTTCAATGCTGTGTTGGAGTAGGTAGTAGTCAGATGCACCCACAGCAGTTGCTGCAGAAGATGTCATACCGAGATAGTTTGTATACCCTGCTGGCGGGGTTACTGAGCCTGCATTCTGCTGCGCTGTAAACTTGCTTGAAGCAGAACCCAGTACGCGGAATCTATCGACAGGGAATAAAGCACCTGTTTGTTGAGTAACACTCGCACCGCTATTCCTCTGGTCAATCCGCATATCACCGTTGATGATACGATTCCGATAGCTCAGAGGCGCATCCGCGACGATATTCAACGCCGAAGAGTCTACACTCAAAGGCAATGACGCGCCGACTGCCGGAGCATTCAGCGAGTAGGTCAGGCTGGCTGATGTGAAGTTCGTAACCGTAGGCATGGTCACTTGCAGCTGAGTACCCGAGACGTCCCAAGTCGGGAGGGTCGTGTACAGAATATCATCGCCAGTATATCCGGCAGAAACCTGCCAAGTACCCGCGCCATTCTTAGTAGCTTCAACCGTGTAATAAGCGCGTTGGTTACCACCCGAGCTACGGTTAACGTTCAGCTCGCCTTCAAGTTTGAGCGAGTTGTAGTTGGTTACATCGACAACGCTTGTAGCTGCGCTGTTTGCAACGCTGATAGTTGTGCGAGCGTTTGCAGCGCCGACAACAACACCACGTTTAGGCGCAAAGTACATTGTGCCGGAACCGCTAGATACGCCAACCGGAATAGATACTTGACCTACTGTATTAGGCTCCGTGACGGTCATCTTACCATCGGTTGTAGACAAGAAAATTGCGTCACCAGTAGCAGGCAGCGCATTCTCAGTAAAGTTAGCCGCAACTAATCCGGACACTTCACCAAACAAAGTAATCTCGTAGGTATTTGTACCCAGACTTGCAGGACCTTTCGTTACGATCCCCACGACTTCGGCTGTGTTTGCTGCAGTAGCATTGGCTGCAGTATAGAGCGAGCCGTTTAAGTATACGACCTGGTTCACTGACAGTACTGGAGATGCTTGCACAAATCTATCGGTAGTAGCACCGCCGCCAATAGCAGACCATGCGTTAGAAGCGTAACCCTCAAACGCGCCATTAGACGAGTTATAGCGGATCATACCGTTAGAAGGTGTATTTGGTCTTTGAGCTGTAGTACCTGAAGAGATAGCTACTGCACCTGTACCGCTAAACGTAAAGGCGTCTTGAGGTTGAGCGCTTCCATCAGTCTGAGCATATGTAAGGGACGCTTGAACAACGCTGTTAGCTTCAATATTAATACCAGCGCCATTAGCTGATCCTGCGGCGCCGCCCTTGTTGAGCGTGATATTCTTATCAGCAACATCCAAGTTAGTCGTATTGACTGTAGTCAGTGTACCGGCAACAACAACGTTATCGCCTGTTGCACCAATATTGATAGTAGTAGTACCAGAGCCTGTACCGATGTTAACCGTCTGTACCCCAGTTCCAGTACCGATATTGACCGTACTGGTATTAGATCCTGTACCTACGTTAAGACTGCTTGCTGCAGTATGAGACTCGATACCCTTAGCTGAGTCGAACGTAAGGTCGCCTGAAACAACTTTAGCCGCACCTGTTACCTGCGCGTTTCCGACAACTTCAAGTTTATTAGCTAAGACGCCAGTAGGATCGACGCCAATACCTACGTTACCGCTTGCATCAATAAGAGTTACTGTAGTATCGGGGCTAGTGGAGTCTGCAACAACAAAAGCATTACCGGAACCCAACTGCTCGATAAACACTGCCCCTGCTGCACCGTTTGCAAGAACCTGCAACTGAGAGTTAGTTTTCAACAACCCCGCTGCAGTAATACCGCCTGAACCGGATGTACTAATACTTCCAGATGTAGTTACATTCTGCGAGCCGAAGTTAGGGTCGATCTTAGTACCTGCAATTGCTGCAGCTGAATCGACGTCGGCGTTGACAATCAAGCCCGTAGAGCCGCTACCGGGTTTAACGCCCCAAGCAGTTCCGTTATAAATATAGAGTTTACCGTTGTAGAATGCCATATCTCCGGCGGCGGAGTTGGCGGGTGGCGTGACTGTAGGGTCAACGCTAAGTGTAGGAAGGTTTATACCATTCTTTACTTTAAAGAAATTATCAGCCATATCGTTTCCTTTCCATTATCCAGGAAGTTAAAGAACTTGTTTAAGCCACTGTAACGTTCTCTTAACAAACCCAGGGGTTGTAGTTGATGTATACTTGATTTGCCCGCTAGAGTCAATACTAAAGGTAATGTTGGTATTGCCGCCTACACTCTGCACACTGTTCTGACTCATAGCCCAGCTGGAACCATCAGAAGTCCCTAGAAGGTCAAAGGTTTCACTAGTGTCTGTGGTGGCATCCACATTAACAGTTAACAGGATTCGGAATCCGCTATAGCTGGTAGAGATAGCCAAGCCCGTAATAACCCTATCTGTAAGAACGTCGACCGTATCCACCTGACTATTGCTACTGGTATTAGGAATAGTAGTCTGCGATACGTTACTATCATTAGTTTGAAATATGGTACTGATAGCCATTAGTGGCCTCCGTACACTGGAGTAGGCGGAACAGGTTTACCGTCTTCATCCTCTTCTTCTTTCTTTTTGTCGAAGAAGGACGCCATCTTATCACCGGGCTTAGGAGCAGCCTCTGGTACAGGAGCGGGTGTAGATGTAGGACTAGCCTTTTTCTTATGCAAGTTCTCGATCTGACCGCTCATATCAGGTATAAGATAACGCTTCTGAGCCTCTCTTTCAAGTTCTTTCCGAAGCTGTTCTTTAGTAAGTTCTTCTGACTCTGCTTCCGGAAGAGCGAGTGTTGATGCGCCGCCGCTCATTTGTGTTTCTTCCCACACTTGCTACAGGGTTTATCTTCTTTCTTTTTCTTCGACTTTCCAGCAACGCTGTACGCAATCGCGGCTGCTTGCTTAGGGTCTCGGCCAGCCTTGATTTCAGTTGCAATGTTCTTGCTGATACCTTTTTTAGATTTAGCTTTAGCGCCTTTAACCAATGGCATAAGTCCTCCTTAGCATTTCCACTTGCGGCGTGCTTTACAAATACGTTTATCAGGTTCCTTGGAACAGTCAATGTTATGCATTTTCTGCTGACCTTTAGACCGCGCACAATAGGAGTCTCGACGCTTCCCGCCTTCCGGCTGAGGTCTCTTCAAGTTGCTTCCAGTCTCACGGTTGATTCTACGGCGGCCAGATTCGGACAAGCCACCGGAAGGACTCTTATCGGATTTCCTTAGAGAAACGTTCTTCTTCTTACCGGCCATGACTTCCCCCTACTTTACGCCATCTGTCAGATTATCAAATAATATTAGGCTATGCAAGTCTAGGGATTACGTGTTTGAAGTTACACTCGTCACAGTAGAATAGATAAACATATTGCCCTCTTATAAATCCTATCAGGCATTCAAAGCCTTCTTCTTCAGGGCACCCACATGCGGGGCATCTGCTCATCTCCATATCCTACCTCACTGGTGAAGTGTCACGTCAATCGGTAAACCCGTCCTATCTAAACTTGACTCATACAGCCTGTCTGCTACACCGTCTGGTGGATAGACGTCCAACAGGCATTCATCTATATATCCTATATACTTATCCTTCATCCGCTCTTCTTCAAGGGTCTTGGCTACCATGGCTTCAGTATATGAGGTAAATACCCCGTAAATATACATATGTGTTTCTAGGGTGTTACTTCGGTACATCGTTACTACGTATACGAACATCGGTCACCTCACTGGGGCGGCATAGCTCAATCTTACCACTCCAATACCGGTTTGGCAATTTGCCTGTAATAGCCCATACAGCGGCTGGGGTTAAGTCCAGTCCTCCTCTACCTACGTATCTCGGCGACTTCTTATCGTTAACCTTAACAGGAGTACAGCCGCCCTTATGGTTCCTTACATAAATCATCGTAGGGGAGATAAGCTTTTTCTTAGGAGCTGGAACCGCAGCTGTAATTTCACTTGGCTTGAAGCGCTCTCCTGTAGCTGTAACAGCCCGGTGGTCACAGGCTTGTGGTTTACCTACGTCTCCACACATATGTTCTCCGTACCCATAGATATTAGCTACCTGAACCGCCGCCAGTGCAATAAATAAATCCATACATCCTCCTTATAAACTAGATCGGCCCGCAAAGCCAAAACTTTAGCGGACCGTCTAATTATTCGGATTCACGTTTCTTGAGGCAAGGGTCACAGGTCCTGGATTCAACGCTAGCGAACTGTTCCCCACACTGGATACACTTACGGACTTTAACCGAGAGGAGAGGGAGGCCGACTTCTCGTCTAGCCTCATTAACCTCAGTCAGTCGCGATTCAAGAGATTTCGCATCCTCCATTACCGCAAGCGATCTCTCCTTGTCTTTCATCCTTCTGCTCGTCTCCATAATACACCTCCTTTAAATCTATCTTCGGCATCTTTTCGCTTAACTTTACATATTGCTCTTTGGTGATAGTTTCAAATGGAGCTTGAACATATGTACCCAAATCCAAAGGCAAAAGCGACATACCCATGTACTTGTCCCGGTTCTGCCACATCCACTTCTTGACGTACTCTTTCTCGTTTTCCTTGTAGCTGACAGTGGCGCTAACGTTGTGAGTATTGTCTCCCCTCCTGTGGCTAGGCTCAATCCACTCCTCATAGATCTTGGCGCAGCGGTTCATAAACCTGACTGCAGGTTCTTCCTCCCGCATGACCGCCCCTTCCATAGCATAGGGTACAGAAACGATCAAGTTAGAAGGTACAAACTTATCATCCTCGACAAACTCAGTACCATCGAGTTCCCGCTTCAGATGCTTACCGACTGGACTGTTGCGGTCAATACGGATTCTACGCAGATAGTGCGGGGAATGAGCCGCATGAATACCGCTTGTAGTTCCGAGGACTGTACTGGTTGTACCGCTGGGTTTGATACAGCCAATACGGGCTGCTGGATTGATACCAAGCGCCTGTGCGGTCTCAGCGTTCCAGTTCTTCATACGCTCAGCGACTTTACGGAACACGCCTTCTTCCAAAAACTTTTCAGCAAGTTTCCAGTTATGTGCAAGTCCCGTCATGCTGACGCCAAGAAGCGCCTCTTTACGTGCATTTTCAGCCCACTTAGGTGCAACATAGTTAAATCGTGTCAAGCCCGCCTGCAGTGTACCAATGAACGTTGCGGCCCACGCACGCTGTGCAAAGTCATGGGAGTCGATTACAGTGGAGAAGTTAATCTCAGTTAGATTACAGAGGCCACCGTCAGATAAACCTATTTCATTACAGGGGTTTACGACCATATCAGGATTGTCTGTCCACACGATTCCAGGTTCACCTGCATTGCTGGCAAAGCACGCGTCAATGATAGCGTCGAACTGTTCCTTGCTAGCGCCCTTCCGCATCATATGTGCAGAGACGTTTGCCCGTCCACGTTGAGGATTCTTCTCCCACCATGCGCCGCTCTTATATGTAAGCATCTCTTGGTCATCAGGATCAAACAAGCAGATAAGCGCACTACGACGGACACCGCCTACAACTACAGCATCAGCTAGGTGGCACATCACATCCGATACCTCGAATGGTTTCAACTGACGGCCTACAGCATCCTTCAGAATACTTCTGATACGCTCGTGAGCATCTCGTAGAGGTTCAGGACCGCTTGCTGTACCGCCTGATGATACGGGTGAACCGGCGGGCCGGACGACGCTGTAATCGAAGGATACTTGTGGATTGTTCAGCAATGCAATGACAGATTCGCACCAGCCTTCCCGGGAATCTAATACCAAATACTCCTGCGACGAACCTGTTGTAATAGCGGGAAGCTGTACTGTATGTCGCCGCTTCACACTGTAGCCAAACCCGGCTCCGCACAAAAGAAGATACAGGCCGTCCGCAATATCCTTGAAAGATGTAATATTTGCCGCGCTACAATTATAGGCTCTGAGGTTCTCTCTATGGAGTCCAGGTCCTGCAAACTGAAGTGCGCGCATGGAGCTTACGACCTTCTTAGTCCGCATGAAATTTACTGCAAATTTTATAGAGTTAGAATGTTGAGGGTAACACTCGATCATAAACTGTTCATACCGATCGCAAACTTCTTTCCAAGTCTCTTTGTAGCCATCTGGTTTTACTGCTGAATAGGTACGGAAAAACGCAATGTCGCTGAGAAGATTGGAGTTTTTCATTATATCTCCTTGTAATAGAGTAGGCGGATTATCACAGTAGCAAACCTTGGCTAGCGGGTCAAGTCACTTCGCTTCGTACATGTTAGCTCCAACAGCAAAACCGAATCTCAGGTCAATGTCCCAATTTAACTGACTATTTATGTCACGGACTACTTCCTCCTTGGCCCTAAAGAACTCATCGGTCTTATCGACTGGAACTTGAGCAAGAAGTTCATCGTGGATAATTGTAACGAACTTGGCATAGGGTGCGCGGTCCATAAGCTCAGAGGTAAACCAGTTCAGGATGCTAGAGACGGAACTCTGAATCTGATAGTTAAATGCCGTGTGCGGCTGACATGTATATCGAAAGCCAAATGGGTTTTCTAACCAACCTCGTTCTTCCATGGCATTTGACAGTATTGTCTGATATTCCTTAATGCCCTTGAAAAGCATCCAGTACGCCTTATAGCAAGCGAGGCACTGATCGTCGTCCATACGGAAGCCGTTGTCATATGCTTGCACCTTGAGCTTCTTTGGACCAAGTCCATAGGCGAAACCGAGGGCTTGCCACTTCGCATTCTTACGTACACGCTTGAGACGTGTCTTGATTACTTCCGGATCTTTCAACCACTGTTTACCAAAGTCGCCTTCCGGGTAAGTTTCTTCAAACGCCTTCTTGACTTCGGCTTGAAAGATGGGCGCGACACTGGCGTACATGAGGTAAATGTCGTCCACCATCAGTACACCATTTTGGTAGAATGGTTTTTTACCGATACCGTCGAAGTTAGCGTACCTGTACATGCGGTCTTTAGTTAGGTGCGTGGTAACTGAGGGCTCACCAGCTGTCATGTCGATGGAGACAAACACGGTACTTGCATCAGGTAGTATGCAGGACATCAGTCCCTTATCCGCTCTCGCAAGTCCTTGTACATTTAGTCTAGCTTCACGAGCCACCTGCGAACCTCCCAGTTGACGTACCTACGCTCTTTAACCCTACGTGCCATTTACCATCAGCTTCTGACAAACGCAACAAGTTTTGCGCTTGCTTTAGTACCAGTAGACGCTGCCGCCTTGCAAGCAGAATTTCACCGCCGTCCCCCCACGTGTGCAAGTGCGCCTTCTTGAATGACGGCTGACCTGTAGCACTGGTAAACTGTACTGGCATCTTCATAACGTTTACAAACAGCATTGCCAATTGCTTATTGCTACCAGGGTTGAACTCGTCCACCTTAGCACCCGCACGTCCCTTGTCTGTCTTGTACTTTGCCCTAGCTTCTTCCAGCTTCAGACGCTGTACTTCTTCGATAGGGCTTGCAAGCGCACTTAGAAACTTCTTCTCAATCTCGACAATCTCGGCCTCAACCTGAGTTACATACGCCTGTAACTTCTCGCGGTCAACCAAGACACCTCGGATCTTGCTTTCTACAATTAGCCGGGTGACGTTCATGTACAACATGTGGTCAGGGCGCCAGTCGTAGCCGATACGTTTAAATTCGCCAGTTACTCTTTCGTATATCTTGAGGGTGTTTTCAGTGTCTCCGCAGTTATAATCTCGGAGTAGAGTTCCAGGAAGGGAGCCAAGAAATGCACCTTCCTTGCCACGCTTAACGTCCAGGTTTTCACGAATCCACGCATAGGCAGTCTCGTGAGTATCATTAAAATCAGAGCCCAAAATACGAGGTCCCGCGACCTTGAGGCCAAAACCGTCATCAACCTCTTCTGCGTCTTCATCGTCTAAATCCTCAAGGAATATATGGTAGTCTTTAGTACCTGAATCGAATACCTGTACCAGTCGCATAACGTCTGCATGGATGTTCAGCTTAATATCAGGATAGCAGCATTTCAGTACACCTAATTCAAACCCCGCATTGTATACGATAACCGGTACCTGCTTCTCAGCCAACTGCTCTAACCAGCGCCTGATATTGGTCTCGGTAAAGCGTGAGACTAAAACGCCGTCCTCACTTCTGTAAGAGACGGCTAAAGACTTCACAACAAAATTAGGAGACCAGAAATCAAGCCCCGACGTTTCAAAGTCAAGGGCGTAGACCATTACTTGCCTCCGCTAAGTCTCTTCTGACGGGCAATGATAATCTTGCCAAGATCCGCTGGGGTTGTCTCAGGCAACTTGTCCAAGAGCAGCCCGCTGATACGTGGGCTGAAGTTGGCAGTCTTCAACACCTGACCACGCGCATCCTTAGACGTTTTGGATAGATTGGCTTTAAAGATGAACTTGTGTTGAGGCTTACTGTTACCCTCTTCATCCTCTTCAACCAACCGGCTAACAAGCAGGATGTCAGCGAAGTTTCTCAGCAGGTCATGCGCAACGCTGAATCCCTGAAGCGATGGAGACGCCTCAGATACCGAGCCATCGTCTGCAAGTGACTTAACTACTGCAGCGCAAGTCATAGCGACATGCACGCCTTTGTTGTTCAGCACGACAAGATCTTCGAGCAGTTCTTTAAAGTAAGAGGTATCTGCCTCAGATTCTTTAAAGTTGTTATGAGTGTTCTTTTCTGTTTTGCAGTAATTCACGAAGCGGTTAGACCGGCGATGAATCAGCTGCAATTCAGTAGCACTGTCGATAACAACCGCGCCGAACTCCTTCTCCAATCCAGGAGAAGTCAGGATCTCATGCAGGTTCTTCAAGGACGCATCCGCATCTACCGAGCCATCTGCACGACGTACTGTGAAATCGACGTCTGTAATGTCTCCGCCAATAGCACGGGCATTAGCTGCACCATGGCGCTCAGTGGCAGTATAGAGAAACAGTGTAGGCACGCCCATCGTACCGCACGCCGTAGACTTACCTGAACCTGAAGGACCTACTAGGCACAGGAACAGTGGCTTGACTGTAGTCTCTTCTTTAACCTTAGCTTTAAGTGCTTTGAAATCAATAACCATAACAAATCCTCCTTACTTCGATTTACGTTCAGCCAGACTTGGCACTTCGTTTTGTACACTCATTGAACCACGAGTGCAAGAGATTTTTTTACCTACTACAACTTCGCGATTAACTACAGACGTTTCGGCCACGCAATACTTAGTTCTAGCATTATCGAGTGGCGGGGTTTCTGCGTGATAGATTGCGGTACTAATAACCGAGATGATAATAACAAATGGAAGTGGGATCAACATGACAATCTCCTTACAGTGGAATCAAATGAGGCACACCGTCGATAATGACGCCATACCCCTTAAAAGATCTATTTGGCGATTTCTTTGCATAACTAAAGGCTGACTTCGACTCGTCACCCAACCAGCCTACATTCATAGAGAACAGACGCTTCTTGAATGTGACGATGTACTGGATTTGAGCTGTATGCGTGTGGCCGTAACATACAGACTGACCAAGGCGAAGTGCGGCGGTAGCAGGTACTGGAATAGGGAAATTGTCACCGTGGATAAATGCAATACCGTCAATCTCAAGTGGTTCATCAGCTGTATGCCATTTCCAGCCATCGAAGTTAAAGTACTCGTCAAGCGACTTAACTAGTTGTTTAGGGAGCATAGACTCCATAGCTTTTTTGGCGAACCGTTCGTCATGGTTTCCAAACAGGATGTGCATCTCAGGAATAAGTTCATACAACCTATCCATAGCAGCTTCTGCCTGATCCCACTCAAGTTGAGAGTTTTCATCCGCAGGGCCTTTAGGATACTTGCTCCATGCTCGCGCATCCAAGAGGTCGCCTACCTGGACAACGGTGACGTCGTCTCCTCTATGTTTAGCCAACCGAATCTCTTCAGCGACTTCCTCCAGAGCATTCCAGTCGCACCATGGAAGATGCACGTCACCTAAGACAAATATCATCCTGCTTCCGGTTTTCTTCTTACTCATCGCTCTTTTCCTCAATCTTTTTATAATACTTAACAATAGCCTTCTTATAACTTATTTCGATATCTGCGTTAGGGTGAATAGTGCGAACATAAATAAGAAAGTCCTCCACATCGTCTCCTTCTTCAAGTATGTAGGTGTAGATGGTAATTTCAAGCGGTCTTCCCACGTCGTTTTTCAAAACGTTTTTTAGCTTCTTCAAGACTGTTCCCCAATTGAAAGTGAGGGTAATCTACCATGGATTTAAAATTACCGCCCCAAACCAAACCTTCCTTGTCCAGTCCAATCTCTTGCGCGATAGCCCATACTTTCTTAAAAGCCTTTACGTCCCAGTAAGCCTCTCCGCTTTCTTTCAAAAAGAACAGGTCAACCGCTGCAGCATAATTGTGAAACGACGTACCGGGCTTGGCGTTTGTTACAGTCTTTCCAGGCTTAGTACGGCCAATATCATAAAGTACCTGTTGTTCTTCATTGCTGCGATATGCCTGAGCAACTTGAACATTAATACCGCGTTCATGGCAGTGATTAATCAGTCTGATGATAAGATCTTCAAAATCTGGATCGAGAGTTTTCAATCTCTGCTTGGTAGTATCCGTTTGCTTGATTGGCATGGTTTTCCTCCTCTTCGGCATTCTGATGTAGTTGGCGCTCTAAGTCAAGTTTTTTCTTAAGCTCGAACTCTTCTGACGTCTTCTCTAATCTCAAAGCCTCCTCCGGAAAGCTCTTGCGAAAGAGAAAGTAATCTAGGGAGACTATCTTCATATTTCCTCCAATCTATAGACTCAAGAAAGTATTGCGGAACAAGGCCAAGTTTAATGCTCTGAGAAATCAAGGACGAAAAGCTAGGGTCAAGAACAATACAACGACTATAATCCGTCTCACTGCGAGTACTCCTTCCTGCAGCTTGAATAATAACCTTGAGAGTCTCTGCCAGATACCACATGTAACCATCCTGCATAGCCCGGCGCTTCTTAACCCAACTGTCACCCAAGCAGGGCCACTGAAGCTTTGCAATGATATTTAACCTACATAAGTCGCCCTTAAGGTCAAGCCCCTCTGTACACCCGCTACCAATCAGCACCCCGCCATGCTGGATGAACTGACGCAACGCGGATGCCTTATCATCCCTGCCGTGCGTTATAACCGGAATAGTCCAGTGTTCCCGCATTTCGGCCGCAAGACTGTAAGGTACATGCACAATCGTGTTCGGCGTACCTTCAGCCTTAATAATATCTTCGACACGTTTTGTTAATTCTTTAGCGTCTAGTTCATTATAACTATGGCGAAATTCAGAAGGGCTAAAGTAAACCTTTCGATTTTCCACCGGAATAGGAGAGGCGAGGTCTAGATATTCATATGGCTCACCATTGAGGATTTCGTTAATATCGCTTTTGACCAGGGTAGCAGACAGCAGGATGCACCGGCCTTTGAGGATTTTCTTAATAGTATGTTTAGGTACTTTGACGGCTTGAATGTTCATACGCTGGCCATGGAACCAGATGGCGTATTTCTCGCTTTCGGCTTTAAGGCAGTTAGCTGTATGCTCAAACTCTAAGGCTCTGTTTTCAAACCGAGTTTTAGATGCAAGAGTGACCGCTGCGTTTGCACGTTCATACAGAATTTGTGCTCTTTCAAGAAGGAAGTCTATTAGGACCCATTCGTCTATACGGCGGGGGTTAAAGCCTTTCTGCCTCAATGCTGCAAACTCTTCATTAGTTAAACGGCGGCTACTACTGGACAGCATACGCAGCATACTGAGGACACTATGAGCTTCGTCCACAATAGTAATGTCATAGTCGTACCCCTGCTGTCTAATCAGGTGCCATAGGCTTAGGGGGTTAAATACGGTATTGCCGTCCATAGCGCGTTCACGGCTCTGTCGTAGGGGGCAGCCGCCACACCCGGACCCGTCGCAGTTGGTAAGCCTCTGAGCAGCCCTACAGGTCATCCGGTAAGGTTCACAGCGATAATGCTCTTGGCCTATGTACTTGTTCAACTCAGGGTAGGATGCAGAATACTGTCGGACCAGGTCATTTGAAGGTGCGATGATAGGGGCGCCTGTAGCTATCTGGAGAGTACGGGCTAGCATGGATTTACCAGCCCCTGTGGGTGCGCTAATTACAAGGTGCTTGCCGCTATCCCAATGCTGCTCAATCCATTTGAGCGCAGTAATCTGAACGTCACGCGGTGTCCTTCCGCTTCCGTCTAGATGGTTTAGGAGCCCCTGAATCTGCTTCACGTTTAACCTTTCTTCGGACCGCATTTTCAGCTACGGTCTTGGATGAATGGCAGGGTTTACACTTACCCTTCAACTTATCTGCAGAGACAAACGTTCGGTATAGCCATGTTTCAAGATTTACGTACCCTTTCTCAGGGTCAATACGAGGTTCAAGGTGGTCGACTTCAATCTTGTCCACAACCTTGCCGCATTCTTCACACTTGTACATCCAAACTACTTTGTCTTTTCCGTTCTTAAATTCGCCTACTTTAACTCGCACTCTACATCGCGTTTTTACATCCAGACGTGGTTTATACCGATTCCACATGTACCTGTTAAGTACATTGATCGCCCAAATCTCTAGGTGCGGTATGCGTCCCTTACCGCTCTCTTGGTCTCTTCCGGACCCTTTGATAGATTCTTCCATGATTCATCCATCGCCAATACAAGCTCCAATGCCGTATCAAACGATAGACCGGCTTCCTGGAAAGCTTTAGCTACTTTCCATTGTACCGTATATCTGCCACCTTCCGCAACCCCTGTACCGATATAATTAGAGTAAACAGCCAAAGCTACAGCTAGGGCGTCATGGTCTGCGGAAACTATGGCTATCTTATCCGGGGCTACTAGATTAAGCTCTAAACTATAGAACCCACCCCGGTCGATAAGTTCTTTAGGTTTACCTGTCTTTTCATGGACTGTACCAGATAACCTGAATAAACTGCAGTAGTTATACACAGATTGGTCATAGCCATGTTGCGAGAATCTTTGCATAAATTTTCTAACTGAATTAGGAACTAGCACATCGTATGCAGGTACCATGGAAAGATGAAAGTGAAGCGACCGGCCACCGCTCGTATACATTTCATACAGGAAGTCCTCGTCATCCAGTTCCTTCTTAAATGCGAGGGCGCCTTTTTCGTTATTGTCGAAATCGACAAAGATGGTATCGGCAAATGCCGGTCGGTCTTTCAGTACCTTCACAGTACCTGCGGTTTTAGCCTCTGTTGCGTGCTCACTGCTCCAAGCAAATACACTCCTATACCCTGTATGGTTGTCTAGATCCGTCACTGGAATGAAGTTGGCTGTATGGTACTTAGAGTCAGTGAGTTCCGCAAACATGACTTACCTCTTAGAGCAACAGATCGTCTTCTTCGCTTGCAGCCGCTTTTTTGGTCGGTACTTGTTTAGCGAGAGGTTCTCCGAATGCTACAACAGAAGGGTATGCGTCAAAGCGCATTCCGCGTGACTGTGCAAGCAACTCGAGAGCCTTACGGTCTGCTGCCACAATTGGGCTACCATCTGGGTCAAGTACTGGTTGTTCTTTCGAGTCAACCAATTGGAAGCTGTTCTTGCCCATGTACTTAGCATGAGGATTGCTATATCCGACCTTGACTTCGAGGCGCTGATTGATCAAGCGCTGTGGCTTCTCAAACCACTTGGAGATGGTCTGCGGAAGTGACTTAACGCTAACGCTTTCGCCAAGTGCGTTAAGGAATGCAAGAAGGTTGCGCTTAGGTCCTTGCTTCTTATCAGGGCCATAATCCAGCGATTGGGTGGGTACGAGCAACAACTGATTGCGGAGGGTCTTACCTTCCTTGTCTTCGTATGTAATTTTGAATTTAACCCATGTGTCATCAGCAATCGTAGGACCTTGCTCTTCTACGTCGGTGATTTTGACCTGATGTGTTCCAGGCTGCAGAAATCCCGGTCCTGCGCTGATGGTCTTGGATTGTGCTGGTTGAAGGTCTTGCTCGCTAACTTTAACATTAAATTTCATAACTTTAATCCTCGCTTGGTAGATTTAACGCTTTTCTCGCTTCTTTCACAAATCTCTCAGTACTAAATCTCTTAGCCTCCCACTCTAAACAGACGTTACTCAATGGGCACATACCACATGCCGTGAATTTATCTTTGGAGTCAAATGGTTCAGGACGATCAGTGTAGATTGTGTCATTTTCAAGTACGGCTACGGCGGTCTCTTGAAACGCTAAAATATCTCCTACATGAACTCCTGTGTCATCCCCATTAGCAAGAATTTGACCGGAATCCGTAAATGTTACATGAATCAACACGGTCTCTCGCTCCGACTGCTCCATGAGCGGAAATATATCATCCTCTTTTATTTTGTCAAGCTTTTTGTATTGAATAGTATCTGTGTAAGAGGTGTATGCTAAATATCCTTCAGGTGTTTCAGTCATAAGTAGATAGGTGGCAAGCTGAATCAAGTTTTCTTTTTTGTATTTACCCTCAATAAATACTTTCTTATATGTGTTATCCGATGTACACGATTTCAGCTCGTAAAGAAGTCCAGGACCAGCAAAATCGATATGCCCAACAAAATCAACATTATCAGAAAGTCCAACTCGCACCTCCTTTTCTTTTTCAATTTCCGGAATACTAGATAGATAGTCTTGTTCAAACAGTTCTTCGTTCAAGTGGCCTACTGCAAACACTTTTTTACTGCGGGCATCTGGTTCGGATTGAACACCTTTATCTCGCAACAGAACCATACGTAAGCAGTTTGAAGAAGACGCGCCATAGAGCACGCCTCGACGCATGATCGAGGAGTTACCGCCCCTTAAATTTTTCTTCATAATTATTCTTTCTTAGCCGCTGCTACTTCAGAGGCGCCTTCCACTTGCTTCAATGCACGCTTCAATCCAGAAGCTGCGACCGACTGGACGCCACCCTCTTGAGAGGCTGCTTCAGCTGTTTGGCTTGCGCCCGGCTCAGCACCTCCACCGGCAGGAGGCATACCACCTGGACCCATAGGCATACCTGCAGGCTGCATAAGCGCTTGCAGAGGTACGGGCTGTTCAGTAGCGAGGGCAAGGGCGATTGGGTTACCCATGTTGAGTCGCTCAATCTGGTCCAAGTGCTCCTGAATATGCTCCATGATAATCTCAAGCACAGCTGCGTCCTGACGAACTTCGGGGCGGAACGTCAACGTCATATGTTCTTGAATATGCGCGATAGGGTTATCGAGGTAGCTGATAACAGGTTTTTGCCCTGCTGCAAGCTGCTCGTTTTCCAACTGGATATAAGCCTTCTGAGCAACCTTAGGATCGGTCACTGTATCAATGTTACCGGTCTTCAGAATGTCGAGATATTCAGCCGGGCTAGTAAGCATCTGGT
>Ga0214917_10001756_pt1 | contig 27594 bp, 17 predicted proteins | sample LL_1208_BB_MetaG_FD_177983 | JGI IMG/M metagenome (GOLD analysis project Ga0214917, IMG submission 177983) | Freshwater microbial communities from Lake Lanier, Atlanta, Georgia, United States - LL_1208_BB | ecosystem: Environmental > Aquatic > Freshwater > Lake | place: USA: Georgia | collected... | reverse complement strand
CGCTATGGTGCGGGCACGGTCGGTTGCCGAGATCCCAGTGGTGACCCCACTTGCTGCTTCAATCGACACAGTAAATGCCGTGCCAGTGCGTGATTGATTATCGGGGCACATCGGTGGCAATGCTAAGGCATCACATATTTCTTCGGCGAGTGCAAGACATATCAGCCCACGCCCATATACGGCCATAAAGGCAATGGCTTGGGCATCGGCATATTCGGCGAGCATCATTAAATCGCCTTCGTTTTCGCGATCTTCATCGTCAACTACCACAATCATTTGACCGCGTGCTAACGCCCACAGCGCTGTTTCGATGCTAGCTAACATGTACACCTCCATATACACTACTGATGCGTTCGACATATTTGGCCATGATATCGACTTCGATGTTCACGGGCGTGCCCACTGGTTGGTGACCCATGGTGACGACTGTTTGGGTATGGGCAATCATCGCAATCCCAAAGCTGGTATCGTCAAGGGCTGCAATCGTTAGGCTGACGCCATCAATCGCGATGTAGCCCTTCATGACGATGTATTTCAACAAATGCCGCGGTGGCGTAATGGTGATGAATTTTGATTCACCTTCGTGGCGTATCGCACTAATGTGTGCTATGCCGTCGATATGCCCTTGGACGTAATGCCCGCCCATCCGTCCTCCATAGCTAAGAGCCCGTTCGAGATTGACGGAGTCGCCGTTGCGGAGCTCGCCGAGATTGGTGCAACGCAGTGTTTCGGGCGATAATCCAACCATAAATTGGGTGTCTGTATGTGCAGTGACGGTCAAACAGACTCCTGCGACGTTGATGCTATCACCCACACGGGTGCCTTGCAGGGCGACAGTAGCGCTAATCAAGAGTGTGTTGTTACGCTCGTGGCCGGTGTGTGCGTTGATGATAGTGCCTTGTTCTTCGACAATTCCCGTAAACATCCTGTTATCCTTTGTGTATGTTGGAAAAAACCGTGGGGCGGCAGGCGTGAATATGCACATCTGTGTCGCTATGGTGCACATTGATAATGGTGAAGCGTTGCCAATTGATGAGCTGCGTAATCCCGTTGCCGCCAATTGGTCCTGGTGCGGTAGGATTGCCAATGAACCCAGGTGCGATAAAGGCATGTACTTCGTCGATTACGTCGGCATCAGCCAATGCACCGGCAAGGCGGCTTCCTGCTTCGACGAGCAGATGATTGATTCCCTTGTGATGTAGATGCGCGAGTACCTCGAGCAGTGGGAGCGGTGTGCTGTCGAAGAGACAGACTTCTACGCTTTGGCGGGCCAAAGTGTCACGCCAGCGTTGCGACGCGTGGTGACTGGTAAACACGAGTGTGGGTGCAAGTGCGGTATCAAAAATATGTGCTGTCGTTGGTGTACGCCCATGGCTGTCAAGCAACACGCGGAGTGGGGTGTGGGGGATTCCCTGATGAGGAAGGCGCACGGTTAGGCGCGGATTATCGGCATAGGTGGTGCCACTCCCAGTGAGGATGGCATCGACCTTGGCGCGGATGTGTTGGACATGGGCACGGCTATGCGCATTGCTTATCCATTGACTTGCGCCGTGGTGTGTGGCGATTTTGCCATCAAGGCTCATAGCATATTTGATGGTCACAAATGGTCGGTGGTGTTGGAAGCGCCACAAAAACGGTGCTAGGAGCAAGGCTTGGTCTGCTTGTGGTGGTGGGGGGGGGACTTGGAAGACTTCGATGCCGTGCGGGGCAAGGATGCTCTGTGCGCCGTCACGGGGCATGCGCGGATCACTATCCCGAAAAGCGTAATAGACGCGGCGGATGCCTGCGGCAATGATGGCATCCGTACATGCTGGCGTGCGCCCTTGGAAAGTACAAGGCTCGAGGGTAACGTACAAATCGGCACCACACGCAGCTACGCCGGCCATGGCAAGTGCCATCCGCTCGGCATGTAGCCCACCGGGTGGCTGTGTTGCACCATGACCCACTATTTGTCCATCGCGAACTACCACCGCTCCTACGGGTGGGTTGGGGCTCGTCCGGCCTTGTACCGAAGTGGCGTGAGTAAAAGCTTGTGTGAAGGCGTTGGCATCAAAGTCACGCACAAGACCACCCTTTATTGGCGTATCAGGGGGCTGTGTGTATACACACATGTATACCCTGTAGGGACAGGGCATGTCGTGCATTTATACCCACGACCTTCTTTCATCCGGACTATACCGTCGGCCCCGGAGTTGCACCGGTGTCATGCGGCCTTCACCGCTCGCGGGCTTGTCGACTGACTTACCGCCGGTGGGGAGTTTCGCCCCGCCCTGAAGGTGTGCAATTATTGTACATAATTATAACAAAAACTCCACAACACGACAAGTGTGCTGTGGAGCTTTTGATTTTGCGATGGATTAGGGGTTAATTTCCAAACAGAACATCGCTCGTATTGCGGACTTTGACGGGCGCGAGTGAATTTGCAGTGCTGTTATTACCAAGTTGGCCACTGCTATTGCGTCCCCAGCACCATACTTCGCCCATTACATTGGTTAGGCACGTTTGTTTGCCTCCGCTACTGACACTCATAATGGTGCCGACGTTGGCCGCATACGTACTTTTTAGCGCTACCGCACGGGTTTTGGCAACGGTCGTGCCATCACCGAGTTGACCGTAAGTGTTGGCACCCCAGCAGGAGAGGATATTGATTACTGAGACTGCGCAAGTATGATTCCCACTGCTTTGGCCGAGGATTGCGATATTGGTAAGTCCAGTGGGGATTGCAACGAAGCTTGTGATTGTCGAGCCGCTTCCAAGCTGACCGTAAGTGTTGAGCCCCCAACACCAAACCGTCTTGTCACTGAGCAGCGCACAGGTGTGGGATGTGCCCGCACTAATAGCTGTAGCCCCAGTGAGGGGAACATTGACTGCTTTAAGGACACGGACGGCTCCTTGGCTCGCCACTGTAGCGCCGGCTCCAGTGGCGCCGTCACTATTGTCACCCCAACACCAGGCACTGCCATCACTAATGACTGCACAGGCGTGATCCGTGCCGACACTCAGTGCGGTGACGTTGTTGAGGGCAGTGTTGTCGAATTTCTTTACTTGCACGGCGAAACTGGAATTATTCGTCGTCCGGTCGCCGAGTTGTCCTTCGTTATTGTCCCCCCAGCACCAGACGGTGCGATCACTTTTGAGGGCGCAACTCGCGTTGTTGCCGACGCTGATGACACTGACGTTGCTGAGGAGCGTATTGCTGATATCTGTGGTGACTTGGACTGCCCCAGCCGAATTAGTCGTGGTGCCATCGCCGAGTTGACCGCTGTTATTGTCACCCCAACACCAGGCACTCCCGTCACTCATACGGGCACAGGTGTGGCTACTGCTGGTAGCAATCGAGGTGAAGGCTGCGACTGAAGGTTTGCTGACCAGTGAGGCACGGGTTGATTTGGCACTCACAGAATTGTCACCAAGCTGGCCAAAGCGATTGCGCCCCCAGCACCATGCGTTGCCATCGTTGGTGAGCGTACAACTGTGATCGGTGCCGACGGCAACGGTATTGGCTGTTGTCGTATCACTAAGACATTTGTAGATGCGCATATCGTCGATGTACCAGCCATTGTTGTCCCCTGTGACATCCGTGCCGATTCGAAATCGGAAGCGCACCGAACTACCTGCTAGGCTACTGAGGTTGACTTTGCTCGATATATAGCCGTTACTTGCTGCTACAAATGCTGAACGATTTTTGAGGATATTTGTGCTTACATTGCTTGGCGGGAGTCCTTGATTCGTAATGGTACCGTTGTATCCATTGGTGGTGAAAAGTGAACCGGCATCGTTCCACGTATTTGAATTATTAATACTATACTCAAGTACGCCACCATCATAAAATTGTGCAGTGGGTGAAATATAATCGCTACTTTCAAACTCAAACGAATGTTTGAAAGTCAAAAATGCCCCGGCCGGGATTGTGATGTTTTTGGCCATAATAATAGCGCTATCAGAGGTTGCCCCTAAATCGTAGCCCCACAAATTCCCAATCCCACTAGTGGCGTATTTGCCATTGCCATACGGGTCGAGACTCCCTGGGTTGTACCACACGATTTTGGGCTTTTGCGCAATCCAATTGCCACTGCTGGCATTTTCGAAATTGTCTAACCACACGGTTGCTGGCGACTGCCCGTTGCTACAAAGGACGGCATCAGTGGCAGGTGCATTGGTTGGTGGGGCAAGCATTTCGGTAGCAGTGACGGTGTTGGCGACTTGTGTGCAATCGGCGCTGCTCATGCTGGCAATCCCGAGATTGACCAAGTCACTGCAGGCTGCGTTGAGAGCCACACCGAGGTCGTAGTAATCACTCCCTGATGTCAAATAGGTGGTCAAAACGCGGTAATAGAGTTGGGCGACTTTGGTCGTGCCGATCCCCGTAATCGTCTGGCCGTTAAATGTATCACCGTCTGTCATGAGGTATGCCGCTTTGTTATTGACGCCGCTGTTGGTATGTACACCACCGGAATCGTTATAATCCGATGGGTATGATGAGTCATAATAATAGCCATTGTCATAGTACGATGTATCGGTCATTTTGTCTGGTTGTTCGTAGGTAGCGGGGTGCGACATTGAGCGAATTGCGCCAATAGACAAATCTTCGCCGATTAGCCAGCGGACACTGGGATCGTCGTTGCTACTGCCAGCAAATGAAAGGTCGATTAATTCGCCAAAGACATCAGACATCGATTCGTTGATTGCTCCTGATTGGAAGTAATAAAAGAGTCCTGCTGTACGTTCGGTGATGCCATGGGTGAGTTCATGTCCTACTACATCGTCTGCAGAAGCAAATCCTTTTCCATAGGTCATTTGTGTCCCATTCCAATATGCGTTTTGGTAGGGACAAATGGACGCATTTTTGGGGCAATAATTGACCAAAGAAATCAGACGCATCCCTTTGTTATCGATGCTATCGCGGCCTAGGATGTTTTTGTAGAAGTCATAGGTCGCTTTTGTGTAGTCCCATGCCAAATTTACATCGCCGTTACTGACTGGTGTCGCACTATTGAGCCGGGCCGCCTTCGCGTCGGTGTCGCAGTTGTTGTTGGGATTATAGTCGGTGTCTTTGACATCATTTGCATTGCATACGCGTTGATTGAGGGCATAGGTGATTTGATTGAAATGCAGTGTAATAATGCCGTTGTTTGCATTGACGAGGACAAGCTCACGGAATGGCTCTGCTCCTTGCTGACCAATTACTTCGGTACGCCAATTAAGAGTAGTAATCGGAGTACCGGGCCCACCGAGGAGCTGTGGATTGTAGATCCATAACGTGGACTTGCTTGCACTCAGTGAGTCTGCATTTACGCCGTATTGTTTGGCAATGGCGATGCGGGCAATGGTGCTGGCGCTCTCACTATCGATTGTGGGGTTAGTTGGGATATTGATATTGGGTAATATTTCGCCATTGACCGAAGTTACATTTCGTTGTTGGTTGATGTGCACATTGAGTTCGCCGGCCAGAACAGGGATGTTGCGATAGAGCTGTTGAAAGCGCACAAACCCATCTGCATTGGCGGTACGTTCTTGTTTGAGCACGGTGAGCTCAGATTGTTGGCTCCGCACACCCATGATTTGGCCATAATTACCCAAAAACGCTCGCGCGATTTGTTCATCACTGGCGTCATATGCGAGGCTCCGCGGGCGAGGGACAGCGTTTTGGGGCGGAATTGTAATGAATGTTACTGGTTGATTGGCGGAGCTTTGCCAGATTTTGGCGTTGTTTTGCGTGTCGGTTGCTAGCTGTTGCGCAATGTCGGTGTCACTCATTGTTTGCGCAGATACGACTAAGCGGTTGTGACTCAATGCGACCACGAGAGCAAGCATCCAGAAAAGAGAGATTTTGCGCAACATATTGCTCCTTGAAGAAACATAAAACGTGATTTAAGTGTCGACACTGATTCAATTGCATATGGTATACGATGAACTGACGTTGGGGATGGAAGTTTCGTTCCGTTTTTGGATAGAACCAACAGAGATGCTGTGATTTGTGCTGATGAATAGTGTTTTGTGGGTTGCGGTATGATTGATAGTGTGATGTATTTCAAATGTGTTTGGCGGTGTGCAAGCGCAATGGGTGCAAACAGAGATCTATTCTTATGGGATGCCTAGGTGTGCATACATTTTGGTGAAGAGAAAATGGTCGGTAAAGTTATCGTAGAAAGGCTTTAGCACGATGCTACGACGTCTTTGGGCAGGAATGTGTTTGCCGTGGCAGGCGTGGGGTGCCTTGCGCGAGATTCAGGCACAGCGTTTCATTGTAATACCAGTGATTTTGAATATCACCTTTGCGTATTTGTTGTTTCGCTATGGATTGTCGGGCTATTTGATTACCCAATTCACCGGCTTAATTGATGGTCGACTTCCTTCTGACTGGCATTGGATTGTGCCTACTATTCATACCATGCTTGATGTGTTAGCATTTGTGCTAGTCACATTTATGGCGGTGCGGTTAGGGACTGTGATTGGGAGTCCGTTTTATGCCATTATTGCCGAGCGGTTTGATCGACGTTATTTGGCGTATGACGACACACCACAACTGTCGTTTGTGTGGAGCATAGTGGTGGCGATTTGGTTCGAAGGACGCAAGCTCGTGTTCCTTGCGGTAATCTGGCTGATTGGGGTGGCAATCGAATTCATCCCACTTATTGGTCCACCTTTAGGGTTGCTGTGGGTGGTGCTCGGGAGTGGTTTGACGGCAGTGCTTGATTATACGGATGTGTCGATGGGACGACGTAATATGACGCTCCAGCAGCGGCTAACGCTATTTGCGACCCATCTCCCCGAGACAATTGGGTTTGCATTGGCAGTGACGCCATTTGTCGGCTTCCCAGTCATAAATATTTTTAGTATTCCATTGTTTGTGACTGCGGGTATTTGTTTGTATGTGCAGTATTTAGCACCGCTGCAACAGACCAAATAACCGCTTGCAACGAACTATACGTTCGTGTGGGGAATTAGGGGGCTACATGGTCGCTCCCAGCATCCATGGGTTAAATTCTTCTTCGCCGATATCTTGGGCTTCGCTGAGACTGGCTTGGCCGGATGCTACGGCAATTAATAATTCAAAAATACATTCTCCTACTTGGGCAATAGTTTCGTGACCAGTAATTATGGTACCGGCATTAATGTCCATATCGGCGCGCATGCGTTCGTAAGTGGTTGAGTTGGTGGCAATTTTGATGCTGGGGACAGGCTTGAAGCCGAAGCAGCTCCCTCGCCCCGTAGTAAATGCGATGATATTGCATCCGCCAGCGACTTGTCCAGTCGCTGATACCGGATCGTAGCCTGGGGTGTCCATGTAGACGAACCCGGTGCTAGTGATTGGCGCAGCGTATTCATAGACGGCTTGGAGTGGCATACTGCCCCCTTTGGCGACGGCGCCGAGGGATTTTTCGTAGATCGTGGTAAGGCCACCGGCTTTGTTGCCATGGCTGGGGTTGTTGTCGATTTCGAAGCCTTCGCGTTGGGTGTAATCTTCCCACCAGCGGATGCGGGCGATGAGAGTGTCGGCGACTGCTTGGTTGACGGCACGGCGGGTGAGCAAATGTTCGGCGCCGTAGATTTCGGGTGTTTCACTAAGGACGGCAGTGCCACCATGTTGGACGAGCAGGTCGACGGCATGCCCCAGCGCTGGGTTTGCGCTAATCCCGCTAAATCCGTCACTACCACCGCATTGCAGTGCAAGGGTTAGTTTGCTCAACGGTACTGGCTGGCGGATATGTTGATTGGCGAGTTGGAGGAGTGGTTCGAGTGTTTTGACGCCTAGATTGATGGTCGCAGCTACGCCGCCTTCGTCTTGGATGGCGAGGTAAGCGGGTAGATTGTTGCTCCCAAATCGCGCACGATGCGCGTGGAAGAGTGATTCGAATTGGTTCGTTTCGCAACCAAGTCCGACAAATAAATACCCTGCGACATTAGGATTATGCGCAAAGCCTGCTAGTGTGCGTTGGAGCATCCCGAGTTCGGGGCTTCCGTCACGGGTGGCACAGCCATGTTTGTGGCTGAGGACGATAATGTCGGTCACATTCGGGTAGTTTGGCAATAATTCGCGTTTGGCCCGTTCGACAATTTTGCGCACGGTGTGCGAGGCGCAGTTCACCGTTGCGATGACTGCCACGGTGTTGCGCGTGCCGGCACTTCCGTCGCTACGCAGATAGCCATTGAATGTGCGTGCGGTGGTCGGGCTGGGAATGGGGCGGACGTCACTGCCGGTAGCGTAGTCGAGTTGCATACTAGCAACACTCAAATTATGGCTATGTACATGTTCCCCAGCGGCAATTGCACGGGTTGCAACGCCAATTATTTGACCATAGCGGCGAATAGGCATGGCTGTGGGAATTGGGTGTAGCGCAAATTTGTGTCCGGCTGCTATAGTATTGCATAGTTGCACGGTCGTCCCCGCAATGCTTAATTGGCGACCAGCACTGAGCGGTACGAGTGCGATGGCGACGTTGTCATCTGTATGAAGCTGGATTGCGGGTGTTTCTTGGAGCATGATTTGCATCGCAGTTATTCCTTTTTGGTATTTACTTGACTCACTAGTGAGATAAGCACTTGGATTTGTTGGGTTAGTTGGAGCTCGTTCATCTGTGGCGAAATCCGGATGATGCGGTGTTGTTGATGCAATGGTATTGTTGCATTTGTACGACTAATTACACAAATTATCGTATTGTTAGATACATCTTGTAGCGACGTCACTAATTGTTCGTCGATGATGAGCAAGTCATGTTTATCAACAATGCTTTCGACTTCGACGAGTGGTGTGTTGGTCAGCTCGCGAATTTTGGTGCAAATACTTAAATAGAGATCAGTGACTATTGTTTTTTGGGCAATTCGAATCCGTGGTGCATCGATTGTGGGGATTTCGATGATAAAGCGTGTACCACCTGTTTGCCGATTTTGGTACATGATGGTGCCATGGTGCTGATGGATGATAGTATGGACAATCGCCAGCCCAAGCCCAAGCCCTTCACCTATTTTGCGAGTGGTATAAAACGGGTCAAAGATATACTCGCGGGCGTTTTTGTCAATCCCACTGCCAGTGTCATCAACAAAAATCGTAATAATTCGTGGCGCTGCAATGAACGATATGTTGAGTTCGCGGGGCGTATTGATGTTCCGCATAGCATGGATTGCATTGTCGATTAAATTCACAAAAACTTGTTCAATTTGGGCATCTTGGCCGCTAACAATATATGATTCACTAGCGTGAGCATGCACGGTGCAAATAATGCCAGCTTCGGCAAAAATAATCCGGTATTGACTGGTAATATGCTGGACTAATTTGACAATGTCTACTGCGACATGTTGGCTTAACTGAGGTTGCGCCAAAGAGCGGAGTTGCTTGAGAATGCGGCCGGCACGTTGCGAAGTTTGATCAATAGTTTGTAAATCTTTTTGCAGCTGTTCATCGTGTGTTTGCATCAATTGTAATTGGGTGATGCCACGAATTACTGCAATTGGGTTGTTGAGTTCATGGGCAACGCCGGCAATCATTTGTCCCAGCGAGGCTAGCTTCTCACGTTGTTTGATGCGGTTTTCGAGTTGGCGCATCGGGGTAATATCTTTGATTACTACCAAAATATCGTGTCTATTGACAATGCTAGTTGAAATAAGTGCCGTAAATGGTTGATTGTCACCACGCAGTAACGTAAACTCGAAATTGTATGACGATTGGGTGTTGATTCGTTCAAAGTGCATGGCAAATTGCTCTTGATTGTCGGTGTGGCAGAGTGTCGAAATTGGTACATTCTGTAGTCGATTCGGGTCGTAGCCAAGGATAATGAATGGTCGTTTGTTAAGAATGTTCATTGCCAATGTGGTGCGATTACACAATATCAAGATATCTGGGGTGTTTTCGATAATCGAAGAAAGATGCGAACGAATTTCTTCGGTGTCTTCATATAGGTTGATGTACCGTTCAGCGGCGACTTGGAGCGAATGATGAAGGCGTGCATTGGTGATTGCTCGCGACAGTTGGTTGGCAACGGTATGCAATATGTGAACGTCGCGCGGGGAAAACGGCGCGGACCCCACAAATGGTCGTGATGCCAGAATGATACCGATGTGCTGGCCATTATTACTCAGTGCCGCACCAATAATATTGCCAAAGCTTTGGATTATATCACTCGTCAGAATACTCTCTTGTTCAGAATGGTAGATTGACATCTGTGAATCATAATTGCTGAGTACCATGTCAACGGCAGCACGAATGATTTCGGGGGTATGATTTATTTTTGTAATTAATTCGGTTGGTACATGGCGGTGTGCTGCAATAAACGGCACATTTTGGTCATTAATCAAAATAATCCCAGACATTTGGTTAAATTGAATTTCATCAAAAATATCGAGGGTCCGTTCGAGCAAAACATCGAGGTCTAGTGAACTGTTAAGAATTGCAGTGATATGTTGAAACATCGCCAATTCTTGCTCACGTAATGTTTGGCGTCGCTCGCTCTCACGTTGCAATTGCATATCCCGTAGCGAAATCAAAATCTCAGAACTATTATTGTGGGTGTGGGTAATGACGTGTGCTTCGATTTCGACTGGGACTTGTTGTTCTTTGAGGTGATTGATGATTTCGCTTTGCCACATTATTTTTGGTTGTTCACCATGGCTCAGGAGCGCGCGCTTTTCGTGCCATTCAGATTGGAACTTTGTGGGGAAGAAGGATGCGAAATACAGCACATCTATGCTGTCAACGCCAATTAACCGCCGAGCCGCATGATTCATGTGAATTACCACATCATCGATGTTGACCACAATCATCGGGTTGCTCGATTCGTTGATCAAAAACCGATAACGGCGCTCAGATTCGTTCAATGCATTGGTAAGTTGTTGTTGATGAAAATGTCCCGTGACAAACTCGGCAAATTGGCTTGCATAAGGTATATCTTGTGGTGTCAGTGCTTCATGATGTGTATGCATGATTACCAACAACCCAAAGAGTGTATTTTTGCGTTGGAGCGGTACACTAATCATTATTTCTGCGGCTATGCGCTTGCTGATAGCGGCAAAAATCGGTGACGTAATTTGGTTGTTGTTGAAATGACGAATTGGTGCATTCAACATTTGTAAGTCGTGCATACTGCAGGGGATTGGATCTGCTTGCAGACCATTGCTGTCTGTGATATGCAGTGTGCTCGTATTGGGTTGATGGCGTGCAACCATTACGTGTGTGGCATCAAAAATTCGCTGGGCGGCTTGGCATACATGCGTAAAAAAATCCTGATTCACCGTTACATCAGTAATGGTGTTAATTTCGTGGTTGAGCCGTTGCAAACGTGTGATTTGTACTTGCAGTTGATTTCGGGCATAGAGCTGTGCAATCACCATATGTATGTTTGAAAGATTCGATGGTGAAATTGCTTCAATCCACAATTTGAACGGACTAAATAATCCAATGATGCCGATTAATTTCTTGTTGGATTGTAATGGAATAGTAACATAGGCTCGCAATCCGCTGGCTAAAAATCGTTTGGTTAGTAACTCGTCGAGTTCGGTTGGTAATTCACCGAATGTGATTGGGTCAATATGGATGGTTGAAGTTTTTTCGCTTTGACTGGTCAAAAACGTCATTAATTCGTTGTGAGGAGCAAATTTTTCCGTGGGAATGCGACGACCAAATATCCACAACCCAGTGAAATCCATCGGAGTGTTGGGTGCCTTGGGGGTGATATTGACTGGTTGTTGTAACATTAAACAAAAAACACCGACGTGGATTTGGGCAAGGGCAGTCTGAAGCGCGCTAAATACCACATCGATTTGAGATTCGGTCAACGATTCTGTAACGAAATTTTGGATGACACTATTGATGTGGAATGCATTGGGTTGTGTGCTGTGCGGTGTAAACATAAAAATATAGGTATCGGATGCAACGACATACCGTGCAAAAATTTCGTAAGCATCTGTTAAGCCATTACATGTCAGCTGGCATGTCGCTTCGATGGGGATGTTGGTTGTGCGTGTTGAAAGGATTGCTTCGAGCAACGGCATGGGTAAATCAGCAGCACTAAAAAAATCTGTCAATGGGTGGCCCACGAGTGCTGTTGCTGGGCGTTGTATTATTTCGGCAGCGATATGATTTACAAATGTAATAATGCCTTGATTATTGATATTGACTGCATGCCACGGTGCGTAATAACTGTTACGTTGGCTAGGATGTGGATTAGATGTTTGAAAGGATGTACTCATGTGATCTTCCTCTATCGGGGATAACGCTATTTTACCACCAAATATGCACAAATTAATTTGTTCGTGGCTGGGTTGTGCGGTGTCAATCCATGATGCACAAAATTGAATTTGACATTTGACCAAAATTCTTTTATAATCCGCGCACAAGTAAATATTGCGCAACTCTTATCCAGAGAGGTGGAGGGACCGGCCCTACGAAGCCTCGGCAACCTGAGTGTTATGTGTGCATGTGTCACAACGATGTGGACATCCATAATGCGTGAAGGTGCCAAATCCGGCAGCAATTACTGGACGATGAGAGCATACGCGCGTGCGAGCTACACATGCACTGTAGTTTGACGTACCCACGTAGTATTGCTCTTGTCAATTGACAAGGGTATTTTTTTGGTGAAATTAAGGAGTCAACCATGACATCTGCATCAGAATTCAACGGATTTGAGAGCAAGGCGTTGCACGCCGGTCAGACCCCTGACCCAACCACTGGCTCACGGGCTGTACCCATCTATCAGACCACGTCGTACCAATTCCAAGATACTGACCATGCTGCCCGCTTGTTTGGCTTGCAAGAATTCGGCAATATCTACACCCGCTTGATGAATCCGACCACCGATGTGCTCGAGAAACGCATCGCGGCTCTCGAAGGTGGCGTAGGGGCTTTGGCACTCGCTTCTGGTCAAGCTGCGCAAACCTTGGGTGTGCTCAACATTGCTAGCGCCGGCGACAACATCATCTCGTCGGGCGACTTGTATGGTGGCACGTACAACTTGTTTCGCCACACCTTGCCCAAGTATGGTGTGACCACTACGTTTGTGGATGCCCGCGATCACGAAGGCTTTCGCAAGGCTATTGACGGCCGCACCAAATTGATTTATCTCGAGTTGGTGGGTAACCCGCGGCTTGATATTGTCGACCTCGAAACAATTGCAGCGATTGCCCATGAGCAGGGTGTACCGGTGATGGTTGATGCCACCACGGCTACCCCGTACCTTTGCCGACCCTTCGAATGGGGTGCCGACTTGATTGTCCACTCCGTCACTAAGTACATGGGTGGTCATGGCACGTCGATTGGCGGCATTATTGTAGACAGTGGCAAGTTCAATTGGCGCACCGAGCGCTTCCCCGAAATGACAAACCCCGACCCGTCATACCATGGCTTGGTCTATGCCGATCTCGGAGCGCCGGCCTACATTCTCAAAGCGCGCGTACAAGGGTTGCGCGACATGGGGGCCTGCTTGAGCCCATTCAACGCCTTTTTGTTGATCCAAGGCATCGAGACGCTGGCGTTGCGCATGGAGCGCCATAGTGCTAATGCCTTGGCAGTAGCCAATCACCTCAAGTCACACCCCAAGGTGGCGTGGGTGCGCTACCCCGGTTTGCCCGATCATCCCAGTTATGCCTTGGCGCAAAAGTACATGCCCAAAGGCCAGAGTGGCATCCTCGGGTTTGGTGTCAAGGGTGGGCGTGTGGCGGGTACCCAATTCATCAACAACCTCAAGATGTTTTCGCACGTCGCCAACATCGGCGATGCCCGGAGCTTAGCGATTCATCCGGCTTCGACGACGCATAGTCAGTTGACTGCCGATGAATTGACGTTGACCGGCGTGACCGAAGATTTCATTCGTTTGTCGATTGGGATTGAGACGATTGGCGATATTTTGGCCGACATCGATCACGCGTTGGCGACAATCGGGTAATTGAATAGATTAGAGGTATGGGCATGATTACGCAGGGTGTAGGAATTGTCGCATTACAGTACTTCCATAGTAGCAGGCCGTTGCGGTTGGCATCGGGTGACTACTTGCCGGAATTTACTGTGGCATATGAAACATACGGCACGTTGAATGCCGCTCGTGACAATGCGATATTGCTCCTGCATGCCTTGTCGGGTGATGCCCATGCTGCGGGCATTCACCACCCCGACGACCGCAAACCGGGGTGGTGGGATGCCATGGTTGGTCCAGGGCGTGCGTTTGATACCGATGAGTTTTTTGTGATATGTAGCAATGTGTTGGGGGGATGCAAAGGGAGTACCGGTCCGACCTCATTTGACGCGCTTCGCCAACGACGGTGGGCAAGTGACTTTCCGGTCATTACTATTGCCGACATGGTCAACGCCCAAGTCCGCTTGATTGACGCATTGGGAATCGAGCAGCTATATGCGGTTGCCGGCGGCTCAATGGGGGGATTCCAAGCTATGGAATGGATGGCACACCATGCTGAGCGTGTTGCGACTGCCGTGTTATTTGCTACGAGTGCCAGCTCGCAAGCCCAAGCGATTGCGTGGAATGTGATTGGTCGCCAAGCAATTATGCGTGACCCCAAATGGTGTAATGGGTGGTATGACCCAAATGATCCACCAAATGATGGCTTGGCGGTAGCGCGCATGATTGGGCATATCACGTACCTAAGTGAGCAATCATTACAAGGGCGGTTTGAGCAGCGGTTTCAGCATGGTCTGGGGCCACGGTATACGTTGGCAGATGAATTTGCGATTGAATCATATCTTGGCTATCAGGCGATGCGCTTTAATCAACGCTTTGATGCAAATAGTTATTTGTATATCACGAAAGCAATGGATTATTGGGATGTGACGTCGGGGCATACTTCGTTGGCAGAGGCGTTGGTTGCGTGGCGCAAACCAACTTTGGTGGTGTCTTTTGATTCTGATTGGCTCTATCCGACGGCAGAATCCCAAAAAATCGTCGCTGCCTTGCAGCATAATGGTGTCGCTGTGACGTTTTTTGAGTTATCGTCAGTTGCTGGTCACGATGCATTTTTGATTGAAGCTGACTTGCAAAACCCGATTGTGCTCCGATTTTTGCTGGAGAACCGCTAGCGTTGCAAAAAAAAGCACTGCTCTTGTTTTGGACGACGCGCACAGCATTGACGTACTCCATTGCGATTCACGGGTGCGCGAGGCAGTTTTTTCAATAGAAAACGATAATTGACATAACAATAAAAACATCATTACCCGCGAAAAAAGTGGCTTGTGTCTGTTGGGTAGTGGTGGTGTTGGTGATGAGGTTGTTTTGTGGTATGGTGTTAGGTGTGGTATCGTGAAAAAACTGCTACGGAGGAAGTACCCAATGCAAAAGATATTCAATATTGCGGTATTTGTGGTTGGTCTCGTAGTGGGGGTGATTACTGGGGCAGCGTTGTTGGCCTATGCCTACCAAGAAGCAGGATTGTACCCCCCTGATGATGCCACCATCAAATTTATGGCGCGTGAACGCGGTTGGTTACGAGCTGATGTCGAATAAGCAAAAGAGCAATGATGCTAGAGTAAAGGAGGTTGACAATGGAGCGACCATGGTTGCGCTCGTATGAGCCGATAGTCCCGCATTCCCTTGAATTCCCCGAGTCGTCGTTATTTGAGACATTGACGGCGGTTAGCAAAGAATTCCCGCAACAAAATGCCGTAAAACTCATTTTGAGCTATTTGCTGGGGGGGCGGGTGATGATCGGGATGACACTGACGTATGCCGAGCTTTTGTTGCAGTCAGAGCGGTTTGCGAATGCGCTATATCAATTGGGGGTGCGTAAGGGGGATCGGATTGCCGTCATGTTGCCCAATTCGGTGCACTACGTGATTGCGTTTTTTGCCGCCATGCGCCTTGGCGCTATCGTGGTCAACAACAATCCCACTTATACCGCACGTGAGCTCAAACATCAGTTGGTTGATTCTAGTGCTGAGACGATTATCATTTTGAATTTGTTTTATCCCCGCTTGCGCGAGATCCAAGTGGATACGCAAGTCAAACGGGTGATTGTGTGTTACATGCACGACTTCCTCGGCTTCCCGGCACGGCAGCTGGTACGTACCAAGCAGCGTCGCGACGCGGCGTGGGTTGAAGTCCAACGTGAACACGACATTTTCTTTTTTGAGCATCTGGTAAAAAAATACCCCGCCATGGCGCCAGTAGTGCACGTCCATCCCGATGATGTGGCAGTGCTTCAATATACTGGTGGCACGACAGGGTTACCCAAGGCGGCGATGTTGACGCATCGTAATTTGTTAGTGAATGCGACCCAAATTGATGCATGGTTTACGAGTGCTGAGCGTGGTGTCGAAAAGTTCATGTGCGCGATTCCATTTTTCCATGTATATGGATTAGTGGTGGCGATGGTGTATGGCATGAGCATTGGTGCGGAAATGCAGATTGTGCCGAATCCACGACCTATCGATAATGTAATGAATATCATGCAAAAAGAGCGCTCGACAGTCTACCCTGGGGTACCGGCGATGTATATCGGGATTGTTAATCACCCTCATGTGGCCAGCTACGATTTGCGCTCGATTAAGGCGTGTTTGAGTGGGTCGGCGGCGTTGCCGGTCGAGATTCAAACCAAGTTTAATGATTTGACTGGTGGGCGCTTGATAGAAGGCTTTGGGATGACAGAGCTTTCGCCGGTGTCGCATGCCAACCCGTTGCACGGGGTGTCCAAAAAAGGTTCAGTGGGTATCCCCTTGCCGAATACCGATGCCAAAATTGTCGATTTAGAGACGGGCGAAGATATCGCGATTGGAAGTGAAGCCACTGGCGAGTTGTGGGTGCGTGGTCCGCAGGTCATGAAGGGTTATTGGCAACGCCCCGACGAGACGGCGAATGCGATTACTCCTGATGGTTGGATGCGGACGGGTGATGTAGCGCGGACCGATGCAGACGGGTATTTCTTTATTGTAGATCGCCTCAAGGATATGATTATTGTCAGTGGCTTAAAGGTGTTGCCCCGCGATGTCGAAGAAGTGTTGTACATGCACCCGCAAATCCGCGAAGCAGCGGTGGTTGGTGTGCCACATAAAACCCGCGGTGACGATACAGTGACGGCATTTATCGTGACGCATGATGGTAACCCAATTAATACTGAAGATCTTAAGACGTTTTGTCGGCAATATTTGGCTGACTTCAAAGTGCCGCGCCAATATGAATTCCGCAGTGAATTGCCCAAAACGACTGTTGGTAAGGTGTTGCGCCGCGCCTTGGTCCAAGAAATGACTGCCCAACAATAAATGGAATCGGTGGCACCACCACCCCTTTGCGTCTTTCGCAAAGGGGTGGTGGTGTTTCAACAGTAGTGCTTTTTTGGTACAATCGAAACAACCGTCTGTATGCACACCGATATGGTGTAATTGATTATCTGTCTGTGTGGGATAGGGAGTGAACGTGACCACTACAAAAACCGCTCAATTACGCATGCGCCGTTCGCAGCGGATTCGCGTATTGCACCCGCTCACCAATGCATTTGATATGCGGTATTGGGTGTTGATTGTATTTGTGGTTGTTGCGATGGTGTTAGCGTTTCAATCTCCGCCGGCAGTAGACATTGCGGTGGGCTCACTTGGTGATCGGTTGTTTTTGCAGAGTAGCGCGGGGCTTGGTGTCGCTGATGCTGATAAGTGGTATGGCGATGAATTGAGTCAAGATGCGGCGTCGGGACGTAGTCGCTGGACGCGTGGTGTTGCACAAGTCACCATCCCTCTGTTTGCGACAAATGCAGATATTTCGTTGATGGTACGGCTGGCTGGTTGGCCAACAACCGTCACCCATACCGCACTGACCCAACCTCGTGTGACGATTCAGGTTAATGGGATGAACACGACGGTGTTTACACCGACATCATCGTTTGCTGATTATTATTTTGTGTTGCCGGCAGCAATGGCACGTTCTGAAGACTTGCAGCTCACCATAAAGACCACAGATGTCTTTACTGAGACAACAAATGGGCGAGATATCCGTCCCAAAGGGGTACGGGTTGAACGGATTGCGGCGGCGACACCGAGTGATTTGGTGGCATGGAATAATCCGCCATGGCAGCTATTGGTGGCAGGAATCATATTTGCCACGGTGGTCTATGTATGGGCAATGATGTTGTTTCGGCAACCGATGGTTGCGTTGAGTGTAAGTTTGTTGGTGCTTACTGCAGCGAATGTTGCCTTGGCCTTCCAGAGAATATATGTTGTGACATGTGTACCGTATCTGATTGGTGGCATGGCGGTGTGGGTGATGTGGTTATTACGCAGGGATGTGCTACGTGCAAGTGAGTCCTTGCGGAATGCCTTTGGGCGGGGCGCAAGTATGGGGTTGGGGATTTTTACGGCGATTGCAGCGGTAATTGCTCTGCTTGGGCGATCATTGGGTGCAGTGCCGTTTTTTGGGCATCCCATCTGGCAATTTCTTGCGATATGGTTCGGCGTCATGCTGTTGCTGGCAATTGGCTTACTGTTGCCGCTTGCACGTGTGGTGACCTGGCTCGATACGAATTGGCAGCGCCGCGGCGGCTGGGTGTTTGGCGTGATTCTCGTCGTGGTGATGGTGTTAGCTGGGTGGATCATCCAGGCAGCGCCGTTTATCGGGCATGCTGATTATGCTGATAATGCGGTGGTTGCTCGCAATCTGCTTGCCGGGCGTGGTTGGGTCGTCGATTATGTGACGCAGTTTTATCGCATTTATCCGAACGTGACGCATCCCCAAGAAACATGGCCGTTGCTCCAACCAGTTTGGATTGCGCTGGTCTTTTTGTTGGCTGGGGTGAATGATATGGCTGCGCGCATTCCCAATGTGGTTTTTTTGTGTGTAGTCCTTGGACTAATTTGGTACGTGAGTCAGCTGATTTGGGATAAACGGGTCGGCACAATTGCTGTGCTAATGGTCGCCGTGAATATCTTTGTGTATCGTCAAATCATCTATGCCACAAGTGATTTGGCGTTCATGGCATTTCATATCGGTGCGATGAGTGCGATATTGGTGTTGCGTATGCCAACCAATCCTCATGACGCAATTCCTTGGTGGCAATCACGGATTGTGCGCGTGGTTAGTGCGGGGCTTTGGACAGGACTGATGTTGCTACAAAAACCAGGTAGTGGGGGGATAAGTGCGGTGGGGTTTGGCTTGTGGTTGTTGTCCGAGTACCATGTGGCTTTCGGGCAACCATTGATTACCACACGGCTTGACCGGCTCCGCAATAATGTACGCCAATATGCTGGGCGACTGTGGCCAGTGATTGTATGGGCGTTGGTGGCAGTGTTATGTGTAGCGCCATATGCTGAGCGTAATATCCGGTTGTTTGGCAACCTCGGGCATACTACCGAGCAAACAGATACGTGGTTGCTGGAATATACCAATTGGGACGCGATATATCGTGTTTACGCTGCTGATGGACACATTGGCAATGGCGATATTCCCGACCGGAGCTGGTTGTTGCGGTGGGGATTTGACGGAGTTGTGCACAAAGTTGGCAATCAATTTAGTGCAATTCGGGATTATCTACTGCCTTCGTTTGCATATTTGCCAGCCATGTTGCATCCATTTGGTGCAGCCGACGCTGCCACTGGAATGTTAGCAGATGTGGCGCTATGGTGGATGGTAGTCGGGGTATTGGTTTGGCAAAGCCCAATCAGTGGCATGGTGCGTCGTTTGCTGATTTTTGGGTTTGCCCCATACGTCCTTTTTATGGTGTTTTACTGGCATGCCAATGAACCACGGTATTGGGTGCCATTGTTACCGTGGATGGCAATGTTTGCGGCTGCTGGGATGATTGCGGTCTATGACCGGGCACGGCAATGGTTTCACGGGCGACTCGGTGTGCTTGCATTGTTGGGGTTAGTGGCGGCGGTGGGGTTGAGTGTGCAACCGAGTGTTGCCTATGTGCAAAATCGCTGGGCAGTGGATTCCCAAATCGTGGCTGCGGATCGTGACATGTATGCGTATCTGCGCAGCAAAACAGCACTTAATGCGGTGATGATGACGCGTGTTCCTTGGCAATTAAATTGGTATGCCGAGCGTCCGGCATTGATGATTCCGGCAGATACCGATGCGCAGACATTATTGCGACTTGCGCAGCATTATCAGGCGCGGTATCTCGTGCTTGATGCCTTACAACGTCCCAACACTGCGACGCGTGCTATGATTGCAACGATGATTGCAGACCCTGCAATCGGAATGAAGGAAATTTATCGTACTCCAGCGTATGCGGTAAACGATGAGGGGGGCACATATACGATGCAAAGCGTAGTATATGAATTCCCTAGTGATTATGCTGGGGTGAGCCCGATTCGTTGAGGTGAGCAGTGCGCGTGTTAATGCTGGCGACTTCTTTTCCGAAATATCTTGGTGATACAACAGCCCCATTTATTGCCGAAATTGCGGCTGGTGTGGTGGCACAAGGCGTGGCAGTGCGGTTGCTATTGCCCCACCACCGCGAGTTTTGCCATGAAGCGTGCGAGCGCGGGGTTGAGCTACGGACGTACCGGTATGCGCCGCACCCACACCTTGCACTGTGGGGATATGCCGAAGCATTGCAAGCCGACGTGGGATTACGTTGGCGGGCGCTCTTGGTGACGCCGTTTGCATTGATGGCATCGACGTGGAGCTTGTGGCGACATGCGCGTGCGTTTCGTCCGGACATAATCCATGCGCATTGGCTGTTGCCCAACGGGTTACCGGCCATGATTGTGGCGTGGCTGTGCGGGGTGCCGCTTGTCATTAGTATGCATGGCTCTGATGTGGCTATGGCAGAACGGACGGTGTTGTATCGCCGTATTGCGGGATGGATTTTTGGGCGGACACGTTTTGCTACTGCGTGTAGTGGTGATTTGCATATCCGGGCCCTCGGATTGGGGGCGAACCCTACAACGACGATAACATTGCCGTATGGTGTGGCAACGAGCGAGTTTCATCCCGAGCTTAATAATCGCGATTGGATTGTCGCACGGTTTGGGATTGCCCACACAGCTGCTTTGGTGGTAGCGGTAGGGCGTTTTGTCACGAAAAAAGGCTTCCATCATTTGCTCCGCGCACTGCCATCGTTGCGGGCAACCCATCCCCAGCTCCGGCTACTCTTGGTTGGCTATGGTGATTTGTATGATGAATATCGTGCTATTATCGAGGCACTCGGGATTGCCGACATGGTGGTAATGCCTGGTCAACTATTGCGGGATGATGTCGCACGAGTCATTGCCAGTGCGGATGTCTATTGTGTGCCATCGGTACATGATGAGCGTGGCAATGTTGATGGACTCCCGAATGCCTTACTTGAGGGGATGGCTGCGGGGCGTGCCATTGTTGCGAGTGCAGTTGCCGGTATCCCCGATGTCATTACAACGGGCGTCCATGGCATCTTGGTGCCTGAAGGCGACGAAGCCAAACTAGCTGCTGCAATTGACCAGCTCTTGACAGCACGGACATATGCAGCGCAGTTGGGTGACGCTGCCCGTAATCAAGTCAGTGCAGCTCTAACTTGGACAAATGTAACGGCCCGCTTGGTGGCGGGTTATACAGAGGTATGTGGAACATGAACGATACTGCTTTGGTGTTGCGACTTGAGCGTCTGTACCATGCCTTCGTGCGTTGGATAACAACAGTGTTATTGCCATGGCTGCGCGGGCGTTGGGCTGGTGGCTATGATGAAGTGTCGCAACGGTGGCAAGGGTTGTTACCCCACCAACGTTGGTTTGTGTTTGCATTTGTGGCAGCGTTACTTACACGCATCTGGCGACTTGATGCCCAAAGTCTGTGGCTTGATGAAGGTGCCACATGGGCTGAAATTCATGATAAATCGGCGCGTGTGTTGTTTTTTGAGTTGTGGAGCCGTGACGCCGCGTACCCGTTATATCATCTGTTGCTCAAAGGCTGGGTGTCATTGTTTGGTGATGGTGAAGCCATGTTACGCATGCCATCGGCAATTGCCAGTGCCTTTGCGGTTGCGACCACAACGCTCGTGTTTGAGCGTCAACCGCAGCGTGGATTTACCTTGTTATTGATGGCGACGGCTCCGTTTGTGATGTGGCATGCACAAGACGCCAAAGTGTATGCATTGTTGATGGCGGTTGTTGCAGTGGTGCTGGTTGCACGTCCATTGTCACCTATGTGGTGGATTGCGTTACTCGTGTTGCCGTTTGTGCATCGATTGGGATTATTAATGGTGGCACTTGCGTTGATTGTGCCAGCCTTACAAGCACATGGTCGCCCACGTCAGATATTTTGGGGCGCATCGTTGTTGGCTGGAGTGATTGCGGTGATGGGGATTGGGCTCTCTATCCGTGCCAAAACGATTACGGCGGTGCCTTGGCAAAGCCCGAGCGGGGCAATTGCCGATATGACCACGCGTTTTTTGTTTGATCGGCGTTGGTTTGAAAGAGTATTTGGATTGCCTGCGTGGGCGTGGGTGCTCCCGTTGCTTGGACTGTTGTTGATTGGAAGTGTGATGTTGTGGCGCCAAGCGCAGGATGGCCGTTTGGCGGCAGTGCAAGTGTTGTTGTTTGCGTATATACCGGTTTTGGTGATTGGTGTGAGTTATGGCGCGACGCCTTATTTTGATGCCCGTTATGCAGTTATGTCTTTGCCTGCATGGATGTGTATTGTGGTGCAAGGGGCCGATTGGGCGGTGCATCATATCCGGATCCGCGGTAAAGTGTACCGCGAAATTCGGCTTGGGCGGATTGTATTGCTCATTGCTGTGGTGATAAATTGTATTTCGTTATTTGAACCTATCCGCGGGATTTTTTCGGGGGCGCCAGTCAAAGAAGAATGGCGAGTGGTGATGCGCGAACTTGCCAACCGCGTGACTCGTGATGATGTAGTAGTTTTGCACCCTGCGTATGCGATGCCCATGTATCGTTATTACCGGCGGGTAACCCCTGATCCGTTACCGATGCCTGCAGTTTTCACGCTGTTTACTGAGGGATACCGTGGGAGTTCGCAAGACGGAACGGCACAACGTGAGTATCAGCGTCGTATGTTTGAAGGACAATTCAACAATGCTGCCAAAGGGAAGTCACGGGCATTGCTGGTAATAGCTCCCGATCATGCCGCCCAAATCGATCCACCGATTCGCCCTGACAGTCCGTATGGCTGGGTCGGTGCTTATTTTCAATATCCACAACGGACTTGGCCATGCGGTGGTGTCGACCGCTATGGTGTGTCGTTGATGTGTCAAAGCTTCCCTGCTGCTTTTGGGACACTTGCGGCTCCGCAGCCTGAAAAGGTACTCGATACGGTATTTGGTGATAGTTTGCATTTGCGTGGCATTACGATTCGTCCAATCGGGACATTTTATAAGCCAAACGGTACAGTGCCAATTACGTTGTTTTGGGAAGCGCTCACAACGCCTGCACGTGATTACCGCATGTTTATTCATTTGTGTCAGCTGTGCAATGAACCTCCGATTGCCCAAAGTGATGGTCCGCCCTTGGAGGGGTATGGTGATGCGGGGCGGACGACAACATGGCAAATCAAAGATCCTGTCCATGATGAGCGCGCGATTGTACTCCCTGCCGATATTGAGCCTGGTCAGTATTATCTGATTGTCGGGGTCTACGATCCCGAGGGTGTGCGACTGCCAATTACGTCGACTGTCCAAAAGTCGAAGATACGCGATAATCGGTTGGTCGTTGCGACAATCCGCGTTATCCGCTAGCGTGATATAATCGCGAGATACTAAAATCATATCGGGGGCGTAAAGATGCATATTGTGCGACAAATCCCTAATTTACTCGGTTTGTTTCGGGTCTTAGCGACACCGTTTTTAGCGTATATGATTTTGATGCAAACTGGTTGGGCGTTGATTGGTGCTGCAATACTGTTGTTTGTTATGGCGATGAGTGATATTGTCGATGGTAATTTGGCACGGCGTCTCGGTGTGGTTTCTCCGTTTGGTATTTTTCTTGACACAATTTCAGACAAAATCTTTGTTGCCGGCGCGTTGTTGCCGTTGGTGCAAATAGGGTTGATGTCAAGTTGGTATGCCTTGACAATCATTGTGCGTGAATTTGCGGTGTCAGGGTTGCGATCATATGCGGCTACCCAAGGTGTTGTCATTCCGGCACGCGCTTGGGGCAAGCAAAAACTCACACTGACCGTGACTGGCTTAATTTGGTTGATGGTATGGTCCGGATTGCCGATGATTGATGGAACGCCTGTATGGTTGGTATGGCTGTCGCAGTGGTGGTATCTCCCATATGGCTTGGCGTTGGTATGGACGATTGCGTCGGGGGTTGAATATTTCTGGAATGCACGGGAATTGCTCCAACAAGCCGTGGTCAATGCAGCGAGTGAATGAGGTGAAATGTGGGTCGGATTGCTGAGAAATTTGCGCGGTTACGGGCAACCAAACGTGGTGCCTTGATGCCCTATTTGATGGTTGGTTATCCCGAAAAGGACTCGCTCGACATTCTTGCCCCCGCCTTGCAAGCAGCTGGTGCCGATTTATTTGAAATCGGCGTTCCGTTCTCGGATCCGCTTGCCGATGGAGCCACGATTCAGCGTGCCTCAGAGCAGGCTTTGCGCAATGGGGTGAATGTGCAATTTGCCCTTGATGCAGTGGCACGCTTGCGGGCGCACGGGGTGCATGTACCGCTCGTGATGATGGGCTACTTTAATCCGTTTTTGCAATATGGCATAGAACGCTTTGCCCGCGCGGCTGCACAGGCTGGTGCCGACGGAGTGATTATCCCGGATTTACCACCCGAAGAAGCAAGCGTGATGCAACAAGCATTGCAGGCCAATGGGCTTGATTTAATTATGTTTGTGGCACCGACTACCCCTGATGTGCGCATCGCGCAAATTGTGGCAGTGGCTAGTGGGTTTATTTATTGTGTGTCGTTGACAGGTGTAACGGGGGCGCGCACGGCGCTATGGGAAGGGTTGCCGACGTTTTTGGCACGTGTTCGTGCGCAAACCACATTACCGTTGGTGGTGGGGTTTGGGATTAGTACGCCTGCGCATGTGCGCAGTGTGGCAGAGTGTGCCGATGGGGCTATTGTTGCGAGTGCGATTATCAATATTTTGGATGCTACCCCGCGTGACGCACAAGCAGAGGCAGTGGTGGCGTATATCGAGTCATTGCGTAGCGAAATTTAACTAATCCGTAATAGGTATTTTAGGGTGTGATGCGAGAATATCAGCGTACAAAAGCAAGATTTATTGCCTGTGGTATAATCGTCCCGATTGAATTGCTGGTAGGCAAAGAAGCGCCGTCGGGTATTGGCATACCACAATAATGCTTTTGCTATGTATTGTGGCAATTTTGGTGAATAAACAATCCGTTCGTAGTGACCGTAGGCGTACGGGATTACACAGAGGAGCTTTTCATGAGTAAGGGCCTTGAAGGCATTATTGCGGCCTCAACCGCTATTAGCCGGATTGATGGGATTAATGGACGGTTGTTTTATCGCGGTCTCGATATCGATGATTTAGCCAAAAACTCTAACTTTGAAGAAACGACTGCGTTGTTGTGGTATGGTCGGCTGCCAAATGCACATCAGTTAGAAAGCTTCACCCAGAAATTTATTAACAATCGACAAATTCCTTATGAAGTCTTGTCGATGATGATGGCAATGCCCAAAAAAACGCCCCCGATGGAAGTATTGCGGACGGCGGTATCAGCCTTGTCAACATATGATCCCGAAGACCTCGATAATTCACTTGAAGCCAATGTGCACAAATCGTTGCGCTTAACGGCGTCGATGCCCACGGTGATGGCGGCTTGGGAGCGCATTCGCAATAACCAATGGCCAATTTTGCCGCGCCATGATTTGAGCCATGCGGCCAACTTTTTGTATATGATGACCGGCAAAGAGCCCGACCCCACGGCTGCCAAAATCCTCGACACTTGTTTGATTTTGCATGCTGACCACGGGCTCAATGCCTCGACATTTGCAGCACGGGTCACGGCGTCTACGTTGTCAGACCTGCACTCGGCGATTGTGTCGGCAATTGGCACCCTCAAAGGACCATTGCATGGTGGTGCCAACGAGCAAGTAATGCGTTTGTTGCTCGAAATCGGCACGCCCGATCGCGCCGAACAAATTGTGCGTGGTATGCTCAACGCCAAGAAAAAAATCATGGGCTTTGGGCACCGCGTTTACAAAGCCGATGATCCGCGGGCGGCGTGGTTGCAACGCTTGTCGCAAGAATTGTCTGAGACGGTTGGACCCAAGACCTGGTACGAAATATCGGAAAAAATTCGTCACATGGTGCAAGAAGCAAAAGCGTTGCCCGTGAATGTCGACTTTTATTCGGCTTCGGTATACTATGCGTTGGGGATTCCCATCGACATGTTTACGCCTATATTTGCGATTAGTCGCGTGGCTGGTTGGTCGGCACACGTCTATGAACAATATAGCGATAACCGGATTATTCGCCCCGAATCCGAATACATTGGACCAAACGACGTTCCCTATGTACCTGTGGACCAACGAGGTTAATTGATGAATGTACTGGATTTGGCGCAGCGTGTGCGTGAATTCATGGCTCGGGCGTCGAATCCAGTCAACCGAATTACTCCTCCCCAGAAACGCACTGCCCTGGTGGGTGGTGCGTTTCTAGGGAGTGCGTTTATCGCCACGTTGTTGTTTTGGCTACCACTCGGCTTTAGCCAAGCGGCAATGTCGTTTGGTGATGCGTGGTATTTGGCGGTGTCAGCACTCACGGCAAGCGGGGCAACGTTGCAGCCGATTGCGACGGTGCTAACCCCTGCCGGGATGTGGTTAGTGCTGGTGTTGCTCCATGGCGGTGGCGCGGGATTTATGAGTATGACGATTGGTTTGCTCCAGCAATTAGGCGTGCCGATTTTTGCCCACACCAAAATCCGTGGTTGGCGTTTGTTTGCCGCAGTATTGCTCATCGAAGCCTGGGCAGGTGCCTTGCTTGGTTGGCACTGGCGGGGGTTGTATGATTCGCTCCCTCAGGCTTTTTTTGCGGGGTTGTTTCATGCCACCAGTGCCTTTGCCAATGCAGGATTTGATTGGATGACTGTCAAGTCACCGTTGCTGCCAATGATGAATGATCTACCGAGTTTGGCGATTATTGGCACGACGGTGATGATTGGCTCACTGGGATTGCCGGTGATTGTCGATGTTATAAGCAACCGACGCAAACTTGCCCAAACGGCGATTAGTCTGAGTGTGATGGGGTTGTTACTGGTGGGGGGAATCATAAGTTTGTTGGCGAGCCCGACTTGGCAAATAGCGCATGCCACGTTACCGTGGGGTCAACAACTGCTGTATGCAGGGTTTGATGCGTTAGCATGGCGGACGGCAGGAATTTTTCGCCATGATGATGTCATGCAATTACCGGTGTTGGGTCGGATTGGTTTGCTCGTGGCGATGTTTGTAGGATGTGCACCAGGATCGATGGGTGGTGGCGTGACACCGACCACGGTGGTAGTGATGCTGATTGCAGGCTGGAATCGTCTGCGCCAACGCCGTGGTGTGCAGCTCTTTGGCCAAACGCTGCCGCAACCATTTGTGCGCCGCGCTGCGATTATTTTGGTGAGTGGTGTGATCGTCGTCTGTGTGTCGGCGTTGCTGATTGCACTGATCGACAATATCGCTATGGATCGCGCAGTGGTATTGGCTACAGCGGCTTTTGCGACAACCAGTGTCAACGATACGAAGGGCTTACCGCTCAGCGG
>Ga0214917_10001754_pt1 | contig 27628 bp, 10 predicted proteins | sample LL_1208_BB_MetaG_FD_177983 | JGI IMG/M metagenome (GOLD analysis project Ga0214917, IMG submission 177983) | Freshwater microbial communities from Lake Lanier, Atlanta, Georgia, United States - LL_1208_BB | ecosystem: Environmental > Aquatic > Freshwater > Lake | place: USA: Georgia | collected... | reverse complement strand
GTCAGCCTGATTGTATGGACCAAGCGGGGAAGCAACATCTTGCTCTTCAGTCTGCTTAGTGTCTTTTGCTGGTACAACTACTGACTGACCATTAGCAAGTTTTACAGTAACATTTCCAGAATTTTGGTCAACATTGGTAATAGTTCCATTACCCTGACCCTTTACAGAAACATTCTTACCTTGGGTAGCAAATCTTCCGCCACCATCACGAACTTGTCTAGAAGCATTTTGTGAACGCTCTTGAGGAGTGTAGTTTCCATCTCTGCTTGTTGCTCCACCGCCTTCACCAGCAGCAGTAATGACTACATCAATAAAGTCCCAATCTTCTTCAGAAGCAGCATCTGCTGCCATACGGGCTTCATCTTCGTCAATCTCTTCAATTGAAATATTTTTGAAAGGATTGGTATTTAGACGAGCACAAATAATAATTGCTGATTCAGGGTCAATCTGAACATGTGTTTTTTCGACTAAATCATAAGGGTCATCAAGAGCCTTATCGTAAGTCCAAATATCTCCGTTTTCTGCGTGTCCAAGGTCATCCCAAGTACCGTCATCCCACGCATAGACTTGTCCATCTAAATCAACCTTGTAAATACGGTCAATACCAGAACCATCAAGGCGAACACGAGCCAAAAAGTCTGGAGCAATGCTATCGTCTAATCCTTGAGCATCTTCGAAAGGAGAGATATCAGCACCGATGTTTTCTGAATATCCAGCATCAGCCTTTAGAGCGTGAGCATTTTCACGCTCGACAATTGCCTTAGCCCAACGCCAAGCAGCATCTCCACCCCAGAGTGCCCAGGCAATTCTTCCATTGCTTGGAAAATTATCTTCGCCAGGTTCCCAGCCTTTGCCTTTTTTATCTACTTCGTGGCGAGGGAAGTATTTAGCAATGTGGCGTACCTTTTCAATACCAATCTGTCCACCACGAGCAAGAGTACGAGCAGTGTTTAGACCGACAGGAGTTCCACCACGGTGGTGCTCTTTGTGCCAATCAAGAGCCTTCTTTGCTTCTAATCTGACACCACTTGGTATGCTGTATAAACGAGCAGAAGCCAATAAAGAATTAGTGTCTGGGGTTATCAAAGATAAAGCCGAAATTGCTAGTTCGATAGTCTCAATCGGTAGGGCAACATTTTTGATAAGACTGCCAATTTTTTCTGATACTGAAGTGTCTACTTCACCCTGCTCAACTACAGCATTGAAGTTAGTGTCAATTGCTACATAGTAATTCGAGTTACCGTAGTAAGCAACTTGATTTTTATCTAGACCTAAAAATTTAGATTCCATTATTTACCACTCACTTCATAGGTTTTTAGGATATCTTTTACAGGGAATAGTCCATCTGCTTCATCGTACTTATCTATAAGTTCGCTTGCTTTATCTGGGTCAATTTCAGCCACAGAAAGGTCTTCATAGTAATCGTATGAAGTATCGCTCTTTTCCCAAGAATAATTTATTCTGGTGTAAGTGCCATTGGAAGATAAGTAGTTCAAAGCAAAAATACTCTTTGAAGCGTCAGAGAAATAAGCAGTCAAGTCTTCAAACTCAGGGGTGCCTTCTGGGATAGACACTCCAAGATACTTATTCAATGCTTCTCTAGAACGACCAACAATCAGTTGCTGTAGTACTTCAACTGGAAGTTCCATTTTGTACTTAGAAATCCAAGTACCATCGTCTTCAGAAATATCCCTAATCAACCAAAGGTTGCCGTCTGCCTGAAAAGTAATGTAAGAGCCATCATTTTCAGTAGCAAGTTTTGCCGTATCTACATCAAAGTACTTGATTGAACCTTCTGGCAGTACAAAATACAATCCCTTGTAATTACCAGATGGCTCATAATAAGCACCCAAGATTGCGTGAGTTTCGCTAGGTTGCTCGGCATTTTCAGATGTGTAGCCAACCAGTACGCCAATGTCTTTATAGACAACTCCAAGCGTGTCGGAATTCAAAGAGAACTCAGGGTTTTGAGGCATATTTATATCTCCAAAGATATTTCTACAATAAAGTTTATCTTACTATTTGCTTAGTGTGTTTAGAAAACCGCTAATACTAGGCATTAGGATTGAACGGAATTATAAACGGAGACTGACCACCTGACGGACTTTCTGAAGAATTTCCATTAGGAGCAGTTGGGTTCTGACCAGTCAAATTACGCAAGAAATCGTTCATCTGCTTTAGAGCATCATTCTTAGCAGACTCCTCATCTGGTTGAGCCATAATTGAACTTGGTTGTGCTCCAGCATCCTTAGCAGCCTTTGAGTCCCAGCGAGCAAGTGCCCAGCCACCGAAAGGACTAGGGCTTATGCCATAGACAGGTGAAGTTTCTTCATCTACTCCAGGAACTCCGTCTAGTCCAAGATATTGCTTACCATCTGACCCAGACTGCCATTGAAGAATATTGGCTGCGTTTCTTTGAGCATCACGGTCAGCAATAGTCTTGCGAATGGCGGCCTCGGCTTCCTGCTCGGTATCGTAGGTACCGCTATCAATAGGGTTTCGGTTATTCATAGCATCTCTAGAAGTCTCGTGAGTTCTAGTAGACCACTTACCATCAGACCCTCTTACAGCAATACCATACTCGCCGTTAGTACCAGCAACTGAGAATACTCCATCGCCCATATCGGTTCTAGTTGCTTCTGCCACTGGAACTGCTGGTTTGACTTTCTTATCTAATTCTTTTTGAATTGCTGCGTGAGCAGTATCTTCAGCACGAATTTGAGCAGAGTTAGCAAAGGATTCTCCAATAGGATTTCTTTGGTTTTTAGCATCTTCCTTATTGGCATACAACTGTCCAACATACTGAGCATTAGCCTCGTCATAGTTCAATCTAACTACAGGTGAGTTAGGGTCCTTTAGATTTTCAATATAGAAATCTTTGTTGAACATCCTATCTTTACTGTCAGGAGTTATATTTTTACTATATCCTTCTGGTCTAGGAACTCTTTGGATTCCAGGCTTCTGTGGAGTAGTGTAATCAATCAACTTACCGTTTAGGTCTCTTCTACCAGCGGCAATATCGTCAGCAATTTCTTTAGTTTCTGCTCTAGCGATAAGTTTTTTAGTTCTAGCATCGTATACATCAAAACCTGTGTACTTACCATTTTTATCTGGAAGTAATCTATTGTTTTGCTTCACATAACGGTCACCAGGCTGAATCCTATTTACTCTAGGCTTACCCTGAGGCTCTTGAACAGGTTCTGCTTCTGGAGCAACGGGGGCTGGCCCTGCTGGCGGGTTATTAGCAGGTGGAGTTCCACCGTTGCCACCATTGTCTGATGGACCAGTAGGTAGTGTGCCACCGTTGTTGTTGTTGCCATTATCAGGTCTGTGGTTAGGGTCAAATACATCGCCAGGCTGGTAACGAACACCAGAGTTATCTGGTTCTTCACGATTTATTGGTGTGGGTCTCATGAATTTTTTACCATCACGATTGGAGTCCCATTCAGCCACTGTTCCATCTGGGTTTTCCCAGTAGAAGCCAGGGTTGTAATCTCCACCAATGTTTCTTGCATTATGTTGACGAAGAATAGCACCTTCTTGTGGTTGTGGAGTGATATCACGGAAGTCATTCTGACCACCAACTCCACCTCCAACATTCATTTGTCCATTTGCTTTATAGCCTGGAGGAGCAAACTCAGGTACTGATTCTTGCTTCGGCTGCCCCGGAGTTGCTGGAACTGCTGTAGTGATTTGAGGACCCTGTTCTGGAGTAGGGGGAATGATTGTAGTACCCGGCTCTATTACATCAATGTTTCCATCAGCAATATATTGATTCATTTGGTCAATCTTGCCGTCTTGATTAGCGTGCCAAATAATTGACTGAGCCTTTACTAGAGCAGACCGTTCATCGTTTGCAACTACAAAATCACTGTCATCTGCTCCCCAAATGTTTTTAACATTGAAAGTTCCATCAGGATTTTTTTCAATAGTAGCAATCTCTATGCCCTTGTAGTAATAACCAGCATTGCCGTCTGGCTTTCTAACTCTTTGGAAAGTATTCTGACCAATAGCAAAATCAGCAGTGAAGTCTCCATTTGCTTCTCTGTTTTCTACCATTCCATCTGGAGCACGGTTCTCTCCAACTCTTAAGTCAGAGTCAGAGTTTCCGCTAGTAGGAGATTCTGAATCTTCTCTAGCAACTGAAGGAGCATTTTGCTGTGCTATATAAGCATTCTTTACATCTTGGTTGAATTTAAGCATGCTATTTACCGCTGCTGCTTCAGCCTCACCTCTAGTTGCGAATATTTTTACTTCACCAGAGTTGCTTGCTATACCATCTACTCCCCAGCCAGCAGTGTACTTTTGAACTTCAATGCCTTCATACCCCATGCCTTCAGGAAGGAATCTAGTACTAGCAGGGTCTCTCACAATCTCAACCTTTATAGGCTCTAAACCTCCATTGCCCATATCATTGATAAGTTCAAAACTACGGATAGCACCAATTTCTTGTGGTTGAATTTCAACTCTCTTATCATTCCAAGGAAGGTCTAGTACAGGCTCCTGAGCATTTTCTGGCTCATTAGGAGTTCTACCACTATTATCTTGGTTGAGAATTAGTCTGTTGTATTCTTCACGACCAGCCATCTTATTGACAGCAATTGCTTCTGCTATATTACGGTTTCCATATTCAGCACTGTATCGAGCATCTCCTCTTTCTCTAGGGTCGACTACTCTCCAGTTTCCATTAGGAGTTTTTTCAACATAAATAAATGCTTCTGCACCAGGGTTTTGTCCAGCACGGCCAACAAACTTAGTACGGTTTTCATCTCTGACAACATCGTACTGAGTAGGTGGCTGGTCATCATCCCAGAATGTATTTACTTTTGGAACTACGCCATCGCCAGGGCGAGGAGCAACACCATCAGGTGGGGAACCTTGTCTCCATCTACCCATATTCAAATCTAGTCCTGGACCTTCTGACGCTCCACCTTCTCCACCAGCAGGTGGGTTAGTAGGTGGAACCCCACCGCCATCTCCACCATTAGGAGAGGATGGGCTAGAAGAAGATGGACTGCTAGTTTCTGGCTCAGAAGTTCCATTACCATCTTTTTCATTTCTTAAAGATGTTGCGTGCTGGCTAAGAACTTCTAGAGCAGTCATAACATCTGGATATGTTTCTTTAGAGACAAATCCACCGTTGTTTCCCCACTTTTGTACTACAAAAGCACCATCTTCATCCTGATAGATACGACCTCTTAGAGCAGCAAGCCCCTGAGCAGCGACCTCTTCGTCTCTAAGACTTATTGGGTCACCGTTACCTAATTGACCAAATCCACCATCACGGGCTAAGGTAAACCCAGTTGGGATTCTATTTTCGTTGTATCTATCTACTAATTGATTGATACCACTTTCATTATTTGCGGGGGCAGGGGCAGCAGGTTGTTGTCCCGCTCTAGGTTTAGGAAGAGGCATTGGGAGAATAGCAGGATTGTTATCTCCGCCTTCGTTTGGTCCCTGTACTGCTGGAACTGGCTGAGTGCCGTCTGCTCTTCTGTTGACTTCTAGACGACGAGCCGCAGCCTGATGTGGTCTATTAGTGTTGTCCCATTGAACATACAGTTGGTCAGTGTATTCGTAGTCACCGTTTGGCTTGCGGTTTAGAGTGTAAGGTCTACGCTCAGTTACAACACCAGTTCTAGGCTGACCATTGTCCATAAGGATTGGATTACCGTTAGCGTCATAGTGAGTTACACGGTCTCCAACACGAACGATAGTCTTGTTGTCCTTAGATACATAAGGAATAGCGTTAGTACCAGGGAACTGTCTGTTCCACTCAAGACGCTCGATGATGTCATCCATTTGATGGCGAGAGAATATGTTTTGGTTTTTACCAATTACTTGCTCAATAATTTCAGGGTGAGCCATACCTCTAGCAACTAGATTTTGTACATAAGAAATCAAAGCATCTTTAGTAGCGTTTCCAGTTTTTTCAATTCCAGTAGTGCCAATGAACTGAGCGTTCTGGTTTACAAGACTTGCTGGTAGTGGCAGTCCAGTCGCTGGATTAGTAACTTCTGGCTCGTGTTGCTTCTGATTGAACCCGTTTGCTGGGTTTGCTGAGTTGATTACACTCATTACTTCCCTAGCAAGTCTTCCCTTTACTGCCTTTGGAGAGTGTCCAGGAACAGTTAGATAAGCAGCCCTTGATTCACCAACAGGGTTTCCATTAGTATCAATCTGTTGCTTACGGACATAACTAATAAATTCATCAGACTTTAGTTTGTGAACTACTGCTTCATAGCGGAATACTCTGCCATCTGCCTGTCTGTGGTCACGCTGACCAACAATCAAATCTCCATTAGGAAGTTCACGGTGGTTAGGGTATAGGGCCTTGATTTGGTCCTGAATAAGCCTTGCCTGTGCTCTACGCTGTTGAATTACAGGGTGAGTAGGTACAGCATTAGTGGTTGCTTGAGCAACTTGCTGGTTAGAACAAGCAATAACAGTGCTACGGTTTACCTTGTAAACATGTAGTTTTCCATCATCCTTTACAACACCAACATTGATAGTGTTGTTTTCACCTGGAGCAGTAAATACAACATTTCCATTTACCTTGCCAAGAATTCTATGACCAGGTCTTAGGTTCCAAGCAATAACTGGAACAACATCTGGTGGCTCAATAACTCTTTCAAGAGTAGAAGGCTGAATTGGATTAGCAGCGGCAGCCTCGTCACGAACTCTTCTTGACTCAGCAAGTTCGGCAGAATCTCTGTCGTCTCTATCCTTGAGTTTATTGATTACATATCCAACTTCACCAACAGTCAAGTTATCCTGAGTCAACATAGCACGGAACAAAGCACGCTCTTCAGGAGTTGCTTGTTTGTGGTCAACTAGACGATTAGCCAAATTACGCTGGTTTTCGGTAGTAGGGTTTAGGAAACCCTTTTTAATTTCTACATATGGAGCAGCGTTAGGGTTATAGTCACCAGTACCACCTTCATTAAATGGTCTACGGTTTCCGCCATCGCCCTCTGGAACTCCATACTTGTCATAAACCTTTTTAGCAAGCCAGTTAGCAGCATCCTGCTTAGAAGCAAAGATACCCTTGATTGCTCTACCATTTCTTCTATCTCTATTGACATTGTCAATATCATTAGGCATAAATGTGGCTACCCAGTGGCCGTGGTAAGTAGGTAAAATCTCACCTTGAACTTCGTTATTGCTGTCGTCAAATACTCTAATTCCGCCATTAGGGTGAGATTGGAATACTACACCGCCGCTGTTTCGATTAACATTTCCATTTGCATCTCTGAAAGCCATGGAGCGTGTTGCTCTCCAGCCATCTCCCTCTGGACCGTCTGAAGGGCCAGAAGTATCGGAACTAGAACCAGATGGGCCTCCACCGTTACCGCCAGTAGGACCGTTTCCATCTCCGTTACCGCCAATATCTCCGCCATCAGCACTAGGCTCGGCAGATGGTGATGAAGCCCAAGTTCTTTCCCATTCCTGAAGTTGGTTGACAACAGAATTCTTGTCGTCGTTGCCATTCAACTGGTTATAGTAGTACTCAGGTCTAGTTTTTAGACGCTCTACTTGTCTCCATATTGCTTCTCTAGTTACGCCATTTGTATTTGCTCTACTTAGAACACCAGAAATGTCTTCACTGCCAATATCAGCCACAATAATTCTGTGGTCTTGACCCAAGCCAGGAATAGCAAGACGCATTTCCTTACTGCTAACTACAGGAATTCCAGAGAATCCTTCTGATGCCAACATTTCTTCAAGAGACTTGTCTGAGCCATCCTCGTTATTGTGAACGATTGGCATAAGTTGCTGTCTGTTGGTGTCTAGGATTTTTTTGTTTCCGTTTTCACCTTGCTTGATGTAAAGATACTCATAAGTACCGTCTGCTTTACGCTTACGGATAAAGATAGAAGTCATACCATTTTTACCGATTGGTCTGACTATTCCAGCACCGTCAATTACCAATGAAGGATGGTCGCTGTTATGTGAGATAAATGGTAGGTTCTCTGGTAATAACTGACCGTAGCGTAGTTGAGCCTTTACATCTGTAGGTAGGTTATCAAAATGAGAAGGTCTAAATACTCCATTAGCATCTACAGAACCAGCCATCTTTATTCTTGGTGTGCCATTAGCATTGTCAGAGACAAATTCATAGCCGTTGTCTGCCAAGTTAGGTGGAATATTACCTGGAATAACATTAGGTATGTTTGCTGATTCACCCTGAGGTGGCTCTGAGTTAGGGTCAATTCCCATATAGTTCAGCATCTCAAGGCGGCGACGCTTCAAGTGCTGTGCTAGGTCTCTCTTATCACGGTCATTTGTGATGATTCCCTGAACTAAGGCATCAATCTTGTCATCTGTTAGTGGCAGAATGGTTCTTCTAGCAATAGCCTTAAGTGAGTCTGGAGTAAGCCCCCTCTTCAAACTTCCGTCATCGGTAGTTCCCTTGACTACTCCACGAGCCATAAAATCACCGAAAGTACTTTTCAGTCTGTCAGAAGCATCTCTATTAATGAATCCATCGCTACGACTATTTCCAATTGCTTCGTAAACACCGCCAGAACCATTGTCACAACGGACACCACGGCGAATACCATTTCTAATAGCAATAAATGTGTTGCCAGTGTTACCCATAATGTCGCCATTATTAGTAAGAACATCCATTAGTAGACCCTCTTGTAAATCGGCAATTGCTTGCTGATTCTCAGGTTTTGTGAATGAACTTCCATTAAATACTGCCTGACCATTCATGTGACCATTAGCACGACCAGGAACAATATTTGGTTCAAATTCATCTGCTAGAACTATGGTCACAGGCCCAAGGTTACGGTCACGAGGCGGAATTAAATTAGGGATACCAGTACCAAGCAATGCTTCAGTAGTTTGAATACCTACAAGTTTGTATATAGCGTGGTTAAAAGATTCTTGTCTGGCTTTGTCATCACCTTCATATTTAATTTTGAATTTTTTACCATTAAATTCAAATTTCAGAGAGCCAGAAGCACCTCCACCCATACCGCCTTGCTGTACTGCTCCAGTTAGGTCAAGTACCTGACCACGCTGAGCAACAAAGTCCGAGAACTTATCATCAGATAGGAAGTTTTCTGATGCTCTAGGTGCAACAGCAGGGTTTAAAGCATTAGGAGCAGGGTTAGCAACATTTACCACTCTTTCTTCAGGGAACAAAGACTTGTTGCCTGGGTTTTGACCTAAGAATTGTCTGTTGACTGTGTTTTTTAGATAATTTAAAGCATCTTGCTTATCGTGGTAGTAGTTGCTATATGTAGGTAGGTAATTTCCCACAAATGGGTTTCGTACACCAGACATCATAGGACTTAAGGTAGGTTGAATTGTCCATCTTCTTAGAGCAGTTCTAACTATCTGATAACTTCCATATTTTTCACTACCATCTGGGTTAGTGATATCTACGGTTGCGTAAACATATCTGTTATCTGAGTCTGGAACACCTCTACGCCAAGCAGGGTGAGCACCCTTTTTGACCTGAACTACCAACTTACCTTCTACACCACCAGCAAGTTTTATAGGAGTACCAGCAACTGTAGAGTTGGTATCTGAAGCGATGTGCATATTTTCTACTGAAGCAGAAGGTGCTACTGAATTAATGTTAGACAAAAGTTGAGCACGGTCATTATTTATGCCATTTAGGTCATTGCCTTCAGTAATGTATGCGTGTCTTCTTGCTATGCTTCTAGCAATATTTAAATCACTTAAAACTAGATTCTGAGGTGGCAATTCTAAGCCAGTAGAAGAGTCTTTACCACCAAGCAGTTGGACAACATACTTATCGTTTAGATTAGGGTCAGATACTTTGGTGATGCTATATACATCTGTATTTATCTGATTGCCATCAGCATCTGTAGTGTGTCTAACTAGGTTTTCTAGTGGACTGTCTTCACCAGCAAGTGGGTTTGAGTTCAAACTGTATACACGAGTAGTTCCAGTAATCAGAGTGTTGTTGATTCTGCGAATACCATTGCTGTTTTCAAATATTTGAGTAGTCCCAGTATTGCCAGGTCTAGAAATTGTCATACCAGCAACTTCTACAGCATCTGGAGAATCATTGTTGATTACTGAGTGCTCATCTAGATTTGTAGATAATCTAGGCTCAGTGGCATAGTTATCGTGCATAGATGTTCCACGAGACAGGTTCAATTCCGACATTGCATGCTTTTGTACATCGTACAAAGCATTTCCAAAATTAGGATAGACACCGTCTGGGGCTCCACTGAACTCACCAACGAAGTTGTCTTCTTTTTTGGCTACCCAAACTTCAAACTTACCGTCTGCATTTTTTTGAATTTTAGCAAGTTTTGCGGTGAAAGTTTGTCTCTCCCCATCAGTTCCACTTGCCAAACCAATTTCATAGACATTTCCATTAAATGTCGCACGATTATCTGCTGAACCTTTTTCAAGAATTACTGGAACATTGTCTGCAAATACAGATGAACCGATTCCATTCCATTGGTAAGCCTCATCGCCAGCCTGATTTGTTTCAGCAGTTAGGAAACTTGGTCTCTTAGGTTCTGGCTTGATACCAGACATTTCGCTAAGTAGTTTATTTACATCGTAGCCCTGATGCTGTAGAGCATCTCTAATGGCTGCGTTTTCTACTTCTAATTCCTGACCGTTCGGGAATTTTAGTTTTACGGTTGTTCTGCTATTTTGAATAGCGTCAGTCAAAGCATTGCTTAGACCTCTAGGAGAGAAGTTTCTAGCAATAATCTTAGGGTTGTCAGCAACTCCAGCAGTATAGAACTGTCTGTTAGCAACTTTAGGAGTGTAGGCTTTACCGTCAATCAACCTATTTCTATTAGCGTCATAGTATGACTCGTTGACCGCCTCTAGTTCTTTCAAATCAAGAGCAGGGTTACCGTCAACATTTTCCCAGTGGCGTTTGATTAGGTCAGACTGTAGAACTCCACCATTAGCAGGGTCATAGTCTCCACCGATTTGGCTGAATACTACAGGCTCTTCTAAGGTTCCTACTTCGCTAGCAAGTTGAGCAATAATGTCATTAAGGTTTCCAAGGTCGCTTCTCTTTGCTAGTAGAGCATCCAAGTTAGCACTGTTTCCATTTATGTCATCATAAATTTCAGCAAGCATCTTCTCAGTATCAAAACCGTGGTTTTCTAGGGCTTTGTATACGGCAGTAGGGTTGACATCAATAGGGTCTCTACCTGAAGAATCAGCAGGTAGGTGTGCCACTTTTCCGCCATCGTTCTTCAATGAATTGGTAAGAACTTCTAGAAGAGTTTCTGGGCTAAATCGTTGCTCTAGTTCGCTAGGGTTCTCTGTCCAGTGGTCAGGTGCACCATCAGGTTTTCCACCAGGAGTGAACGGAAGTTCGTTTATAACTCTCTTAAGGTCTCTTTCAACAGTCCAGTCACCAAATTTGAAGTTTCCAGCAAATGGAGATTCCATAACTCTAATGCTGTTTGTGTTGAAAGGCTTAGGTCTGTTGTAGTTGTTGTTTGCTTGGTCCCACTGGTGAGCATTGATAGCATCTTTTAGTGCGGTTAATTTAGCAATTCTGGCAGATGAAGAATCTTCTCTTGCTCCAAATGCCCTGTGAAGTTGAGGTAGGCCAGTAATAATTCTGTCTAGGAAGTCTATTGCTTCCTGCTTCTTCATACCATCTGAGTAGACAGTGCCTAGCATTCCATACTGAACATCGAAGTTTTGATACTTCATCCATTCAGGTCTAGAAGGTGCCCCAGTAAAGTATTCTCTAAATACTTCAGGCATAGCATCTAGAATTGTCTGCTTATCTGCTTCACTCTTTCTAGCAAAAGTTTCGTAATACTGGCTAACTGCATCATTTATAGAGAATGAGTCCAGTACTGATTGAGTGGTAGTTCCACCACTCTGGTTTGATGGAGTTATTCTTTTGAGCCAACCATTACCACCGCTATTGCTACCTCCACCACCTGGCTGGTTATCGGTAGCATTTCTATCAAAAGGAATATATGTTCCATTTACAAGACCCATGGCCTTCAATACTTTGAAGATATCTCCATTAGGGTTATTTTGATGAACTGCTTTATCTGCCTGACTTCTGTGGTGGTCACGCATATCTTTAGAAACAGTTTTGCTATAAAAAGTTCCAGGGGCATACAAAGTACTGCTGTGGCTTAAGCGAGCATTTTCCATAAACTGAGTTTGTACCCAACGAGTTAGGAAGATGTGACCACTCATAAGACCAAGTGCTTGACTTTTCTTGTCAGTAAATGCAGAACCGCTAACTGCTGTACTAGGAACAAATTTACCGTCAGCAGCCCTTCTATAGTCTTGGCTACCATTGTGACCTAGACCACCACCGTAAGCCCAATCGCCTTCATGGGCATTGAAGTCTACGGTTCCATCTGCCGCCACTCTGTAAGCGGTACTGCTACCACTCTTTTTCCAGCGAATTACGAATGGCATACCATTTTTTGCAATGGTTATAGCATCGAATGAGTCAATAATTTTTACACCATTGTTGTCAACATGGGTGACCATGGTGTTAGGTAGGATTCTGAAAGCCTTTAGTTTTTCATCAGGGTTGCTAGTACTAAGAGCAATTTCAGTATCTCTGGTGTAGTCGTGACCGTTTCTATAGTTGTCATAAATCTGATTTAGAAGATTAGAAACTCTCTTAGCGATTTCAAATCTAAATTTGAATAGTTCTTGGTCGCCATCTAGAGAAGCGTCAATTAGGCTAGCACGAAGACTATCTCTGTACTTTAGTAGGTTATCTACAACTGTCTTTGAGCCCGGTAGCGGAGACCTAGGTTCAGCCACATTCGGCTTGTCTTCGGTAAGTCTGTCAGCAAACTGAGCCTTAATGAGGTCTCCGTTATTTGCCAACTGCCTATCAAGCCAAGACTCAATAGGTGAGCCATCTGGTCCATTAGCACCAGAACTTGGTTGATTAGGGTTTTTAGGAGCCCTATTCAAAATTAGGTTTACTGGCTCAGACGCAGGTAGTTCTGCTTTCTGTGCTTCAGGGCGTGGCTGAGCGACATTCTTCCCGCCAACCATTTGACGAGTAATACCAACATGGTCGTTGTACTCGTTTACAAACTTCAAGGCATTCTCGTGGTCCATATCTAGAACCATTACCTTTAGGTTGATGGGCTGACCGCTCTTCATTTCAGCAAGAAGAGCAGATGACCATCTGTGGTGTCCATCTAGAACATAACCATCTCTGGTAACAAATAGATACTGGTCATCCATACCGTACTTCTTACGAAGTTCTGGGCTAAGCCAAGATGCCATAATCTTTCCAACATCTCCCATATCCATTTCTGCTTGGATAGGGTGAAGTTGCTGTGGTGTAGCGGTGGCTTCGTGGAATCCAACGCCAAGTTTCTTACAGTAAGCAAGGAAGTCTGCTTGGTCTGCTGCGTCAAGTTGTGGCATATTGATACGCTCAGCACCAAGGTTGTCGTTGCTGAACGCATCCTGACCCTTGATACGCATATTTGTAATGTCAACACCAAGGTTACGGAACTTGCGGTGAAGTTCTTTCATTGCTTCTGGTGATAGACCAGTTCCTTCTTCAACATTGTTGTCTAGGAAGGCCTTTAGAGCGTTGATTTTGTCTTCGCTCATTAGAGCCAAGTTGATAGCACGCTTTAGTCTTGTCTCCTGAGCAGACGGTAGAGAAGCCAAAATATTAGCAATCTCTCTAAATCTAGGGTCATCAGGCTTTGACTGGAATAGAGGGTTTTCATCTCTACCAAGGAAAGGCATATCTTTAGCAGCAATGTCAACTGCTGCCAATGCCACTTCTGGAGATACTTCAATGAATCCACCATCAAATAGAGCATCGTATGCTGCCTGAGGGTCAGTGATGTCTTTCTGAACTTCTTCTGGCTTTACATTGTTAGCATTCCAGAAACCATCGTCTGGCTCAACGACAGGGTGGAACTCACCCTGTGGAATTGGATTTGCTTCTGGCTTAGATGTTGGCTTGAACTCTACAAGATGACCATTGCCATCTAGAACTCTGTTGTTATCCAAATCACGGATACGACGGTTCTCTGGAGTTTTATCTGCTTCAGTAAGTTTGTTAGCAGGGATACGCTTACCATTAGCATCTACATACCACTCACGACGGTTGCGTTCCTTATCATCTAACTTAGACAAATCTGGAATTGGGAATACTTCGGCTGGCTTAGCCTTTTTACTTGGCTTCTTTACTTCTGGAGTAGACGGAACTTCGTCTTTGTCAATGCGAACGCCTTTTTCATCAACAATATTGTATGACTTGTGGGCTGGTGCCTTTAGGCGAGCCTTTACAATTGCCTTCTTCTCTGTTGGAGATACTTTTCCACGAGCCATATCGAGTTCAAAGTCGCTAGGCTTGTTGCCTTTCCACATTTGGTCGACAAACTCGATGTCCTTATCAAGAACTTCACCTACAGTCTTACCATTGACATCTAGGTTTACACCAGCGTTCTTTAGGTCGCCTTCTTTTAGAAGAGCCTTTGCTACAGTAGCAACCTTACAAGGAACTTCATAGATTCCAGGTCGTCTGCCGTCTGTTACATAGACACGCATATAGTCTTGACGCTCAGCAGGACCGACATAGCGACCAACGAACTTACTTACACTGCCATCTGGTAGACGGCCAGGGAAAGAGATTCCACCACCCATTTCAGCCCAGCGACCATAACGGTCACGGCGTTGCATAGCAACACGAAGACGACGGGCCAGAGCAGAGTTTCCACCAGAAGTCCAGCGATTACCTGCCGCCACCAGTCCTAGGTTGTCATCATCTTCAAAGTAAATGCCGAAGGCGTAGGTCATTAAAAATTCTCCTGGAACTGGTTAGAAGGGGAACCACTTACTGTATAAAAACAGTGTAGTGATGCGTCAAATAACCTATTTATTAGGTGGTTCTATTCTACAATAATTCCTGGAGGTGTGATTTGATAAGGAATCTCTGGACCGTCATATCCAATGAATTCAACACCTGGAAAATGGTCTTCAATAAACATTTTTACAAACAGTGAGTCTGCTCTATCAATAGGAAGAGTTGCCAAAAACTTTTTGAATTTATAAGATTGTCCGTCTTCTAGAGACGAGTACATAGAAAGACACTGGAAAGCCTTAGTGTCATCTAGAAAATCATTATCAACGCTTAGCCCAGTCCTAGAACTCCAGCGTGCTTCGCTTCTATCCGTGAAAATTATGTACATTACTGAGGTTTCTCTACTTCTGAATAACCTAGTTTTAGTAGTTCTTCTCTTAGTTCATCTGGCATAGCCTTAGCAGCAGGTAGGGTTATAAACTGTTCTAGGGTGATACCACCTAAAGAACGCAAAAACTCCTGTGCATCAGTTGGTAAGTCCCAAGTCGAGCCCTTTAGCCAATCCGCATCCTCATTGTTGTCTTCGGTCCAAATGATTTCATCTGACATTATGCTATTCCTAACTTCTGCTTTGCTAATTCATTTAGCAATACAATCATACTAACTCCAAAAGGCATCATTCCCTCAGAAAAAACGCTAGAGTCCATAGATATATATTTTGGGGTACCGTCTGGGTTAGTTCCAGACAGCACTCTTTTAGGGTTCATATAAGTTGAGAACATACCACTCAAGCCACCACCAAGTAGGGACTCAAATAAGGTACTTAGAAGTTCACCGTGAGAGAATGGGCTCTGACCTAAAGCAACCTGAGCACCAGCAGCCACACCGTATTTACCAATATAAGGACCAGCATAATTTGGTGAAGCAGCACCTAGTTCATTGGCAGATATCAAAGACATAATGTCTTCAGCGTCTAAGTAGTCTCCATTCATAGTGAAACCAATGTTTCCATAGTTAGAGTCCACAAAGTTGTGAGAAATTTTGCCATTTGGACCTTCAATATTGGTTTCCTTAGATTGCTTAGCCCAAGCGATTGAGTTCATTTGGTTTCTAAAGATTCCATTTACTATAAGGTGTAGCAATTCGTGAACGGTAGTCTCAACGGCCTCATCCTTATTATATCCAGATATTCCAAGTTTTTTGATTACATTGCTAAGGTCTCCAATGTCGTGAGCCTTATATAGTTCGTCTGGATTTACTAATGCTGTAACACCTCTAGAGCCAGTGAAGAAAGAGAAACTTGATTTATTATCAATCAGGAACTGCTTTAGGGCTAGTGCCACTGGCTTAGGGTAGGACTGAATTGCTTCATTGACTACATCAACTATGCCATTTACATTTCTTAGTTCAGAAGCAGTTTTATTCTTTATATAATCTGGCATCTGAGTAGGTTGGAACTCTAATTTTTTAGTTACAGGGTTAGAGCCAAACTGGAAATCGTGTACGCCAGTCCAAGTTATATCATTTGCTGATAACTTGACTCCGTGGTTGAACTCCAGACCACTTTCAGAAAGCACTTCTTTAGTAGTATCTGAAAGTTCCTTGGCTAATTTCTTTTTATTTGAAATAGTTTCTGCTCTTTTTAGAGTCAGCCTGTCCATAGAAGAACGCAAATCTTTAGACTTGCTACTAATAACTTTTATAGAGTCCTTAGGAAGAATTGGGTCTAAAGAAGAATCGTGAGATAGTTTGGCAAGCATCGCTATAGTAGAGTGAGGATTAGTAGGGTTTAGTCCACCAAACAAGTTTTCAATATAAATTCTTTGAACTTCTTTTACTAATGCTGTTCTGTCTGGAACGGCAAAAGCACTTCCACTAGCATTGGAACCATATCTGGTATACGCAGCCCTAAATTTGTTTACTAGGTCAGTTATTACTTTAGAAACTTCATTAGCATCAAAATCTGGATTAGCCTGAGCGATTCTTGGGTCATTTGTGGCATACAAAGACATAAGAGCCATACCCAATAGATAAGGGTTTCTTACCAATACTTCATTATTAGGATTGCCATTGAAGTATGTATCCAGTTTTGCCATTAGTGGGACAGTTATGACATTCAAGCCAGGCACATCATTAGGGTTAGCCAAAGCATTATTTACTAAGGTATTGACAACATTGTGAAGTTCTTTCAGTGTGTTGTCGTACTCAACCTGAGCCTGTCTTTCTTCAATGGTGTTTTGCTCAATTTTTTTGATTAGTCTGTCGTGCTTTTGCTTTATTCTGCTAATAATTTGCTTAGCAAACGGTTCGCCAGACTTTTCAATACGGTCTAGTAAGTCGTACCATTCCTTAGTTGGTTCCATAAATAATAGTTTTTGGCTAAGCAAATCATCTTTAGAAAGATTATTTCTATTTGTTCTAGAGCCAGTAATGTCGTTAGTGATATTCCTAGCATTTAGAATGTTTAGCGGATTACTTGAGTCGAATAGTGAATCAACACTTTCTGGAATAGCCTGAGCAACCTGAGCGATATCCTGTCGGGCTTGCTCCATTTGTTGCTTGACTTCTTCTGAAGATGGTGCTGCTTCTTTTTCAGCAAGTTTTTGGGCTCTTTCAAGTCTCTTACGCTCTGTGTTCGACATCTTTTTAGGAGCGTTGCTTATAGGAGCGTTGTTCACCTGTATTTGAGGCTGGTCTTCTTTATATGTAATTGCCTGTGGCTCTGGAGAATTGTAAGAAACGCTAGGAGTGTCGACAGGGCTGTAGTCTGCTATGTCCACGCTATCAGTTACACCACCTAGAACTACCATTTCCTTTTCGTCATAACAGCCAACACCAGTGCCAGGGAAAGCAAATATGTCTTTGACATCAAATTCCTTACGGAATATCTTTGAATCTGCTCCTCTACTAAAACCAATTGCTATTCCCTCGCTAGTTGACCAAGCAGATAGAGGTCTTAGTCGAATAGATGCTGTAAAACCTTTTGAAGTAGGGAAGGTAGATTTTGTCATATCGTGGGCAGTAAAGTTTTTTACTCCACGATAAAGAGTTATTTTAGAAATACCCTTTTTCTGGAAATATTCTTGAGTAAGGTCGTACTGTGCTCTCAAGAATTTTCTAAGGAAGTTTTCGTGATTATTTTTTATTTCAGAAATTTTGCCAAGAGTTTCATCATTTACTCTCCACTCCGCTGGTTTGTCTACTCCAAATTCCTTAAAAGCCAAGTCTTGGATAGCGAGAGACATTGCGTTATCACCGTTTGAAGTAGATGCCCACTGTGCTACAAGATTAGATGCTACGGACTCTCTTAGGATTCCCATATATTCTTCATTGTCTTTATTTATAAAAACAATTTTATTTAAGTCAGGATGTTTATCAGACTTATTCATAAGTCTGACTACTTCTTTAGCATCTTCACGAGATATTCTCTCGGTATTTAGCCTATCAATTAGGTCTTTAGGGAGAATATCTCCCATAGGACCACGCAATACTAATCCCCTAATGGTGGTGTAATAAGTAGTTGTACCATCTTTATCGTGAAAAAGTACTGGAATAGTAGATATATCTTTTAGACTGTCATCTCCCCAATATAAATCGTCTTTGAAAAACATTCTCAAAGACACTGCCATCTTCAAAAACTCTTCGTTGTCTAAATCTTTTAGTTTTTTAGTTAGAGATTGAGCGACATGTGCTTTTAGCCTTTTAGCCAAGTGTTTTTCTGGGTCATTGTACTGATTTATGGCAGTAGCCTCGCCAATTATGTCATTTAGGCTTACTCCCAATAAATCTTTAGGCGTACTGAACCAAATTGCGTTATTTGGGTCAGTTACTCTTGGGGTTTGTTCTTGTCCTGCTGGTTTAGGGCCGTAATTAACTGGGAATGGGCCTTGGTCGCCCAAGCCATCTGTTCCTCCTCCGTCATTTCCTGGAAGTTCGCTGGAACTTGAACCATCTTTAGATTCTTCAGGTTTTGGGACTCGCCCTTGGATTCTGGCATCTATTTCTTCTTTCGTTTGAGGCTCAACATCTACATCAAAGTAGGTTATGCCGTCTACTTCTGACTTTCTAAGTATACGCATTTTAGTATTGCGTGGAAGAATTACTTCATTTCCACCAACATGGATTGCGTTCATACCCTTAGGGCAAAGCATTCTAAATACTGTTTTTACTTTATCTGGAGTATGTGGCTGTCTACCATTTACATAAATAAGTGCTACTTCTTTATTTAGAGCAGTTGAAGAAAAGGCTCTGTTGTAGAAACTATCTCCAGGTGACATCTCTTTAACCAACTCAGGGTCTAGAGCAATTCCTCTGTAAAAAACGGTGTCATCTTTTAGGCTTGATTGCTTAATCAAGTAATCTAACTTAAGGTCTTCTTGAGTTGGCTCTCCACCATCACGCAAGTTTTTATTTCTAGCGATAGTTTGAACATCATCAGCGACATACCTATCTCTAATTTTTAGGTCATCTTGGCTTAGTCCATAGTTTTCAGCACCGGGGTCTCTTCTAGGCAATCCGAATTCACTAGGAGACATCTCAAAAATAGAGCGAAGATAGTTTGCTTGATAGTCGCTATAAGCAACTTGAGCATTGTATTTAGCAAGATACAAATCATAAAGTTCTTTGTTTTCTTGCTCAAGTCTTGGATTAGGCATATAACGCCCTTGCTCATCTGGGACAGCCTGAATCAGACCCTTTTTAGCAATAGCGTTGTATTCGTCTTTATTGGCATACCACCATTGGTTATAGTTTTTCTTAGCATCTTCATACGCTTGTTTCAGACGACTATTTTCTTCAAGGTCTAGTATTGGAGTTTTTCGAAGAGTTTCTTGTCTATGCTTTTCATCTTTAACATAAAAACTCTTACCCTCAGATACGCCATAGTAAGCAAGTTCCCCACGGGCCTCAGCCTTGTCGAATGCCTTATCAAAGTCTTTCTCATACTCGCTAACATCTAGGAATACCATCTCACGCTGGTCTATAACTTTACCGTTTTCATCTGTTACATCAACAGTGTCTAGCCAAGTACCTAAGTAGAAACCCTGCTGAGTAAGTTTGTCAGAGTTTTTTAGAGCAAACTCACGAAGTATCTTTGGACCTTCAACTGGGTCAGTGAACTGTTCTGGAGTGTAAATCTCTTCTCTTTTACCTATAGTACCGTCTTGCTTTAGTACATCTGGTTCGTGAGCAATAATGTAGCCGTCTTGCGGTGAGTTGCCATCAACAAAGTCAATAGTATTTCCACCCCACTGTAGAGTGTCAGCAATAACGCTTTCATAGAAATCTTGAGGTTTGTCCTCGCTAGGTGGAATCTCGGTATCTTTTTCGATGTCTTCAGGGTCTTGATAGAAACCAAGTACTTCTCGTCTGCCGTCGCTTTTTACTCTTTCAAGTCTGTATAGGTTTTCGACATTTCCATCCCACTTTTGAGCACCGTCAAAAGTGTGGATTGGCTTTCCACTATCAAGAACCTGTGCTCTAGTTAGCGAGTCACTTCTCTCTTTTATACCATTAGCATCTGGTCCCCAGTTAGGAGAGACTACAGTAGCAAGTTTTACAGCGATATACCTACCGCTAGGGTCAGTAAATGATGGCTTACCATTTGCTGTGTCTTCTTTTTCAATAAGGTATGGGTTTTGGTTATCAGACTTAGCAACTTGATAAATACCCTTTGTCCATCCATCAATAAATTCTTGTGATGTTCCTTCGAGAGTTGCTTTAGGTTGCTCTTCCTTTGGTGCCATCTTTTTGTCGTAGCGAGCAAGAAGTGCTTGTGTATCTCCCCAACTCTGAGTTACAGCAAATGGCTTATCTACAACTGTTCCATCATTAGAACCTTTAGCAAGGTGATAAACAGGTAGGTCTGGGTTTATGCTCTTGTCATCATTGGCACCACGAACTCTAGTGATGCTTGGCTCGTTAGGTGCTGAAGCAGAATTAGCATAGCGAGTTGCTATCCAACCATCAGCAGAACGAAAAACATCAACGCCATCTTTGCTAGAAATTTTTTCCCAGCCAGTAGGTGCTTCTTTTTTTACTAGCGTTGCTGGGTCAACAAGAATGTTCTTGGAAACTAGGGTTGGCTTAGGTGCTCCCAAGTTTACGCTATCTGGAAGAATAGCCTTTATCGCTTCAACCTTGTCTGCTGGAACGCTATAGATACCAGTTCCAAGAGTTGGGTGATTGAAAATTTCTAGGTCAAAGGTGTCTGTCTTTGAATCATAGCCAGCGAACCTAAATAATGTTGAAATTCCTTTTAGGGCTTTACCGAGCCAAACTCTGGCTCCGCCACCCATCCAAGCAAATCTACCTCTTCTGTCTCGACGCTGTGCCCTAGCACGCATCGAACGGGCTAAAAAAGAGTTCCCCCCGCCATAAGGGTCTATCCCAGCCGTCAAGCCGAGAATCACATCCCTTGGAACCTCGTTAGCACTTGTTGTCTCCAACTTTGCTATTACATATTCACGCTCAAGGCTTGCTTCTGGTGCTCTATAAGCAGAAGCAACAAGCGGGCGGAACTCTTCGGCAATTCTAGGGTCTGCCGACATCCACTCAGCGTGAAATTGAGCGACTTCTTCTTGACTGAAGTTGTGCTCTCTTGTTGATAATGGGTGTCCTACTGGTAGTAGGTCTCTGTGTGCGTTAGCAATCTTAGGCTGAGCACCTGTAGTTGCCATATTCACAAAGTCTGATAGTTCTCGGAGAGCAGTAAATACACGCTCTCCAGGGTTAGCAAGATTTAGTACAGTCCTGTTTAGGCTTCTTTCCAGAACTTCAAGCATTTCGAACTTGCCGATTCTGCGAGTAGGAAGTGCCTTAGCGTTAGCCGAAGCAACGATAGCCTTGCCTTCACCAACAACATCTAACTTCTCTATTTTTTTGTAGATAGATGGAAGTGCTGGTCGTTCATCAGATAGAAGTTTGTTTATCTCACTAACTGGGTCAAAAAATTCTGAGTCTTCTTGTTCACTCATTATTAGAGTTCCAATCTAGTAATAGATGTAGCGTCTGCTCCAACAGTTGTAGACAACTGCCAAATCCACTTAGAGTGCATATCAATACGCTCTGCTAAGAAGTTTGCGATGCCCTGCTCATTACACGCATTAGCAATGTCAAAGGCTCCAGTCAAGCATTCTTTTAGGTGCTTGTTGATAATCAAAAGATTAGATGCCATATCAATTGGGTCGCCAGAAACAGGGTTGATGTCCAAGCAAGTCAATGAAGAAAAATCTTCTAGCGTGAAAGGTGAATCAAACCCTAACTTACGAATGTTTTCAGCAAGTGGGTCAATCGCTGAATCAGCGTCTTCGTATAGGTCTGAGAAGAATTCGTGGAACTGAGAGAACAATGGTCCTTTCACATTCCAGTGATAACCGTGAGCAATGAATTTATAAGCAACGGTGTCGCCTAAGCATACTGCTAACTTTTCTGCTAACTCTCTATGCATTATTTACTTTCCTGTGGTGGTTGTGTAGGTTCTGCTAATCCTTCTGGTGCTGACGCTCCAGGAGTAATTGGCGGTGGACTACTCTCCGCAGGTGCTTCGGCTGGTGCGTTTGGCTCTGCTAGTCCAGGTGGTGTAGTTTCAGGTGTTGCTGGTGCTTCACCACCCGCTGGTGGCTCACCACCTTGAAGCATTTGGTCTAGACCTGGAACTGGTGGAGTTGGCTGTGCTGCCTGTGCTGCTCCACGAATCTTCTCCATAACATCTGGGGCTACAACGCCAAGCATTGCTTCCGTAAGTTCAGGAGTAATCATTCCCTTTTCAACAAGTAGACGCAAGGCAACTTCAGTTGGGCTTGGGGCTTCTGCTTCAGAGAAACCGTGTGCTCTACGCCAAGTCTCATAAGAAACAGCCATCTTGTCGAATCCCATATCTGCGTCAGCAGCACGGTCATTGCGAGTAGCAACCTGTGATGGGTCATACCAAACAACAATGCGTTCTACTTCTGGCTCGGTGAATCCGTTAGCAAGTAGGTAAGGGCGTAGATAGACAACAGTAAGAGCGTCAGCAATAAGAAGCATCAACGGCTCAATGTGAGCCTTGTACAGAGCCTCATCAATCTGAAGTGCGTTTGAGTACTTCACATTTGCTAGACCTGTAACGATGTCCTTAGGAACATCTAGACCCTGAAGAATACGCTCAAGCACACGGTCAGCACGCTGAGCAAGAGATGGGTCGAATGAACGCTCAAACTTGAACTGCTTGATTTTATCTCCAAGTTCCGCAGGACCACGAATGATAAGTGGAACAACGGCAGATGCTGAATCTTCATCCTTAATAGGAGTTGTCATCGCATCCATAAGTTGGTCTTCGAACTCGTCTTCAAGTTCCTCTGGAGTTGGGCCTTCGTAAATACCATCTGGGTCTGAGTACGGGAAGTCTGGGTCTGGGTTAGCAGCAACCGATAGACCATCTGGCAAGTAAAGAGCACCAGCGTTTAGGCGTGAGCGTGCTGTAGCACGGAATGTACGGTTTAGAAGAAGTAGTTCAGCACAAAGGTCTAGGATTCCACGCATCGAAGAATCTGCTTCTTCAGAGAAGCGTGGGTGTGCTTTCCAAATGCGACCAATGAACGCACCCTTAGGCAAAACATAAACGCCCTTCTGGGAACCACCACCAGCAGTTTTCAATTCTCGTCTTGGGCTGATAACAACATTGCCACGACTGTCTACGCTGATTTCGTCAACGGAACGGATATCCCAAGACTCTGGAGTTCCGTCTGATGGGCGTAGTGGAATCTGGCTTAGGTAGCACTCACCAGTTACCTGAATGTTTAGTGCTGCGTCTCTTAGAAGTCCAGCCTGACCACCATAAGCAGAATCAAGTCTGCCTAGAGCACGCTCCGCTGCGGCAACTATACGCTGGTCAAATGCTTCGACATTTCTAATTGGGCTTGGAGATTCTGCTGGGTTAGAGACAACGGCAGGATACAAACGAATACGAGATACAACAGAAGCAACAAGGTTGAAAGCATATTTGATTTCACCGATTGCGTCATAGTATTCCCACGCTTCTGATTGCCACGCTGAAGACGCTGCTGCCCTTCTGTTCTTGAATTGTTCGGCTTCTGTTCTGTCGCCAATCTTCATCTGAGCAGCGGCAGCGGTCAACGCTCGTGGAGTGTTGTAAGCAACGGCTGAAGCAGCGTTAGGTACTGGCTTCAGAAAGACAGAGTTAGCAGGTAGGTTATTAGTGATTGGAGCAGACGCACGAATACCTCTTGTTGGTGGATTCTGTGGTACTGACTTATCACGCCTGAAAACGCCCAAAGTTATTCTCCTACTGTTAGTCGTCTAGACGCTTGGAAATTATGGAGGCAACCGCAGATAATGCAAACGGTATAGCAACGACTACGGTTACCATAGGAACTATTGTATAGCAAATCGCAATACCCGATGCTACCCAAATGCTGAAACACCAAGTACAAGTAAGCAAGTAGCCTAGCCAAGTATGTGGTGGAAACTTTTTCCAAATCAAGTTTCTCAGCGGCTCAAGGATGTAATCAAAAAGAAAAAGACGAGTAATTCTAAAAGTCGCTAGACATAAAATTATGAAAGTAAATGGGTCTATGTAATCAGTAATTTTCAAAATGAATCCTTGATTGAGTGAAGTGTTCGGTATGGGTTCCAACTTCTTAGCCTAGAGCCACATCCACAGTTGTTGTCTTTGGAAAACGCTAGTATCTTTCCGCTGACGGTCTTAGCGTGAGAGTCTTGTTCTTGAGTATCTGCCTTGTGAAAAGTTGCTAGACGCTCTTGGAAAATAATGTTTGGTCCAGTAGGAGAATCCTGAGCAACCCAAACGGTGTGGCCGTTAGGGTCTTCAACAATCACAACACGGGTGACATCCCTATAAAAAACACCGTCAGGATTACCTTGAGACTTTATGGAGAACTCATCGTCTGAATAGTCTGCTGGAGCAACGCTCAGGTGGGCTGGAAAGATATCGTGAACTATTCGCATTTCTATTTCCCTAATCTGCGAGCAATCGCTCTGCTAGTTACGCCCGATGCTTTGGCAATCTCAGCAATCTTGACATTCTTATTGTATAGGTCTTGAACTATGTCGTTCATTTCCGAGTTGGCTAATCCATTTAGGGATGTCGACGACATACCACTTCGATATAAACGAGCAAGGGGGGCTAGATAGCGTAGACGCTCTTGTACATCCTTAGGAATACCTGGAGACTTAGGGCGTTTGAGTTGATAACCCTTTTGTGGTTTAGGCATAGGAGCGTCGACGAAACCGCCCCAAGGAGATGGAACTGGTTTATCTTTTGCAAATCTAGGGTTGCCTTGGCTTGTCCAGTATTGAACTGTGGAGCGTTTGGCTTCTGGGGTGAACGCATTACCTATTGATTGAAGTGTCCAACCACCATCAAATAGTTGCTTGGCTCGGTAGTAGCGTTCTTTCTTTGTAAGGGCGTTTATGAACTCAACTTCGTCTTGGGGTAGTGGATGTTCACGGGCGTATTCTCTGTTTTCCATAATGTATTTATTTTAGCATCTGTACTAGGAACGATTTTTTTGGAAAATCCGGGAGTGGCCCTTATGCGATAAATACTTATTACTGACGGAGAAAAAAGATACATTAGTGTTTTTTGCCTTTGGCGTGTGAGACGGCAACCGTTACTTTTGACCTCCTCGAAAATTGTTTCCTGAAAAAAATGCCGAAAAAATGCCGATTTTTTTGCCGATTTAGCGGCCTCCAGGCACTTATTTTTACTTATAGATGACTTATTTGATACTTATTAGACACTTATGAGCACTTATTTAGACTTATTTGATACTTATTAGACACTTATGAGTACTTATTTAGACTTATTTGATACTTAAACAAGTCTATGATGACTTATCAAATACTTATTAGGCCGCCTATATAGCCAACCTAGGAGCACCTACCTAGCAGGTATGGGCTTCTTATGTGATTACCTAGGTAGTCTAGGGGGGCTTGACTATCTTATTAGTGAAATAGTAGTCATCTACTAGACATATATCAGTCTTAGAAGTATAAAGAATGCTGATTAGATGTGGATTGACCGCATTTGTAATGTGGGCACTGATGGGGCATAGATATAAGGCAATAATAGTTGGACTATCTACAAAGGGCTGACCGCATCTTAGATGCTGATGAATGGGGCTCAATGTATGTGGGCATTACATATGATGTGGCATAACAGGGAGGGCTTAGTGGCTCATCACTCATCTAAAGCATAAGAGGTAAGTAAATAAAGGGCACAACACACAAGACACCTTATGTGTATGACCTATGGTACTGGGCTGACACCCGTGTACTAGACAGAGTAGCCGGGCAACACCCGTGTATGTGTGGGTACTAGGAATACATATGGAACTGGTATAACTGGGAACAAATGGCTAACCGTATGTGTGTTGGGCTTGACAAGATACTATATAAGTAGTAAGATTATTAGTAGGACATCTAATACCTAACCGCAAGTCAAGTAGGGCTTGACAAATAGGTATGGATACTGGATAATAGATATATCAATACATAAAGACGAAAGGATTGATAGAAATGACATCTCAAAAGAAAATAGAAGACGACTTTACGGCAAGGCAAGAGATTATTGATTCTAGCCTAGAAGAACTGACAAGACCTAGACACGCAGTAATGCCTAGGGACTTATGGACTGAAACTTTGCCTAACCTATGGCAAGGTGGGACACTAGACACCTGGGCAGAAGACCACTGGCACTATCAGATTGATAGACCAAACAAAAGAATCACGCCTGAAGATTTTGATTCGGTATATACATTGTACGCAAGTGCTGAACCTGCTGACTGGTTTGTAAAAGAAGTACGACTAGGTTTCTGGGACAGTGCTATGGGAGACTTCAACCCAGAGACTGAACTAGAAGACATAGTGAAGATGGCACACAAAGACTGGAAGTCTGGTAAGCGTGTGCTAATCAGATGTCAAGCAGGTCTCAACCGCAGTGGTATTGTGATGGCACTTGTGCTTATTCGTGATGGCTACTCACCAGAAGAAGCAATCACGGTAATGCGTGAGAAGCGTTCAGAAGCAGTCTTATGCAATAAACACTTTGTAGATTATCTACTTGGTCTCAACGAAGACAAAGTAGCACTCTGGAAGTGGAGAAACTAAGATACAAAAGAAAGTCCCCTATCATCTGGTAGGGGATTTCTTTTATCTCAATCTTAGGAAGCCACTACCTTTTGAATCAGGTAGTCGGCGACTAGCCATAGACTTAGCAGTTAGTCTGCCACCAACGAAGCCAGCAGGTGGCTTAATCATTAGAGCGGTAAGTGCGTGAACTAAAGCATCTACTCTGTCTGGTGATTTACCTTCACCTGGAATCCAACTAAGCATCTGTGATTCTAAGTCTGGTAGATAACCAATGTGATGTACACGACCTTGCTCATAACCAAGTACTACTGGCTCAGCACGCAATTGCTTACCATACTTGCTATGTACTTCAAGTACTTTGATGTTTGGGTCAATAGCATTGATAGCATTACGAACTAGAGCACCACCTTGGTTTACTTCAGCAATAACTGGGCATCCCCATTTACGAGCCATTGCTACAACTCTGTTAGCCCACACTTCAGGTGAGCCAAGCACGCTAGCATCTTCAAGCACCCAAGCCTGACGCTTATACAAATCTCTCTCACCCGTAGATGCGACTACAACAATTCCACATTCATCTCTAGGGTTCTCTGCTACTGACGGGTCAACGCCAATACAACGAAGTGGAGTGTTGAGTGGTAGAGCATTCTGTCTATGTGCTTCAATCAACTCATCTGTCCATAGAGCACCTTCAACACTGTCAAGCATCTCACCATAAAGTTCCTGTTGAGC
>Ga0214917_10001753_pt1 | contig 27633 bp, 24 predicted proteins | sample LL_1208_BB_MetaG_FD_177983 | JGI IMG/M metagenome (GOLD analysis project Ga0214917, IMG submission 177983) | Freshwater microbial communities from Lake Lanier, Atlanta, Georgia, United States - LL_1208_BB | ecosystem: Environmental > Aquatic > Freshwater > Lake | place: USA: Georgia | collected... | reverse complement strand
TGTAGCGGACCTGGCCCGGGGCGAGATCCGCGACGCGGCGCGTGAGCAGCGAGTCCAGCCAGCCGAGCGACCCGCTGCCCGTGACCGAGAGTCGGCCCATGTGCGAGACGTCGAAGAGGCCGGCGGCCCGGCGTGCGGCGAGATGTTCCTCGACGATCGAGGCGTATTGGACGGGCATCGTCCAGCCGGCGAAATCGACCATCCGGCCGCCATGGGCGGCGTGCCAGGAAGCGAGCGGGGTTTCGAGGAGTGGGGCGGGCACGGAAGATCCTGGCCTGCGAGTCTCACGGGAGTGTAGCAGCCTTGGGCCGCCGTGGGCCGTGGGCCTTGGGCGGCGGGCGGCGGCGAAGTCGATCTCGCGCGGCCGATGACCAGACGAATCCGCCTGGATTCAGGCGAGCGGGTTTTCGAGGCGCACGTTTGGAAACCGCGTGAAGTCGCCATCGGCGGACGCAACCGCCAAGCCGTGCTCCAAGGCCAAGGCGGCCAGGTGGGCGTCCGGCACGTGCTCGGCACGAACGCCCGTCGGCACGGGATCACTGAGCCGCTCAGCGAGCCAAGCCCGGGCCCGGTCGTGCTGCCGGAACGATGTCGTGAACGCGTACACGAGGATGTTCGCGTCGACGAGCCTCATCGATGCCCCTCGCCCTCAGTTGCTGCGAGCGCCGCGGCGACGTCGTCGACGGTCGGGAGACGGCACGTCCCCTGATCCACGGGCTGCGTGCGATACGGAATCGCCCGCCGGCGTTCCTCCATCGCAACCAGGCCGCGTCGGAGGGCCTCGTTCACGACCTCCTTCCAAGGCCGCTGGAGCGTCTGCCGGAGATGCTCGATCCGGGAGGCAACGTCGTCGTCGAGGGATAGCGTGGTTCGCATGCATCAAAGCTATAGATCAGCTGATGTCTCGATGCCAACCCTCTGAAGCCGGCCCTTCGCCGGGGGCCGTGCGTCGAGTTGCTACAGCCGCCGTGATCGTTTGCGGCCGCCCTTGGTCGGGCGGCCGCGATGCTCGGCGGGCTTGCCACGGCCGCGGGGCTGGCCGGATTTCCGGCCTCCTCGGTCGCCCGGCGGGCGGGCCGACTTGGCCGGCCGCTTGCCGCGGCGGACGTGGCCGTCCACGAGCCGGAAGTTGAGCTCGCGGCGGTCGAGATCGACCCGGTCCACCGCCACGCGAACCCGGTCGCCCAGCCGGTAGCTCTGGCCGGCGCGACGGCCCGAGAGCGTGTGACTCGCGCGGTCGTAGCGGTAGGTGTCGTCGGGCAGGCTGTCGAGCGGCACGAGCCCCTCCGCGGGCAGCGCCAGGCCCTGCACGAACAGGCCGAAGGCCTCCACGCCCGTGACGACCGCGTCCATCTCCTCGCCGATCCGCGACGAGAGAAACAGCAGCAGTTTCAGCTTCACGAGCTCCCGCTCGGCCGCCTCGGCCCGCCGCTCGAGGTCGGAGCAGTCCTGGCCGAGCTGGAGCAGGCCGTCGGCCGGCGGACGCTTGCCCTTGGCCAGGGCCTCCAGTGCCCGGTGGATCGTGAGGTCGGGGTAGCGGCGGATCGGCGAGGTGAAGTGGCAGTAGCAGTCGCTCGCGAGGGCGAAGTGGCCGTCTTCCTGGGGGCCGTAGGCGGCCCGCGTCAGGCTGCGGAGCACCGCGTAATGGACGGCGTGCTCCTCCGGCTTGCCGCGGGCCATGTCGAGCAGCCGCTGAAGCTCGAACCGGCTCTCGAGCGAGTCGACCTCGAAGCCGAGTTCGGTGACGAACTCCGTCAGCTGCCGGAGCTTCCGCATGTCGGGCGAGGGGTGGATCCGCCTGAGGAAGCCCGCGCCGGCCGCGGCCAGCGCCCCGGCCACGGCCTCGTTGGCCGAGAGCATGAACTCCTCGATGATCTGGTGGCTTTCGGTGTTCTCGACGACGTGGGCCCCGGTCACCCGCCCGTCGCGGTCGAGGTCGATCTTCACCTCCGGCATCTCGAGCTGGAGCGCCCCGCGGGCCATCCGCCGGCGCCGGAGCATCCGGGCCAGGTCCCGCATCCGGCCGAGCAGGGCCCGCACCCCGGGAGCCATCTCGACGGAGCGGGTCTCGGGGTCGGCGAGGAAGACGTCGACCTCCTCGTAGGTGAAGCGGCGGCAGCTCTTGATCGCGGAGGGCTCGACGGCCGAGTGCACGGGCACGCCGTCGGGGGTGAACTCGATCCAGCAGGTCTTGGCGTAGCGAACCTTGTTTGGCTGGAGGCTGGCCAGGTTGTTGGAGACGATCTCGGGGATCATCGGGATCACCCGGTCGGGCAGGTAGACGCTCGTGCCCCGGGCCCGCGCCTCCTGGTCGAGTGGCGCGCCCTCGCGGACGAAGTGGGAGACGTCGGCGATGTGCACACCCAACAGCCAGTGGCCCCGCTCCACCTGCTCGAGCGAGATCGCGTCGTCGAAATCGCGGGCGTCGACGGGGTCGATGGTGATGATCGTCCGGTCGCAGAGGTCACGGCGGCCGGCCGGCACCGTCTCGTCGAACTGCGCCGCCTGCCGGCGGGCGTCGTCGAGGGCCGCCTCGGGGAACGCGCCGGGCAGGCCGTACTCGTGGATCACCGTCTGGGTGTCGACGCCCACGTCGCCGGCCTTGCCCAGCACCTCCACCACCACGCCCTCGCCGTCGCGAAGATGCGTGGGGAAGCGGACGAGCTCCACGACCACCTTGTCGTCGACGTGCACGCCCTTGGCGCCCGGATCACCGACCGCCACGGGACGGGTGAAGCTCGTGCCGTCCACCTGCACCCAGCCGACGCCGGCCCGCTCGAAGTAGGAGCCGACGAACCGCGTGGTCCGCCGCTCCAGCACCTCGACGATCTCGCCGGCGGGGCCCGGCCGGCCCGCGTCGCGGGCCCGCGCCAAGCGGACGCGGACGGTGTCGCCGCTGGCCGCGTCGAGGCTGGCGGCGGCGGCGATGTGGATGTCGCCCGACCGGTCGCCCGGCGCGGCCCCCGCGGGCCGCACGAACCCGTAGCCGCCGGCGGCACGGCGAAACACGCCGGTCACGTCACCGTCGCGGTTCTGGAGGCGGGTTTGGGGTCGGCTCTGCACCCGGTTCGCGCGGGCGGCCTTCTCCGTGTTGGGACGCTTGCGGGTCACGGGGTGCGGCCCCGGAAGAACTTCCGGCCCTGCGACTGCTGATACTGCGTCCAGCCGCCGTCGAGCGCGGCCTCGGCCCGCAGGAGCTGGATCGTGCCGGCCAGCTTGGCGTCGAGGTGGTCGAGGTGGTGGAGGGCCACGGCCTCGAGCGTCATCGGCAGCCGCGGGGCGCCAAACTCGTAGCTGCCGTGGTGGCTGGCGATCATGTGCTTGACCCGCATCGCCGTCTCGGCGTCGAAGGGCTTCCCGATACGGGCCTCGACCGCGCGAATCTTGGCGTCCACGATCTCGAGCCCCAGCAGCACGTGCCCGAGCAGCTGGCCCGGGTCGGTGTAGGAGAAGCCCTTCTCGCTCTCCAGCTCGATCGTCTTGCCGATGTCGTGCACCAGCACGCCCACGAGCAGGAGATCGCGGTCCATGTCGGGATAGAGCGGGGCGATCAGGTCGGCCAGGCGCAGCAGGTTCACGACGTGGTCGAGGAGGCCGCCGGCGTAGGCGTGGTGGTGCTTCACGCCGGCGGGGGTGGCGGCGAAACGGTCCATCAGCGCCCGGTCGTCGAGGATCTCGGCCACCAGGGCGTCGAGCGGCGGCCGCAGGCCCGCGAGCAGGCTCCGCAGTTCGACGAACAGCCGCTCGACGTCGACCGGCGTGAGGACGCGAAACTCCCGCTCGTCGACCGTGCCCGGATCGGCCCGCTCGATCGCGGCGATGATCACCTGCATCGCGCCCGAGTAGAGCTGCGTGTGGCCGTCGACGCGGACGTAGTCGCCATCCTCGAAGGCTTCGAAGTCGGCGTCGGAAGCGTTCCAGAGCCGGCCGGTGATGGTGCCGCTCTTGTCGGCCAGATCGACCTGCATGTAGAGCTGCCCGTTGCGGTTGGGCCGCAGCTGCTTGTGGGTCGCCAGGAAGACCTGGTCGATCTTCGCCTGGGCCGGCAGTTCCGAGATCAGTCGTCGCGACATCGACGGCAGTCTACGGGGGCCGCGACCCGTCCCACAAACGCGGCACCCACCGGTACAATCCCGGCCTTTCACACAGGAGTTTCCGCGACATGCCGGCCAACGCGATCAGCCCCACCCGGGCCGAGGACTATCCCGAGTGGTATCAGCAGGTCGTGCGGGCGGCCGACCTGGCCGAGACCTCGCCCGTCCGCGGTTGCATGGTGATCAAGCCCCACGGCTACGCCATCTGGGAGCGGATGCAGGCGATCCTCGACCGGATGTTCAAGGAGACGGGGCACGTCAACGCCTACTTCCCGCTCTTCATCCCGCTCTCGTACCTCGAGCAGGAGGCCAAGCACGTCGAGGGCTTCGCCAAGGAGTGTGCGGTGGTCACGCATCACCGGCTGGAGTTGGGCCCCGACGGCAAGCTGATTCCGACGGGCAAGCTCGAGGAGCCGCTCGTGGTCCGGCCGACGAGCGAGACGATCATCGGCGCGATGTACGCCAAGTGGATCCAGTCGTGGCGGGATCTGCCGGTCCTGATCAACCAGTGGGCCAACGTCGTCCGCTGGGAGATGCGGCCGCGGGTGTTTCTGCGGACGGCCGAGTTTCTCTGGCAGGAGGGGCACACGGCGCACGCCACCCGGGAGGAGGCCGAGGAAGAGACGCGGCGGATGCTCGACGTCTACGCCACCTTCGCCGAGCGGGATCTCGCGATGCCGGTGATCAAGGGCCCGAAGCCGGCCGCCGAGCGGTTTCCCGGCGCGGTCGACACGCTCTCGATCGAGGCGATGATGCAGGACGGCAAGGCGCTCCAGGCCGGCACCTCGCACTTCCTCGGCCAGAACTTCGCCAAGGCCCAGAACATCAAGTTCGCGAGTGCCTCGGGGGCCGAGGAGTTCTGCTGGACGACCTCGTGGGGTGTCTCGACGCGGCTGATCGGCGCCGTGATCATGACCCACTCCGACGACGACGGGCTGATCCTGCCGCCGCGGATCGCCCCGCATCACGCCGTGATCCTGCCGATCTCGCGGACCGACGAGGAGCGGGCGGCCGTGCTCGAGGCCTGCTGCCAACTCCAGGGTGCGCTCGCCGCGGCCTCGTTCGCCGGCGAACCCGTGCGCGTGAAGACCGACGCCCGCGACATGCGGGGGGGCGACAAGGTGTGGCAGCACGTGAAGCAGGGGGTGCCGGTGCGGATCGAGATCGGCCCGCGGGATCTGGCCGCCGGTGCGGCGAGCGTGTGCCGCCGCGACCGCGGCCCCAAGGAGCGGGAGGCGATCCCGCTCGCCGACCTGCCCGGCCGCCTGCCGGCGATCCTCGCCGAGATCCAGCAGGGGCTCTTCGACCGGGCGGCGGCCTTCCGCGTTGCCAAGACCGTGCGGCTCGGCTCGACGGCGGAGGTGACGGCGCACTTCGGCCGCGACGACGCGGGCTTCGCCTGGGTGCACGTGGCCGACGATCCGGCGGTGGCCGCGGTGCTCGACCCGCTCAAGGTCACGGTGCGGTGCATCCCGCAGGACGGCCCCGACGAGCCCGGGAAGTGCATCGTGACCGGCCGCGACGTGTCGCGCCGGAGCGTGCTCGCGCGTTCGTACTGACGTTACGGCTGCAGGGGCATCCATGCCCCCTGCAGGCTTCGCGGCCCTCGGGCCTCCGGCCCCGGCCGCCGGCCGCACCTGCTTCACGGCGGCAATGCCATCCCTGGCCATTGCCGCCTTGCCGGGCCTCCGCCCGGCGGCCGCACCTCCGGGCGGCCGTGTTCGTGCGCTGACTGGCGCGCGGCGTTCGTTCAGACGAGTCCCACTCCAGCCTTGCCGCTCCTCGTCAACCGTTGGGCTGCGAGGGGTGGCCCGTGCCAATCGAGCGGCGTAGGAAACCGAGCGCAGCAGGATTGCGAAGCGAGGTTTCCTCCGAGCGACCGGAGGGCAGGATGCCCGAAGGGAGCGTCCGGCGAGATGGCACGGGCCACCCCGAGCCCGCGTGAGGAGGGCCACCCCGAGCCCGCGACAGAGCCGCTAGGCCTTCACGCGCTCGAGGTATTCGCCGGTGCGGGTGTCGACCTTCACGATCTCACCCTGCTCGATGAAGGCGGGCACCAGGATCTCGGCCCCGGTCTCGAGCTTCACCGGCTTGGTGAGGTTGGTGGCGGTGTTGCCGCGGACGGCCGGCTCGGCATACTCCACCAGCAGCGCCATGTGCTGCGGCGGCTCCATCGAGATCGGGTTGCCGTTGTAGAGCAGCATCGAGCAGACGGTGCCCTCCTTGATCCACTTCCAGGAGTCGTCCACCTGCTCCTTGGAGAGCTCGTACTGCTCGTAGCTCTCCTGGTCCATGAACACGAACGCCTCTCCCTGCTTGTAGAGAAACTGGGCGTCGATCGTGGTGATGTCGGCGGCGTCGAGCGAGTCTCCGCTCTTGTAGGTGCGGTCGAGCACGGTGTTGCGCAGCAGGTTTCGCAGCTTGCACTTGTAGAGCGCCTGACCCTTGCCCGGCTTCACGAAGTTGCACTCGATCATGATGTAGGGGTCGCCGTCGATCTGGACCTTGAGGCCCTTCTTGAACTCGCTCGTGTTGTAGGCAGGCACGGGGATTGTCCTGGTGAGGAATGCGGGGGAGGACCGCCACGGCGGCCCGACGATTCCCGCGTCGGGGCCGCCGGCGTATGCTCGGGGTTCTCCGTCGCGAAGAGCCCCAAGGGTCGCGACGGCCGCGGGAAATGTCAACGCCGCGGCCGCGGCGGGGCGTGGAGGCCGGTTGCCCGTGGCAGGGATCGTACGGAGCGTCGATGAACCGGCCGGCAACGGCGACCCGCTCGGGACCGCCCCGGCGCCGCCGGACCGGGCATCCTGGCGGAGGGATCTGGCCGACGCGTTCCGCGATCCCGCCGACTTGGGCCGGTTTCTCGGCTTGTCGCCGACCGTCGCCTCCGAGGCGGCTCGCTCGACGGCCGGGTTTCCGTTCCTCGTGCCCCGCGGCTTCGCGGCCCGAATGCGGCCCGGCGACCCGCTCGACCCGCTGCTGCTCCAGGTCTTGCCCCGGGCCGCCGAGACGACGGTCGCGGCCGGCTACTCGGCCGACCCGCTCGCCGAGGAGACCTTTCTCACCACGCCCGGGCTGATCCACAAGTACGACGGCCGCGCGCTCGTGCTCGTGACCGGAGGCTGCGCCGTCAACTGCCGCTACTGCTTTCGCCGCGAGTTTCCCTACGCGACCAGCGGCGCGACGCGACGGGGGATCGACCGGGCGCTCGCGGCGGTGGCCGCCGACGAGTCGCTCACGGAAGTGATTCTCTCGGGGGGCGACCCGCTGCTCGTGGACGACCACGAGATCGACGGGATCGTGGCCCGGCTCGATGCCGTGCCGCACCTGCGAAGGCTGCGGATCCACTCGCGGCTGCCGGTGGTGCTGCCGAGTCGCATCGACGACGGGCTCGTGGCGGCGCTCGCCCGGAGCCGCCTGGCCCGCGTGGTCGTGATCCACGCCAACCATCCGGCCGAGCTCGACGACGCCGTGGCGGCGGCGGTGCGGCGGCTGGCGGGCCTGCCGGCCATGGTGCTCAACCAGGCCGTGCTCCTGCGGGGCGTCAACGATTCTGCCGCCGTGCTCGCCGCCCTCTCGGAACGGCTGGTGGAGATCGGCGTGGTGCCGTATTACCTCCACCTCCTCGACCGCGTGCGTGGCACGAGCCACTACGAGGTGTCGGAGGAGGAGGCCCGCCGGCTGCACCGCGGCCTGCAGGAGACGCTGCCGGGCTACGCCGTGCCCCGGCTGGTCCGGGAGATCCCGGGGAAACCTTCGAAAACCTGGCTCTTGTGACGGTCGCCTGAAACCCCGGGCCGGGCAGCGGTGTACAACCTGCCGGGCGGCCGTGTGGGCCGGAACCTCATCCCCGTCGGAGACTCGCCATGATCCCGTTTCGTGCCCGCCTCGCCGCCGCGATCGGCTCCCTGACTGTTGCGGCATCCGTCGCCTCGGCCGAGCCGCTGGACCTCGGCCACGTGCCCGCGAAGGCCGTTTGGGTGATGCACCTCGACATGGACGCCGCCCGCGAGGCGACCGTCGTGAAGCGCATGTACCAACGGGCGATCAAGCAGCATCCCCAGCTCGAGACCATGCTGGGCATGGGCACCAAGATGCTGGGCATGGACCCGCGGAAGGATCTCCACGCCGTGACGGTCTACGGCCTCGACACCGACAAGAAGAACGCGGTGATGGTCGTGCAGGCCGACGCGAACCGCGAGTTTCTGGAGAAAATGGTCGAGAAGGCCCGCGACCACAAGACGATGAAGCACCGCGACTCCACGCTCCATCAGTGGACGCACAAGGGCTGGAAGGGGCACGACGGCGAGACGGTGGTGGGGGCCTTCTTCAAGGACGACGTGATGGTCTTCGCCCGCTCCGCGGGCCAGGTCGAGATGGCGCTCGACGTGCTCGCCGACCGGGCCGAGTCGATCGGCGACGAGAGCCCGCTGGCCGGCCGCACGCGGCCCGGTTCGATCCTCGTCGGCCGGGCCGTGGCGATCGATCCCGACACGAAGTGCCCCGTGCTCAGGCAGGGCCGGGGCTACCGTGTGGCCATGGGCGAGCACGACGGCATGTCGTTTTATCGGGCCCGGCTGGAGATGGATTCCGAGGAGGCGGCCCGGCAGGCCGAGGCGGTCACCGAGGGCTTCGTCGCCCTGGGCCGGCTCCGGTTCGGCGACGAGCAGCCGGTGATGAAGCTGATCGACGGCGTCGAGACCATGACCAGCGGCTCCACCTGCTCGATCGCCTGGGACGCGAAGGCCGACGACGTCTGGACGGTGGCCGAGAAGATGGCCGAAAAGATCGAGGCCAAGATGGCCGCCCGCAAGCGGCAGTGGGGCGGCGAGAAGGGCGGCTGTGGCGACTGCGGCAAGGACGGCTGCGGCGGCTGCGAAAAGGGCGAGTGCCCGCTCGACGGCAAGGGCTCCGAGAAGGGCAGCGAGAGCGAGGGCCGCCGCCCGTTCCGCGACGACGAGTTTTGATTTCAGCGCCCGCGGCGCCATCCCTGGCCCCCGCGGGCCTTCGGCCCCGGCCGCCGGCCGCACCCCCGGGCGGCCGTGTTCGTGCGCGGAGTGGCGCGGGGCGTTTGTTCAGACGAATCCAGTTCCACTCGGCCTGTCGCGTCGTCAACCGGTTGACTGCTCGGGGTTGCCCGAGCCTGCGTCGCGCTCGACGTGCGAAAGATGCCGTGCCGAATCCAGGCTGGTATCATCCGACGAGCGAATACAGTGGTCCCGGGGCAGCGGGATGGCCGTCGAGATGCCGAGCGACGACGCGACGCTCGCCCGCCGGGCTGCCGGCGGCTGTGTGGCGAGCTTCTCGACGCTCGCACGGCGGTATCAGGTGCCCGTCGTGCACTATGTGCGGCAGCTCGCGGGCCGCAGCGGCGCCGACGCCGAGGACATCGCACAGGAAGCGTTTCTGCGGGCCTGGCGACACATTGCCGACTACGATCCGCGATTCGCGTTCTCCACGTGGTTGTTCACGATCGCCCGCCGGACCTGGCTCAACGAGGCGCGGGCGGCGCGTCGGCGGCGGACGCGCGAAGCGGCCGTCGCCTGCGGCGGCTGCGGCAGCGCGGGCGCGGCGGCCGTTGCCATCACCACCGAGCGGGCGACCCGGTTGTGGCAGGTGGCGCGGGGTGAGCTTTCCGAACGCGAGTTCAGCGCCCTCTGGATGCGATATGTGGAAGACAAGCCGCTGGCCGAGATCGCGGTGGTGCTCGACAAGCCGGTGGCCACGGTGAAGGTGATCCTGTTTCGGGCCCGGCGGCGGCTGGAGCCGTTCGTGCGGGATCTGGCCGGGTGGAGCGAGTGAGATGCGTGGGGATGCCATGAACAGTCGACGCAGCCCGCGCGGGCCAAATGGGTTGGCCGACCGTCTCCGGCGGGAGGCGTCCCGGGAGAGGCCGCGGTTCTCCCAGGCCCTGCACGAGCGGATCCTCCAGCGGGTGCCGGGCGATGTCGTGTTCGCCGAGGGTGCCCATGCCGGCGAGCCGGGGCCGGCGGCTGCCCACCGCCGGGCCTGGCGCGAGTTCGGCACGCCGGCGGGCGTGGCCGCGCTGGCGGTGGTCATCGCGGTCTTCGCGGCGTGGCCCGAGCCGGCCGGCAAGCGACCCCGCGCGGCGGCCGCCGTGAGGGTCGAGCCGGAGGGGGCGGATGCGGTCGCCGGAGGCGTTTCCCCCGAGGCATCGGATCTGGGCATCGACGCCGTTCCGATGTTCGACGACCTCGAGGCGGGGGTGCGGGAGGGCGTCTCCACGCTCGCGGCCACGCTCCTGGACGTGCCGGGGTGGCGGATGATCGCCGACTTCGATGCCGCAGGATTCCTGGGGCCCGACGCGGCCCCGTGACTCCGCCCGGGCGGCCGCGTGCGGCCCGAGCGATACACTGAAGGGGGATCGTTTCGTCCGCAGGATCAGGCATCCGATGGCATGGCAGGGTCCGAATGCGTGGCTGGTGACGGTGGCGGCGCTGGCCGCGGGGAGCCTGGTCGGTGCCGGGGGCGCTGCGTTGCGGGCGACGTTCACCCCCTGGCAGGTCGGCGACCTCGCGCCGGTGGCGGGCGACGTGCCGCCCGATGCGCCGCGGGCCGAGGTGCCGGAGACGCGGCATGAGTTCGGAACGATCGGCACGGGCACCGAGGGGAGCCATCGCTTCGCGATCCGGAACACGGGCGGCGGGCCGCTGACGCTCTCCCGCGGCCATTCCAGCTGCAGCTGCACCGTGAGCGACTTCGAGGGGGCCGAGGAGGGCTCGGCCGAGGCGACGAAGGTGGTGCCCGCGGGTGAGACGGCGCTCGTGACGGTGACCTGGAAGGGCAAGCCGCCGGGGGGCCCGTTTCGCCAGCAGGTGACCGTGCTCACCGACGACCCGCGGCGGCCCGAGATCGCCCTCGTGGTCGAGGGCGTGGTGGTGCCCACCTGGCGGGCCGTGCCCGAGTCGATCGCGGTGGCGAATCTCTCCGCCTCGGAAGGCAGGCAGACCTCGGCCACGATCTACACCTACGGCCCCGAGCCGCCCGTGGTGAAGGGCGTGACCATCGATCATCCCCAGGCCGCCGAGTTTTTCTCCCTTGCCACGGTGGCCCTGTCGGCCGAGGAGATCGCTGCCGAAATCGGAGCCACCGGCGGCTTTCGGATCGAGGTCGCGATCCGATCAGGGCTGCCGTTGGGGCGGCTCCGCCAGACCATTTCGGCCGAGTTCGCCATGCCCGAGGAGGTCACGGCCGAGGTGCCGCTCGAGGGGAACGTGGGCGGTGATCTTGTGCTGGCCGGTCCGGGATGGGATTCCTCCCGGCAGGCCCTCGTGCTGGGAACGGTTTCCGGCACAGCGGGCCTGCGGACGCGGATCTTCATCACGGCCAAGGGGCCGTACCGCGACCGCATCCGGCCCACGGTGGAGGAGACCGTGCCCCGATCGCTCCAGGTGACGGTGGGCCCGGGCAGCCCCGTGGGCACCGGCGGCGCCGTGCGGATTCCGCTCGAGATCGTGATCCCGCCGGGCTCGCGGGCCGCGAATCACATCTGTTCGGAGCAGGGGCCCGCCGGGCGGATCGTGCTGGCGACGGGCCACCCCGACTCCCCCACGCTCTCGATTCCCGTCTGCGTCGCCATTGGCCCGTAACCGCACCTGGAGAACGAACCCCCGATGCCTGCCCGCTCGTTGGCCCTGCCCGTCTTCGTCGTCGCCGGCTGTCTGATCGCCTGCGTCGCCGCCGCCACCATGCCCGACCGCGGGGCCGGCGTGGCCGACGGGGTGGTCGAGACCTTCCGCGAGCGGAACGGCGCGGTGTTCGGCGACTGGCCGAAGCCCAAGGCCGTGCTCGTCTTCACCGGCGAACTCGACGGTTACATCGAGCCCTGCGGCTGCACGGGCAAGGAGAACCAGAAGGGAGGCCTGAGCCGGCGGCAAAACTTCCTCCGCGCCTTCAAGGCCGTAGGCTGGGAGGCCGTGCCGGTCGACCTCGGCGGCCAGGTCAAGCGGTTCGGCAAGCAGACCGAGGCGAAGTTTCAATCGATCGTGGACGGCATCCGCGGCATGCAATACGCAGCCGTGGGCTTCGGTCCCGGCGACCTGCGGCTGCCGGCCGAGGAACTGGTGGCGGCGGTGGCGCCGATCGGCGACGAGCCCACGCCCTACGTCAGCGCCAACGTCGGCCTGCTCGGCCTCGACGCCAACATCACGCCCCGGTTCCGGGTGGTGGAGGCCGGCGGCCTGAAGATCGGGCTCACCACCGTGCTCGGCGACGCGGAGGCGGCCCAAATCCGCAACGACGACATCGAGGTGGTGCCGGCGGCCAAGGCGTTGGCTCCGGTCGCGGCCGAGCTCTCCAAGGCGGGCTGCGACCACCAGGTGTTGCTCTGCTTCGCCAAGCCCGAGGAGACGAAGGCGCTCGCCGCGGCGTTTCCGCAGTTCGACATCGTGGCCACGGCCGGCGGGGCCGACGAGCCGCCGCGGGAACTGCCCACGCTGCCCGGCGGTGCCCGGCTCGTGGAACTCGGCCACAAGGGGATGTTCGCCGTGGCGGTGGGCTTCTTCGCCGACGCGGCGGCTCCCGTCCGCTCGCAGCGGGTGCCACTCGACGCCCGCTGGGGCGAGGCCTCGGAAATGATCGACCTCTTGGCCAACTACCAGCAGAAGCTCGAGACGCTCGGGCTCGACGGCCTGGGGCTCGCGCCGATCCGGCATCCCTCGGGGCGGCGGTTCGCCGGCAGCGCGGCCTGCGAGGAGTGTCACCAGGAAGCCTACGACGTCTGGAAGGACTCGCCCCACGCCACGGCGCTCACCACGCTCGAGGAGGCGCGGCCGCGCCGCGACGGCGATCCCGAGTGCCTCTCCTGCCACGTGGTGGGCTGGGCGCCGCAGCGGTTCGAGCCCTTCGAGGGAGGCTTCGCGGGCATGGCCAAGACGCCGCACCTTGCCCATCAGGGCTGCGAGAACTGCCACGGGCCGGCCGCGGCCCACACGGCCGTGGAGCGGGGCGACGTGCGGGCCACCGAGGCCGAGCGGGACCGGCTGCGGGCCGAACTCGTGCTCTCGCTCGACACGCCCGAGGGCAAGGAGAAGGCGATCAACAACTGCCTCGAGTGCCACGACCTCGACAACAGCCCGAAGTTCGACTTCGACGAGTACTGGCCGGCCGTCGAACACTGATTTCACGGCTGATCGGCCATCCCTGGCCCGATCAGCCTTGGCGGCCCTCGGGCCTGCGGCCCCGGCCGCCCGTCCGGGCGACAGGGGCCGGCAACCCCGAGCCCGCGCACCAGGAGCCTGTGGTCAGGAGAGCTCGGCCAGGGCGGCGTCGGGGATGCTGAAGTTGGCGGCCACGCTCTGGACGTCGTCGTGGTCGTCGAGCCGCTCCATCAGCGTGAGCACCTTGCGGGCCGTCTCCACGTCCTCGACGTCGACCGAGTTCGTCGGGATCCGGACGATCTCGTTCGAGCCGGGCTCCAGGCTCGCGGCCTTGAGGGCGTCGAGCACGCCGGTCGTCGCCGCCGGATCGCACACGATCTCCCACTGGTCGTCGGACCGCTTCACGTCGTCGGCGCCGGCCTCGAGGGCGAGTTCCATGATCCGGTCCTCGTCGCAGGCGGCCGCCGGCAGCCGGATCACCCCCTTGCGCTCGAACAGGTAGGCGACGCAGCCCGTCCCCCCGAGCTTGCCGCTGCACATCTCGAAGATCTTGCGAATCTCGGGGGCCGTGCGGTTCTTGTTGTCGGTCAGGATCTCGCACAGCACGGCCACGCCACCGGCCGCATAGCCCTCGTAGAGCGACTCCTCGAGGTCGCCCCCCTTGAGCTCGCCGGTGCCCGTCTTGATCGCCCGCTGGATGTTGTCCTTGGGCATGCTCACGGCCTTGGCCGCATCGATCGCATAGCGGAGCCGGAGGTTGGCGTCGGGATCGCCCCCGCCGTGCTTCGCCGCCACGATGATCGCCTTGGCGAGCTTGCTCCAGAGCTTGCCCCGCTTGGCGTCGACGACCGCCTTCTTGCGGGAAATGTTGGCCCAATGGGAATGTCCGGCCATGGATTCCTCCTAGCGGGGCTTCCGCTTGGCCAGGTGCGACGAGTGCTTGGGCGCGGGCTTGGCCTTGGCCGGCGCGGCGGGCTTCGCCGGCGGCGCCGGCTTGGACGCCGCGGCCTTCGGCGGCGGCTCGGGGGCGGGCGGCGGCGGTGCGGGCGGCTTGATCGACAGCGGCTTGACCACGAACGGCTTCGGCCCGCTCTTGCCCTTGCCGTCGCCCGGCTTCTTCGGCCCCGAGCCCGGCGGCGGGAGCGGCGTCTTGCCGGCCGGGCGGGCGGCCGCCTGCGGCCCCGCGGGTCGCAGTTCCTCGGCCGCCGCGCGGGCGGCGTCGGCCGCCTTGATCGCCGCCTTGTCGGTCACCACCGGGGGCACCGGCGCCGGCACCTGCTCGCCCCGCTTCGGGAACCGGTCCTTCGCGGCCGGGTTCACGGCCTGGGTGATCTTGCGGACCGTGTTGCCGTGGAGGTTCGTGAGCACATCCAGGCCGAACTGGTGGAGGAGCGTGGTGAACTCGCCGCCCGCCTTCTTCGGGATGATCCGCTCGAGCCCCGCGACCTTGCCGGAGTCGTATTCCTGCTGCGTGATCAGCCCGCAGAGCCACAACCCCGCGAGGGCACCCCGGTCGAGCGGGATCAGGTGGCCGCCGAGCGCGGTGGAGGCCACGTAGTGCACCGCGAACGGCGGCACGCCGTGGAGGCCTTCGAGCACCTTCAGCCCGTGGGCGAGCGAGTGCTTGCGGGCATGGTCGAGGGAGAAGGTGTAGGTCGACTCGAACACACCCTGGAGGGCCCGCCGCAGCGAGAGCGCCGCCCGGGCCGGGTCGGGAAGGTCGTGCAGCGTCTCGGCCAGCTCCGCCACCGTCGTCACCCGCACCTCGTTCGGATCGGCGTAGGCCTGCTTCAGCCGGGCGAACGCCTTCTCGGCGACGTCGGCCGGCGCGTTCTCCAGGCAGCAGGCGAACAAGACCTGGTCGAGCAGGTCGCGGGTGGTGTCGGTCGCGAAAGGCTTGTAGTGGCTCTTGAGCGCCTTGTGCAGCTTCGGCAGGAGCTGGTTCCGCGGCGGGGTCTTCTCCACCACGGGCTTGGGCGGGGGCGGCGGTGCCACGGGCTTGGCGGGCGGCTTCGGGGCCGCGGCAGCCTTGGACTTGTCAGCCTTCGGGGCCGGCTTGGCAGGCGCGGCCTTGCCGGCCTTCACCGGCTTGGCGGCAGGCGCGGGGCGGGAAGTGGCGGGAGCGGGGCGCTTGCGTGCGGTCATGCGTCGTCCTGGGAAGGTTCCTCGTGGCTGATCGATGGGGAGGCGGCCGGCTCGGGAGGCAGGACCTCGCCGAGCACGCGGGCGATTTCGAGCGAGTGCTTCACGCCGGCGTCGATCTCGAACCGCAGGCGGGGCGTGTAGCGGGTCTCGATCCGGTCGGCGATCCGTGACTGGAGGAACCCGGCCGCGTTGGCCAGGCCGCGGAGGGCCAGTTGCTCGCGGGTGGCGTTGCCCATGACCGAGACGAACACCGTCGCCGAGCGCATGTCGGGGGCCATCTCGACGCCGGTGACGGTGACGTCCTTGACCCGCGGGTCACGGACCTCCGTGAGGATGGCCATGCTGACCACCCCCCGCACCGCCTCGGCCGCCTTGAGGAGTCGTCGCGCGCTCACGAGAGGGTCCGGGCGACTTCCTCGATCCGGTAGCACTCGAGGATGTCACCCTCCTTGATGTCGTTGAAGCCGGCCACCTTGATGCCGCACTCGAGGCCATCCCGCACCTCGCGGGCGTCGTCCTTCTCCCGCTTGAGCGACTCGATCCCGTAGTCGCCGAGGATCTGGCTGTCGCGGATCACCCGCAGCCGGGCGTTGCGGGCGATCACCCCCGCGATCACGCGGCAGCCCGCGATCACGCCGAGACGGCTGATGCTGAACGTCCGCTGGACCAGCGCCCGGCCGAGTTCGGTCTCGCGCTTCTCCGGCGCGAGCATGCCTTCGAGGGCCTTCCGCAGGTCGTCGGTGACCTGGTAGATGATGTCGTAGCGGCGGACCTGCACGCCCCGCTCCTCGGCCGCCGAGCGGGCCCGTTCGTCGGGCACCACGTTGAAGGCGATGATCACCGCATCGGAGGCGTCGGCCAGGGCCACGTCAGCCTCGGTCACGCCGCCCACCATCGCCTGCAGCACGCGGATCTTGACCTCGGGGTGCTCGAGCTTCTGGAGCTCCTTGAGGATCGCCTCGATCGAGCCGCGGACGTCGGCGCGGAGGATGAGGTTGAGGGTCGGCGCCTTCTCGCCGCCCAGCCGGGAAGCCAGCGTCTCGAGCGTGACGTGAACCGGTGCGCTCGCCAGCGTGCTGTGGCGGCGGATGTCGCTCCGCTTGACAGCCACCTCGCGGGCCAGGGCGATGGAATCGACCACCTGGAACCGCTCGCCGGCTCCCGGGGCCACGTCGAGGCCCGTCACGAACACCGGCATGGCCGGGCCGGCCTCGGTGATCTTGCGGCGGTTGAGGGTGCCGGTCATCGCCTTGACGTTGCCGCTCGCCTCGCCGCAGACGATCGCGTCGCCCACGCGGAGCGTGCCCTTCTGCACCATCAGGCAGGCCACCACGCCGCGTCCCTCGTGGATCGAGGCGTCGAGGCAGACGCCGACGGCCGCCCGGTCGGGGTTGGCCCGCAGGTCGTGGAGGTCGGCGATCGTCAGCAGCGTGTCGAGCAGGGATTCCACCCCGACGCCCGTCACGGCGCTCGTCTTCACGACCTCCGTCTCGCCGCCCCACTCGCTCGGCAGGAGCTCGTTGGCCGCCAACTGCTGGTAGATCCGGTCGATGTCGGAGCCCGGCAGGTCGATCTTGTTGATGCAGACGACGATCGGCACGCCGGCCGCCTTGGCATGGCTGATCGCCTCTTCCGTCTGCGGCATCAGCCCGTCGTCGGCCGCGATCACGATCACGGCGCAGTCGGTGACGTTGGCCCCGCGGGCCCGCATCTGGGTGAATGCCTCGTGGCCGGGCGTGTCAACGAAGGTGATCGGCGTGCCATTGCGATCCACGGTGTAGGCGCGGATGTGCTGCGTGATGCCGCCGCTCTCGCGGGCGGCCACGTCGATCCCCAGGATCTTGTCGAGCAGCGACGTCTTGCCGTGGTCGACGTGGCCGAGGAAGGTGACCACCGGCCCGCGGGGCTGCCGGAGTTCGGGATCCTCGTCCGCCGCGTCGAATCCGGCAAGCAGGTCCTTCTCCAGGTCCTCGGCCGTCTTGAGGTCGAGCTGCACGCCCATCTCGGCGGCCAAGAGCTCGACGGTGTCGCGGTCGAGCATGGAGCTCATGCTGGGCATCGAGTCCATGCCGAACGACAGCAGTTTCTTGAGCACCTCGCTCGCGGCCAGGCCGATCGCCTCGGAGAACGCCCGCACGGTGCAGGGAACCTGAATCGAGGCGTTGGTCTTGCGGGGCGCGGCCGTGGACATGCCCGAGCCCTTGCGGGGCCGGCTGCCCCGGCGCCGCCGCAGCGGGCCGTCGTCATCGTCGAGGCCGCCGCCCTTCTCGGGCACGCGCTTGCGCTGCAGTTGCCGGAGATCGCGGCCGCCAAGCAGGTCGTCGCCGCCGGCTCCCGTCTTGGAGGGCGTGCGCCGCGGCCGCATCCCGGGCTGCAGCGGAGGCAGGGGAGCGGGAGCCGGGCTGCCGGCACCGCCGAGGAGGCCGCCCGTGCGGGCCCGCGCGGCGTCTCCGGCCTGGCGCTGCTCGGCCTTCCGCATGTGGTCGGCGAGCGGCTTGGCGCCGCCGGCCTTGGCGCTACGGATCGCATCGAGCGGAAGCTTCACGTCGGGCTTCTGGGCGACCGGTTCCTGCGACGTGCGGGCCGGCGGGGGCGGGGCACGGCCGGCCGCGGGCAGCGGGGCGAGCTTGAACGCAGGCCGGGGCATCGGCTTGGCGGCGCCCGGCCGCGGGCCCGGTCGCGGGGCCGGCCGCGGCTCGGCCGGCTTCTCGGCCGCGGGGGCCGACACCGGCGGGGCCGCTTCGGGCGGCTTGCCCTTGCCCGACACGCCGGCCGGAGCGATGTAGTCCTCCCGCTTGACGGGAGCCGGGGTGGCCGGGCGGACGGGAACCGCCGGCCGCACCGGGGCGGCGGGCTTTTCAGCGGCCTTGGCCTTGCCGGCCATGAACTCCCGGAGCTTCGCCACTTCCTCGTCGGTGAGGCTGGCGAGCGCGGAGCCCTTGTCCTGGATGCCGGCGCGAGTGCACAGGTCGACGAGCTCCTTGCTGTCGAGCTTGAGGTCCTTCGCCAGCGTGTAGATCCGAACAGCCACTCGTGCCTCTTTCTTCCGGCTGCCGCCGGCCGCTCCCACTCGTCGTTCCCGCCGCCTGTCCTACCCCACCCTTCATGCCATGTGTTCCGACCATCACGGCGACTCACCGGCAGCATCGGCGGCCCCTTCCGGGTCCACCGGCTCGCCGCCCACCACGGCCTTGTCGGCCGTCAGGGCCGCCTCGACCGCCTCGGCCTCGGCGGTCGCCTTGGCGATCCGGTCGTGCTCGCGCTGCTTGCGTCGCTCGTCGGCCGCGGCCTCCTCGGCCAGCGCCTCGCGCCGTTCCGCCTCCGCAACGATCGCATCGACGACTTCGGCGGACAAGCCACCCATTTCCATCAGGTCTTCCGGCTCGATCACCGACAGGTCGGCGTACGAGAGAAAGCCCTCGCCCACGAGCCGCTCGGCCAGGGATTCGTCGAGCCCCTCGATCGAGGAGAAGCCCGCGGTGGCCCGCTCGATCTGCTGATCGAGTTCCTCCTGCGTCATGATCTCGATGTCCCAGCCGCAGAGCTTGCTGGCCAGCCGGACATTCTGGCCGCGGCGGCCGATCGCCAGCGAGAGCTGATCCTCGCGGACGAGCACGATCCCGCGACCGAGCATCTGGCAGAGGATGACCTCGTCGACCTCGGCCGGCTGCAGTGCGTTGGGCACGAGCACCTGGAGGTCGTCGCTCCAGCGGACGATGTCGATCCGCTCGCCGCCCAGCTCCTCGACGATGTTCTTGATGCGGTTGCCGCGGACGCCCACGCAGGCCCCGACGCAGTCGATGCGATTGTCGGAGCTGATCACGGCCACCTTGCTGCGGTAGCCCGGCTCGCGGGCGATCGCCCGGATCTCGATCACGCCGTCGGCGATCTCGGGAATCTCCTGCTCGAACAGCCGCTGGACGAGCTGCGGACGGATCCGTGAGAGGATGATCTTCACCCGGCTGCCGACCTTGCGAACCTCGAAGATCGTGGCCCGGATCCGCTCGTTGGGATGGTAGCTCTCACCGGGGATCTGCTCGCTGCGGGGCAGGATCGCCTCGGTGGCGCCGAGCGACACCGTCGCCGTCGCCCCCTCGAAGCGGGTCACGACGCCGGACACCATGTGCCCGACCTGCTCCTCGAACTCGTCGTGGATCGCGTCCCGCTCGGCCTCGCGGATCTTCTGGATGATCACCTGCTTGGCGGTCTGGGCGCCGATCCGCCCGGCGAGTTCCGCCGACTCGATCGGCTGGCCGTCGTGGGTGCCCGAGATGGTGCCGTCGTTGCGATCGATCGCGATCACGATCGCCGCGGTCTCGCCGTACTGCCTCGCCAGGGCCGTGACCAGGGCCGCCTCGATGGCCTGGAACACGAACTCCTTTTCGATGTTCTTGTCGCGATGAATCGCGTCGACGATGCGGAGGATTTCTTCTGGCTTCATGAATGTCTCGGCACGGCCCGCCTGGAACGCCACCGCCGGCACTGCCGACGCCATTCCACAACATGGGCGCCGAGACCGCTTCACCGCCGCCGGGGTGGACGGGCGATGAGATCGGCCTGGAAGCGAATCCGCGAACCAGCAGCCATCCTCACTCGAGCCAAGCAAGCGAGACTAGGCGACCGGCAGCCGACTGTCAAGCAGCGGCCGGCCCCGTCGGCCAGCGGCGGAAGGCGACCGCACCGGTCTGGCCCTGAGGCGTCGCGGCGACGGAGACGAACGAGTCGCCGGGCGGGTCACCCCGGCGGGCCACCCGGACCGGGCAGTCGGCGTCGTGCGACTCGTAGTTCAGGACCGGGAACAGGCTGCCCCGTTCGAGCGCCAGGATGCTCGCCACGCACTCGACCAGTCCACTGCCCGCGCCGAGATTGCCAAAGTGGCTCTTGGCCGCGACGGTGGGAATCCGGCCGGCCGCCGGCCCCAGCACGTCGCCGAGCGCCGCCGCCTCCTCGCGGTCGCCCGTCACGGTGCTCAGGCCCTGCGCGTGGACGTGACCGAGGGTGTCGGGCCCGAGGCCGGCCCGCCCGAGCGCCGTGCCGATCGCCCGGGCGATGGCTTCCCGCCGCCTGCCGACGCCGCCGCGATCGGCGCCACTGGCCGAGGCGTGGCCCACGAGCTCCGCGTAGATCCGAGCGCCCCGCCCGCGAGCCGATTCGAGCTCCTCGAGGATCAGCACGGCCGCTCCCTCGCCGAGGACCATCCCGCGGCGACCGCGATCGAACGGGCGGCTCCAGGTGGCCGGAGCGCCACCGGCTTCTTCGAGGGCGACCTGCTCGCACTGCAGCGCGTGAACCGTCTTCATGGGATGCACGCGGGTGCCCGTCGCGCCCGCGACCATGATGTCGGCCATGCCCCGCCGGATCGTCACGGCGGCCTCGCCCACCGCCAGGTGCCCGCTCGCCTCGCGGACCGTCAGCGAGTTGCTCGGGCCACGGAGATCGTTGTAGATCGCGATGTGGCTGGCCGGCATGTTGGGCAGATACTTGAGCAGCCAGAGGGGGTTGAGCAGCGGCATGCCATCGGTGGCCCAGCGCCGGAAGTCGAAGCCGCCGTCGGCCGCCCGGCAGGCGGCGATGCCGGCCGTGAAGTCTTCCGGCAGCGTGAGCATGTAATCCGAACCGAACACGCAGCCGAACCGCTCGGCGGGGTGGTGGGCCAGGGCGTTCCCGGCGTCATCGAGGGCCCGCTGGGCCGCGGCCACGGCCATCTGGCTCTCGCGGCACATCACCTTGAGCCCCTTGCGGATCGCCTTCTTCTTCTCCCCTTCGAGTTCGCCGAAATCCGTGATCGCCCCGGTGAAGCAGCGGGCCTCGGCGGCGTGCCTGAGCGGCAGGCCCGCCGGCGAGAACGACTCGATCGGGACCACGCCGCTCGTGCCCTGGTCGAGCGCCGCCCAGAACCCATCGGCCGAAAGGCCCAGCGGGCAGACCAGCCCCAGACCCGTCACCACCACCCGTCGCTCGCTCATGCCGTCTCCGTCTCGCTGGTTTCCGAAGGTCTTGCCCGGCTGCCGTCGCGGCCGCGGCTCAGCGGCCGCTGGCCAGCCGCGGCTCGACCACGACCACCACGTCGCGGCGTTCGACGCCGGGGAGCAGGGCCGACACCGAACCATTCTGCGCGGGCACCGGCCACGGCACCAACCCGAGCCCGATCACGAGCGTGTGCGACGCGGGCCAGCGGAACCGCTCGCCCACGCGGACCGCCGCCACCTGCGGCACCTGGGCGGCCACGGCCTGCCCGCCGGCGGGTGCCGGCAGCGAGACCGGGGCCATCCGCTCGATCTGGTCGATGCGACAGCGGAACGCCGCCTCGACCGCCGTGCCGTCGCCGGACACGAGCGGATGCAGGTCGATCGCCAGCCCCTCGTCGCAGGTCGCCTGCGTGGGCTGCCAGCCGGGCCAGGCATTGGGCGTCTGCGCGTAGTCCTCGACGTAGGTCTGCTGCCGCCCCCCCTTGAGCGACGCCGGCAGGCCGTTGGCGGCGAGAACCGGCCCCGTGGGGAGTTCCGCGACGCCGCTGCGGCCCCGCAGGTTGGCGAGCACCGCCGCCGCCGTCTCGCGGGGCACGATCCAGGCCTGCACGCCCGGCGTGGCCGTGGGGATGGGCTGGAGCGCCGGCCGGGCCTTGGCCCGCCAGGCGGGGCCATCGACGCCGAAGACCCGCACCGTGAAGCGGTGCGGCGCGCCTGCCTCGGCCACGAAGCGGTCGACGATTCCCGCCACCTGGGCCTGCATCTCGGGGGTGTGGTAGCAGGAAAGCTTGCCGTCGCCGGCCGAGAGCGAGGCCGGGATCGCGCCGTGCCAGGCGGGATAGCCCGTCTCCTGGAGGATCCACTCGACGACGTGCCGCTCGCTGCCGGCTCCCGCGGCCTTCACGAAGGGCTCGAGGTCGTAGGTCTTCCAGGTCTGCCCCGCGTCGTTGGGCAGCTGCGCCGCCGACTGACGGAGACCCATCAGGCACGCCGCGAGCAGCATGCCGAGCACCGGGGTGCGCTGCCGCGACCGCTCCATGGCCGGTGGCCCTCCGTGGGGGAGCCGGGCGAATCAGGAATCGAGCCGGGCGAGCACCAGGCTGGCGTTGTGGCCCCCGAACCCGAAGCTGTTGCTCATCGCCACGCCGACCTTCGCCTCGCGGGCGGTGTTGGGCGTGTAGTCGAGGTCGCAGGCCGGGTCGGGGGTGTGGTAGTTGATCGTGGGCGTGATCACGCCACGGGCGATCGTGAGCGAGCAGACCACCAGTTCGATGCCGCCGCTGGCCCCGAGGGTGTGCCCGAGTTGGCTCTTGGTGCTGGACACGGAGAGCCGCTTCGCCTGCGGGCCGAAGACCCGCTTGATCGCGGCCGTCTCGGCCTTGTCGCCCAGCGGCGTGCTCGTGCCGTGGGCGTTGATGTAGTGCACGGCGTCGACGTCGACGGCCGCGTCGGCGAGCGCGGCCGTCATCGCCTGGCCGGCGCCCCGCCCCTCCTCGTCGGGCTGTGTGATGTGGCCGGCGTCGCCGCTGGCGCCGTAGCCCTTGAGTTCGGCGTAGATCCGCGCCCCGCGGCGGCGGGCATGCTCGAGCTCCTCGATCACCACCGTGCCCGCACCTTCGGCCAGGACGAATCCGTCGCGGTCGGCGTCGAAGGGGCGGCTGGCCGCCTGGGGCGCGTCGGAGCGGAACGAGAGGGCCCGCATGTTCTGGAAGCCCGCCAGGCCGATCGGCGTCAGGGCCGCCTCGCTGCCGCCGGTCACCATCACGTCGGCGTCGCCGTATTGGATCGCCCGCAGGGCCGAGCCGATCGAGTTGGCGGCGCTCGCGCACGCCGTGGCAACGGCGAAGTTGGGCCCCTTGATCCCGTACAGGCTCGAGACGTGGCCGCTGGCCGAGTTGACCATCAGCTTCGGAATCGTGAACGGCGAGACCTTGTCGATGCCCTTGTGGAGCAGCCGCTCCTCCTGGACCTCGAACTCCCACAGCCCGCCGATGCCCGACCCGATCACCACGCCGCAGCGGAAGGGATCCTCGCGGGAGAAGTCGATGCCGGAGTCGGTCACGGCATCTTTGGCCGCCGCGAGCGCGAACTGCGTGAACCGGTCGAGTCGCTTGAGCTCCTTGGGCGGCGCGATCTCCTCCGCCTCGGCGTTCCAGTGCACCTGGCCGCCGAACTGAACCCGGTAGCCCTCGACCCCGAACAGGTCGATCGGGCCGACGCCGCTCTCGCCGCGGACGATCCGGTCCCAGAAGGTCTCGATGGCCCGTCCCAGCGACGTGACCACTCCGAGGCCCGTCACCACCACCCGTCGCTTCATCGCGTCTCCCGCCGTTCAGCCGGCGGCAGACCCGGAGGCCTGCTGCTTCTCGATGAACTCGATCGCCTGGCCGACGGTCTGGATCTTCTCGGCCGCGTCGTCGGGAATGTTGATCTCGAACTCCTCCTCGAGTTCCATCACCAGTTCGACGGTATCGAGCGAGTCGGCGCCGAGGTCGTTGATGAACGACGTCTCCCGGGTGATCTGCTCCTTGTTGCCCCCGAGTTGCGACGCCACGATTTCGATCACGCGGTCTTGAACTGATGCCACCTTGCGAATCCTCCTCGGGCTCGGAGCCGATCATGCCACGGGGCCGGGCAGCCTTCAGACTGCGCCGCTTGCCCGTGTTCACTGCGAAGATATACCCGTTCGGCCCCGAACGTGTCCAGACCGTGAAAATCGGCCTGAACCGGGCTGATCGTGATCCTACGCCAGCCGGTCGTGCGGCGGTCGCCAGCTTGGCTCGGGGCTGCCCATGCCCCATCGCCGGACGCTCGCTCCGGGCATCCTGCCCTGCGCTTGCTGCGTGTCCGCGGCGCTCCGCCCTCCGGGCTGCGCTTGCTTCCACAGCCCGGCTCCGGGGCACGGGCAACCCCGGCTCACACACGGCGCTGCGAGAGGCACTGACGCGGCGCCGTGAACGCCGCACTCCATCACGCGCACGAAACACGGCCGCCCGGAGGTGCGGCCGGCGGCCGGAGGGCCGCCAAGCTCGCCGGGGCCATGGATGGCCCGACGAGCGATTCAACCGATCAGCCCGCCGTCGACGACCAGCGTCTGGGCCGTGATGTAGCCCGCCGAGGGCGAGGCCAGGAACAGCACCGCGTCGGCGATCTCCGTCGCCTCGCCCAGCCGCTTGGCCGGCACCCGCTTCTTGACCTCGTCGAGCAGGACGTCGCCCAGGGCCGCCGTCATGTCGCTGGCGATGAAGCCCGGCGCCACGGCGTTGACCGTGATCTTCCGGCCGGCCAGTTCCTTGGCGACGGTCTTGGTGAGCCCCACGAGGCCGGCCTTGGAGGCCGAGTAGTTGGCCTGGCCCGGATTGCCGATCAGGCCCGAGACGCTCGCCACGTTCACGATCCGGCCATACCGCTGCTGCATCATCGGCCGGCTGGCGGCCCGCATGAACAGGAACGGGCCGCGGAGGTTGGTCGCGAGCACCGTGTCCCATTCCTCGTCGCTCATCCGGGGCAGCAGCGTGTCACGCGTGACGCCGGCGTTGTTGACGAGGATGTCGAGCCGGCCGAGCTTTTCCACCACCGCGTCGACCACCTGCTGGATCGCCTCGGCCTGCATCACATCACAGGGAAACGCTTGGGCCCGGCCGCCGGCGGCCGCGATCGCGTGAGCCACCTCCGCCAGTTTGTCGGCCGAGCGGGCCACGAGCGCCACGGTCGCGCCGCTGGCCGCCAGGGCTTCGGCGATCGCCCGGCCCAGCCCCTGCGAGGCTCCGGTCACGAGGGCCACCTGCCCCGCGAGATCGACCTTGATGCGGCCCTCCGGCTGCGTCTTCTTCTTCGCGTCGCCCGCTTCCGCCATCAGAAAACCTCCAGGTCGAGGGCCGCTCGGGCCGCCGTCAGTCGAACACGCCGCTCGTGGCGACGGATCGGTCGATCCGCTTCATCAGGCCGCGGAGCACGCGGCCGGGGCCGATTTCCCACACCGAGCCGACGCCCGTGGAGAGGATGTATGCCACGGAGTCGTGCCACTCGACAACTCCGACCACCTGCCGCGCCAAGAGGCCGCGGAGTTCGGCCGCATCGGTATGGGGGCGGGCATCGACGTTGCTGACGACCGGAATCCGAGGCGGGCGAAACTCCGCCCGGACCAGGGCCGCGGTCAGCCGCTCCACGGCCGGCTGCATCAGCGGCGTATGGAAGGCCCCGGCCACCTCCAGTCGGACGCACTTCATCGCCCCGGCGGCGGCCGCAGCCTCCTCGAGCCGGCTGCACGCGTCGCGATCCCCGGAGACGACGATGTTGCCGGGGCAGAGCACGTTGGCGACCTGGAGGATGCCGCCACCGCGGCAGGCATCGCAGAGCGTCACGACGGCGTCGCGTTCCATCCCGAGCACGGCCACCATCCCGCTCGGCGCCGCCTCGGCGCAGTCCTGCATCGCCCGGCCGCGTTCGGCGACCACCCGCACCGCGTCGTCGAAGCCGAGCGCGCCGGCGAAGACCAGCGCCGTGTATTCGCCGAGCGACAGCCCGGCGGTGATGGTGGCCGCGTCGAGCGGCGCCGGATCGCGGGCCCGCTGGACCTCCAGGGCCGCGAGGCTCGTGACGAGGATGGCCGGCTGGCTGACGGCGGTGGTGTTGAGCCGCTCGGCCGGACCGCTCCGGCACATTTCGAGCAGGTCGTAACCGAGGATCTCGGATCCGCGGGCGAACAGCCGCGCGGCGGCGGGATGCTCGGCGACCCAGTCGCCTGCCATGCCGACGCCCTGGGCGCCTTGGCCGGGAAACAAGACCGCGGTGGCCGAAGAACCTGCCGGGGAATCGCCCAAGGGGCTACTCCTCGGTCTTGACCACGGGCCGGCCCATGTAATGGCCGCAGGTCTCGCAGACCCGGTGCGTCGGCACGGCCTTCCCACAGGTGGGGCAGAACGTCAGTTGCCGGGGCGTGAGAAAATCGTGGGCCCGACGGGAGCGGGTCTTCTGGTTCGACTGACGTCGCTTGGGAACGGCCATGGGGCACCTCGAGGAAGCCGATAGCGTAGCGTCGAAGGGGATCGCGGGCAAATGGGGGCCCGAAACGCCGCGGCGGCGGCGGGGTTGCCCGAACAGCAGCCACACGCTCCCGGGCGTCTTGCGTGCGGGCTCGGGGTAGCCCATGCCCTCTCGCTACACGTTCACTCCGGCCCTCCAGGCCTCCGTTCACTGCGTGTCCGCTCGCTTCGGCATCCTGCCTACGCTCGATTCCACAGCTCGCTCGAGGGCACGGGCAACCCCGAGCAGTCCAACGGTTGAGGTTGCGGCGCATCCGATTCGTCTGAACGAACGCTGCGTGCCACAACTTGCACGAGCACGGCTCCAGCCGCCGCTCCGCGGCGGCCCTGCGAGCCCGGAGGTGCGAGCAGCCAGCGAGGCGAGGGGCACCTCGGCTGCCCCTCCGCCGAGCCAAGGCTTCGCGGGCCATGGATGGCCGCGAAGCCGTTAAAAAAGCCGGCCTCGCGTGGCGGGCGTGCCCCCCAAGTGCTCGTCGCCTTTGGGCGTGAGTTTGCGGCCGCGGGGGGTGCGGATCACCAGCTCGCAGCGGAGCAGGAAGGGCTCCACGTCGTCCTCGAGCGTGTCCGGCGCCGAGCTCATCGTGTGGGCGATCGCCTCGATGCCCACCGGCCCGCCGGCGAAGACCCGCTGAATGGTCTCCAGATACCGCCGGTCGAACCCGTCGAGGCCCAGCTCGTCGATGCCCTGCATCGCCAGGGCGACGCGGGCGATCTCGACGTCGAGCCGCCCTTCGGCCCGGCTCGTGGAGTAGTCGCGAATCCACCGCAGCCGGTTGTTGGCCAGCCGGGGCGTGCCGCGGCTGCGGCGGGCGATCTCCCAGGCCGTCTCGTCGTCCATCGGCATCTGGAGCTTGCCGGCCGAACGGCGGACGATCTCGGCGAGTTCCTCGGGGGAGTAGTAGTCGAGATGCTCCCGGATCACGAACCGGTCGCGGAGGGGCGCCGAGAGGAGGCCCGAGCGGGTGGTCGCCCCCACGAGCGTGAACGGCTTGAGCGGCATGTTGATCGTCCGGGCCGCCACGCCGTCGCCGAGCGTGATGTCGATCCGGAAGTCTTCCATCGCCGGATAGAGAAACTCCTCCACCGCGATCGGCAGCCGGTGGATCTCGTCGATGAACAAGACCGACCCCTCGGCGAGATTCGTGAGGTAGGGCAGCAGATCCTTGGGGGCCGCCAACGCCGCCCCGCTGGCGATCTGGAGGCTCACGCCCAGCTCGTTGGGGATGCAGGTGGCGAAGGTTGTCTTGCCCAGTCCCGGGGG
>Ga0214917_10001752_pt1 | contig 27639 bp, 18 predicted proteins | sample LL_1208_BB_MetaG_FD_177983 | JGI IMG/M metagenome (GOLD analysis project Ga0214917, IMG submission 177983) | Freshwater microbial communities from Lake Lanier, Atlanta, Georgia, United States - LL_1208_BB | ecosystem: Environmental > Aquatic > Freshwater > Lake | place: USA: Georgia | collected... | reverse complement strand
CGCGAAGATCAAGGCCAAGGGGGACACCGCCCCACGCTCAGCGTCGCTGGGCCGTGCGGTAGCGTTTGATCAGCGCGGCCGTGGACGGGTCGTGATGCTCGAGATCGGGCTCGGTGCCGCTTTCCAGTTCGGGCACGATCCGGTTGGCCAGCACCTTGCCGAGTTCCACGCCCCACTGGTCGAAGGGGTTCACGTCCCAAATCGCCCCGGCGGTGAACACGGCGTGCTCGTAGAGCGCCACCAGGCTGCCAAGCAGCCGCGGCGTGAGCCGCTCGGCGAGGATCGTGGTGCTCGGCCGGTTGCCCGGGAAGGTCTTGTGGGGCACGAGGTCTTCCGCGACCCCGTCGGCCCGCACCTCGGCGGCGGTCTTGCCGAAGGCGAGCGCCTCGGCCTGGGCGAAGCAGTTGGCCATCAGCAGGTCGTGGTGCCGGCCGAGGGGATTGAGCGACTGCAGAAATCCGATGAAGTCGCAGGGGATGAGCCGCGTGCCCTGGTGGATGAGCTGGTAGAAGGAGTGCTGGCCGTTGGTGCCGGGCTCGCCCCAATAGATCGGGCAGGTTTCGTAGTCGTCGATCACCCGGCCCTCGAGCGTGACCCGCTTGCCGTTGCTCTCCATCGTGAGCTGCTGCAGGTAGGCGGGAAAGCGGGACAGGTACTGGTCGTATGGCAGCACCGCGATCGTGTGGGCGCCGAGAAAGGTGGTGTTCCAGACGGCGACGAGCCCCTGCAACACGGGCAGGTTCCGCTCGAACTCCGCGGTGCGAAAATGCTCGTCCATGGCCTGGAAACCGGCCAGCAGCTCGCGAAACCGTTCGGGGCCGATCGCCAGCATCGTGGAGAGGCCGATCGCCGAATCCATCGAGTAGCGACCGCCGACCCAGTCCCAGAAGCCGAACATGTTGGCCGTGTCGATCCCGAAGGCGGCGACCTCCGTGGCGTTGGTCGAAACGGCCACGAAGTGTTTGGCCACCGCCGTTGCATCGCCAAGCGCGGCCAGCGACCAGGCGCGGGCCGTGCGGGCGTTGGCGAGGGTTTCCTGGGTGGTGAACGTCTTGGAGCAGACGACGAACAGCGTCTCCGTCGGGTCGAGACCGTGGACGGCCTCCGCGAAGTCGGTGCCGTCGACGTTGGAGACGAACCGAAACGTGAGCCCGCGGTCGGCATAATGCCGTAACGCCGTGTAAGCCATCACCGGCCCGAGATCCGAGCCACCGATCCCGATGTTGACGACGTGCCTGATTCGCCGGCCGGTGTGGCCCAGCCACTCCCCCTGACGCACGCGGTCGCAGAAGGCGGCCATCCGGTCGAGCACGTCATGGACGCCGGGCACCACGTCTTCGCCGTCGAGCAGGATTCGCTCCGTCCGCGGAGCGCGGAGCGCCACGTGGAGCACCGCCCGGTTCTCGGTCGCGTTGATCCGCCGGCCGGCGAACATCGCGTCGATCCGCTCGCGGAGCCCGCAGGCCCGGGCGAGCTGCGTGAGCAGCGGCAGCGTTCCGTCACTGAGCCGCTGCTTGGAATGGTCCACGAACAGCCCGCAGGCCTCGAACGAGAGCCGCTCGGCGCGGTGGTGGTCCGCGGCGAATCGCTCCCGCAGCGGCAGGTGGCCGGTGGCGGCGGCGTGCTCGGCGACGGCTCGCCACTCGGGCAGGGACGCGCGGCTCGGCGCCTGGACGGCAGGGGGCATGACACGCTCCGATGGGCGAAGGGGGGAGGACAGGTGCGGCAGCCTAGCGCCGACCGCGGCTTCCCCGCAACCTCCCCGGCCGACGCATCGGCGGCCCGCTCAGGCGGTGCGACCGAGAATCAACGTCGGGTCGGCCGGGCGGGAAGCGGTCAGGCCGGCCCGGCCATGCCCGCGGCCCCGGGCGTCGGGGCAGATCGCTCGGAGGGCGTCCTGCATCTCCGGGGCGTCCCAGTCGCGAAGCCACTCGCGGTAGGCCTCCCGGCCGCGCTGCATGACAGCCTCGTGGGCGGCCGCTTGGGCCTCCAACACCTCCCCGTAAGCCACCGCGGCCTCCGGAGCACAGTCCGTCATCCCGCTGACCAGCTGCCGGAGCAACCGCGACGCATTGAAACTGTCGTTCACTTCCCCCAAGACCTCCTGGAGCCGGGCCAAGGCCGGGCCGAGGTGCGTCTGCATCGGCCCGCCGAACGCCTCCGGAACCAGTTCCAACGTATACCGCAGCCGCTTGCCCGCGATCCGGACGTCGTGGAGCCGGTCCCAATCACCATCGCCCTCGGCCGCGCGGGTGTCGAGGTTCGCCACGAGCCGCGCCACGATGGGCCGCAGGTGCCCGCCGAACGACACCGGCTCGGTGTTCCGCACCCGCACGGCGGCCACGCACCGGGCCATCAGTCGATCGAAGCCGAAGGGATGATCGGGGCAGGCGGCCTCCAGCCGACTCTGGGCGGGCAGGCGATGGGCGAGCGCATAACCCCGCAGCATGTCCAGCGGAGCGCGGTCCGAATCCGCCGCCGCGCCGAGCTTGCGGGCCAGCTGCTGGAGCAGCACGTCCCAGTCACGGGCCGTGCCGACCGCCCGCCGCAGCGTCCGCATGGCGTTGCGGGCTTCCTTGAACACCCGGCGTGGCAGGCAGTCGGCGAAGACGTCGAGCGCGGCCACTGCCCGGCGGCTCGCCACGCGGAGCGCGTGAACGCTCTTTCGCCGATCCTTGGTCGCGTTCAAGGCCTGCCCGAGGCAGTCGCGCACCGCCTCCAACCGGATGGAGAGCACCCGCCGCGCCGCATCGGCAAGCGGCGTGTTCTCCTGAAGTTCAGCGAGCCGCTTCGAGTCTGTCGTGTTCACGTTGCCTCACCTCGCGATCGCAGGTCGATCCCCCTTCGAACCTCAGGCCGCCCGATCGTTCCGCTCGAACGCCGCGGCGACGATTTCACGCAGTTGCAGGTGCGCGATGCGTTCCGCGGCCTTGCCCGGCCTGAGCCACCGCCGGCGGCGCTTTTGCTTCTCGGGCCAGTCACGCTTCGCTTCGCTGACCCGCATGCCATACACCACCACCTCGTGCAGCTTCCCCAGTTTCACGAACTCGTAGACACCGAGGGGCCGCTGCCGCACCGTGCCGACGAGCCCCGCCTCCTCCCAGGCCTCGCGGGCCGCCGTCTCGCGGAGGTTGCAGCCCCGCTGACGGTTGCCCTTCGGGACCAACCAGCGTTTCCCGCTGCTGGAGGTGATCAGACACACGCGGCCCCTTCGCACGGCGACGACCGCGGCCTGGCTCACGCGGGCTGGCGACTGCTTCATGGTGCACGCTCTCCGGTGACGACGGGCCGCTGACAGGAAATTGGTCGGCCTGAAGGGCCTTGGAAATTCATCAAATCGAAGTGGAGATTTGCGGCCTCGCGGCCGGGGCCCCCGACGATACGGCTGCCGCAGGCCGTTCGTTCGCGCGGCAACCCGTTCGTGAGCGCCGCGTGAGTGTTCCGTGAGCACCGCCGCCGCTGCTTGAGCGGGAAAAACCGCGGCGCATACTGCCCCGTGGCTCGCGGCGGTGGCCGCGGGCATTCTCGAGGACGCAGGCAGGTCATGAACGACGACGCAACCGGACTGGAACGGTACGAAGTGGGCGGCATTCGCTTCCCTGACAGCGACTACTACGATCGCCACCTGGTCCTCGATCACGTCGTGTTGCCCGACGACGTCTCCCCGCGCGAGCGGTTCGAGGCGGTGGCCCGGACGCTGCGGGACGTGCTCGCCCAACGGTGGATCCTGACCCAGGCCGAGTACGATCGCCGGAACCCGAAGCAGATCTACTACCTGTCGCTCGAGTTCCTGATCGGGCGGATGCTCGAGAACAACATCGTCAACCTCGGCCTCGAGGAGTTCGTCCGCACCGATCTTCGGTCGGACTCCAACGACGACTGGCAGGGCATCGTGGAGAGCGAGCCCGACGCCGGCCTGGGGAACGGCGGCCTCGGCCGGCTGGCCGCCTGCTTCATCGACTCGCTGGCCACGCTCGGCCTGCCTGCGATCGGGTACGGCCTGCGGTACGACTTCGGCATCTTTCGCCAGGGGATCGAGCAGGGCCGGCAGGTCGAGCATCCCGACAACTGGCTCGCCTATCCGGATCCCTGGGAGGTGGCCCGGCCCAGCCGGGCGGTTTCCGTCACGCTCGGCAGCCGGTTCGAGCTCCGGGGGGGCGAAATCGTCACCGTCCCGGGCGAGCATACCCACCTCTCGGGCGTGCCCTACGACCGGCCCGTGGTCGGGTATGGCGGCCGGACCGTCAACACGCTCCGGCTGTGGCGGGCGGCCACGGCCGACGTGTTCGATTTCGGCCAGTTTTCCGGGGGCGACTTTTTCGGCGCCGTCGCGGAGCGGGTGATGACGGAGACCGTGACCCGCGTGCTCTACCCGGACGACTCGACCCCGCGGGGCCGGTCGCTCCGGTTCATCCAGGAGTTCTTCCTGGTCCGCTGCTCGCTGGCGGACATCGTCCGCCGCTTTCGTCATCGAGGAAACGAGTGGCGCTCCCTCCCCGACAAGGTGGCGATCCAACTCAACGACACGCATCCCGCGATGGCGGTCGCCGAACTGATGAGAATCCTGCTCGACGAGGCGGGGCTCGGCTGGGACGAAGGCTGGGATCTCACGGTCCGCACGCTGGCCTACACCAACCACACGCTCCTGCCCGAGGCGCTCGAGCAGTGGCCGGTCGCGCTGTTCGCCGCATTGCTGCCCCGGCACCTCGAGATCATCTACGAGATCAACCGCCGCTTTCTCGACGCCGTCCGGCAGCGTCATCCTGGGGACGAGGGGCGCGTCGCCCGCATGAGCCTGATCGCCGAGGATGGCCCGCAGCGGGTGCGGATGGCGAATCTGGCGATCGTGGGCAGCCACAGCACGAACGGTGTGGCCGCGATCCACACGAAACTGCTCCGCGAAACGACCGTCCGCGACTTCGCCGAAATGTTCCCGGAGCGGTTCAGCAACAAGACCAACGGCATCACCCCGCGTCGCTGGCTCCTGGTGGCCAATCCCGCGCTCGCCGAGCTGATCACGGACGCGATCGGCACGGGCTGGATCACGAACCTCGCCGAGCTCGAGCGGCTGGCCCCGCTGGCGGATGACGCCGGGTTCCGCCGCGGGTTTCTCGAGGCCAAGCGGCGGGCGAAGGGGCGGTTCGTGCGCTGGGCGGCGGAGACGCAGGGGATCGAGATCGACCCGACGACGCTGATCGACACCCAGATCAAACGGATCCACGAATACAAACGGCAGCTGCTGGCCGTGCTGGGCATCGTGGTCACGTACAACCGGCTGCGGAACGACCCCGACCTCGACATTCCTCCGCAGACCTACCTGTTCGCCGGCAAGGCCGCCCCCGCCTACCACCTGGCCAAGGTCATCATCCGGCTGATCACGTCGGTCGGCCGGGTGGTCAATCACGATCCGGCCGCCCGCGGCCGGTTGCGGGTGGAGTTTCTGCCGAACTACTCGGTCAGCCTCGCGGAGAAGCTGATCCCGGCCAGCGACATCTCCGAACAGATCTCGACCGCGGGGTACGAGGCCAGCGGCACGAGCAACATGAAGTTCATGCTCAACGGCGCGATCACGATCGGAACCCGGGACGGCGCGACCGTCGAGATGGCCGAGGCGGTCGGGGAGGACGACATCATGCTCTTCGGCCTCACGGCCGCCGAGGTCGCGGGGAGCCGCGGCTGGTACAGTCCGACCTGGCACTACCATCACGAGCCCGAAACGCGGGCGGCCCTCGACCTGATCTTCAACAACCACTTCTGTCACGACGAGCCGGGGGCCTTCGAGCCGATCCGCGAGGCCCTGCTGCACCACGGCGATCACTACATGCACCTCGCCGACCTGGCCGACTACATGCGGGCCAAGGAGCGAATCTGGGCGTTGGCCCGCGACCCGGACCGCTGGGCGGCGATGGCCATCCGCAACGTGGCCCGGGCGGGACGATTCTCGAGCGACCGGACGATCGGGGAATACGCCGCCGACATCTGGCGGGCCGAGCCGTGTCACGTCGAGACCGCGTGTGCCGTCGAGCCGGGCGGCCGATAGGCGGCGTGCCACGGGAGACGGAACCGCTCAGCCGCCGGTGCCGAGCTTGCCGGCGATCACGCCGATCAGTTCGTCCCAGCTCTTGACGAAGGCCGCGGCGCCTTCCGTCTGCAGCGTGGCACCCAACGCGGCCACGTCCACCCCGGCCCGCTCGATCGCGAAGATCGTCGAGTCTGCCATCCCGCCGCCGGCCGAGAGCGTGGCCGCCACGCGGCCCTGCTCGGCGAAGGCGTGGAGCGTCTTCTCCGGCATGGTGTTGATCGTGTTGGGGGCGGCCAGCGCGTCGACGTAGAGGCAGGGCGAGAGGGCGGGATCTTTCGTGCCGGTGCTCGCGAACAACAGCCGTTGGGGCACGGCCCCGAAACTGCAGAGCCGCTCGAACCGGTCGGAGGCGAGCAGGGCACGGTACGCCCGGTAGGAGTGCTCGCCGACCGCGATCCCGAGCCGGTTCGTCAGGTGGGCGGGAAGTGTCTTCGCCGTCGCCCCGTCCCAGCGGCTGATGAAGAGCGACGCCACCGAGCACACCCGGGGGGAGAGCCCGGCCTCGATCCGTCGCTCCACGCCGCGCAGGTAGGCTTCCGCAGCCGCGAGATACTGCTCGCAGGTGAAGAGCAACGTCACGTTCACCGGCACGCCGGCGAAGATCGCCTCCTCGATGGCCGGCAGGCCCTCGGGTGTGCCGGGGATCTTGATGAACAGATTCGGCCGCGCCGCCCGGGCGTGGAGGGCCTTGGCCTGGGCGAGCGTGGCGGCGGTGTCGTAGGCGAGCCGGGGCGAGACCTCGAGCGACACCCAGCCGTCGATCCCGCCGGTGCGGTCATACACCGGGCGAAACAGATCGGCCGCCCGCTGCAGATCCTCGATCGCGATCTCGAAGAAGGCATCCTCGGCCGCCACCTTTCGCCCGCCGAGCGTCGCCAGCGCCGCGTCGTAGAACGCCGTGTCCTTGACCGCGAGGTTGTAGATCGAGGGATTGCTCGTCAGCCCCGTGACGTGGAGGTCACGGAGGTAGCGGGCGAGCGTGCCGTCGTCGAGCAGGCCGCGGGTGATGTTGTCGAGCCAGAGGCTCTGGCCGACGCGGGCCAGGGAGGCGGTGGAGGCGGACATGGCAGGTTCCTGGGCTGCGGGGCCGGTTCAGAGCCGACACTCTACCACCCGTCACCGCTCGTCGGCAGCCTCCTCGTCGAGGTCGCCGTCGTCCTCGGTCTCCTCGTCGTCGCTGGCGACGTCGCCGAGGTCATCCCCGTCCCAGTCATCCTCGTCCTCATCGTTTCCGAACGTGAGCGCCGGCGGGCGCGGCTCGGCGTGGGGTTGGATTCGCAGCTTCCGGGGAGCCGGATCCGGCGGCAGCGGCTGGGTGCCGGTGCGGGCGGCCCACTCCTCCATCGTGATCAACACCTCGCGGGCCTGGCTCCCCTTGTATTCGCCCACCACGCCGTCCTCGGCCATGAAGTCGATCAGCCGGGCGCCGCGGCCGTAGCCCACGCCCAGGGCCCGCTGCAGCAGCGAGACGCTGCCGCGGCCCTCGCGGATGATCACCTCGACGGCCGCCTCGTAGAGGTCGTCCTTGTCGCGGGGATCCTCGCCCTTCTTGCCCTCCGCCTCCTCCGCCCCGGCGGGCTGGAGGTTGACGAGCTCGGCCGCATACTGCGGCTCGGTCGTGCCGATGGCGGCCATCACGCGGCCGATCTCCTCGTCGGAGAGGAAGGTGCCCTGGCCGCGGAGGATCTGGCTCGTGCCCGGGGAGAGGAACAGCATGTCGCCGTTGCCGAGCAGCCGCTCGGCCCCCATCTCGTCGAGCACCACGCGGCTGTCGGTGCGGCTGGCGACCTGGAAGGCGATCCGGGCCGGCAGGTTGCTCTTGATCAGGCCGGTGATCACGTCCACCGTCGGCTTCTGCGTGGCCAGGATCAGGTGGATGCCCACCGCCCGGCTCTTCTGCGCCAGCCGGATGATGTGGGCCTCGATCTCCTTGCCCGCCGTCATCATCATGTCCGCGATCTCGTCGGCGATCATCACGATGAAGGGCATGGTGGTGGGGATGGCGGCCGCCTCCTCCTCGCCGGCCGGGTTGATCCGCTTCAGCAGTTCCTCGCGGCCCAGGGCGTTGTATTGCGTGAGGTGCCGTACGCCCACCTTGGCCAGCAGCGTATACCGCTGTTCCATCTTCTCGACCGCCCAGGCCAGGATCGCCTCGGCCTTCTTCATGTCGGTGACCACCGGGTGCATCAGGTGGGGCAGCGCCTTGTAGGGCGTCAGCTCGACCATCTTCGGGTCGATCATCAGCATCCGCACCTCGTCGGGCCGGCGGGTCATCAGCATCGACACGATGATCGAGTTCAGGCAGACCGACTTGCCCGTGCCGGTGCGGCCCGCGATCAGCAGGTGGGGCATGCTCGCCATGTCGACCACCATCGGATTGCCGGCCACGTCCTTGCCGAGGAAGATCGGGATCTTCATCGTGCGGCTCTTCGACTGGGTCTCCTCGATCACCTCCCGGAGGCGGACCATCTGGCGGGTGGTGTTGGGCACCTCGATGCCGACCGAGTTCTTGCCCGGGATCGGAGCCACGATCCGCACGCTCGGCACGCGGAGCGCGATCGCCAGGTCGTCGGCCAGGTTCGTGATCTTGGCCAGTCGCAGCCCCGCCTCCAACTCGATCTCGTATTGCGAGATCACGGGGCCGGTCTCGATCTCGACCACCTTCACCTTGAAGCCGAACTCGGCGAACGTCTTTTCGAGCACCTTGGCCCGGTCGCGGACCTCCTGCTCCTGCTGGTCGAGCTGCAGGTATTCGGTCGCCAGCAGCAGGTCGAGGGAGGGCAGTTCGTACTCGCCAAGGGGTTCCGGCGAGAGTTCCAGTTGGGCGGCGGGGGCCGCGCGACGGCTGGCCCGGGTGCGGATCGGCACCACCGCAGCCGGCTCGGCCGCGGCGTCCTCGGCCTCGTCGGCATCGGCTTCGGCTTCGGCCTCGACCGTGTCCGGCTGTTCGTCGTCGTGCTCGACGGTTTGGGCGTTCCGGGCGGACACGGGCGGCTCGCGCCGGCGGACGCGGATCGTCGGCTCCTCGTCATCGGCCGGCTCGTCATCGTCGGCCTCCGGCGTGTGGACGGAGAGCCGGCGCCGCAGCCCGGGGAAGGCCGCGGCAAGATCGACGGCGTCGTCATCCGGATCGCCCGCCGGCGCCGGCTTGGAACCCCGGCGCAGCCGGAGGGTGCCGGCCGCGGTCGCGGCGGCGGTCGCCACCGCGCAGGTGCCGAGCCAGGCGTTCCGCCCGAGGCTGGCAAGGATGGTGTCCATGGCGACGAACAGGCCGCCGGCCAGGATCGCCGTCAGCAGGATGGCCGCGCCGGCGCGGGCGAGGTAGGCCTCGGCGAGGTAGCGGCCGACTTCACCGATGCGGCCTCCCGGGCCCCACAGCGGCCGCGGCAGCGAGTCGGGCAGGAACAGGGCGAGCAGCGTGCAGGCGGCGGCCATGGCGATCGCCGCGCCGGCCGTGCGGAGGGGCAGGTCGGGCAGCGGCCGGCGGGCGAGCAACGCGACGTCGAGCGCCACGAGCAGCGCGAGGCCGAACCAGGCCGCCAGGCCGATCGCCTCGTACAGGCCGCCCGCCACGGCGGAGCCGATCAGCCCGCAGGCGTTGGCCGGGGGGGCGTTGGGGGGAAACGTGCGGGAGAGCGGCGGATCGCCGGGGTGGAACGTGACCAGCGCCACGAGCAGGAAGCAACACGCGGCCAGAAGCACGAGCGCCGTCAGGTCGCGAACGCGATTGCGGGGGCTCGCGGGCTCGGCCGTCCGAGCGGCGGCTCCGCGGCCGGCGGCGGGAAACAACGGGATGGACGCGGTCTGATCGACGGTGGCCATAAGTGCTTTCGGGGGCATGCGCGCAGGGGCTGCGCAACTCTACAGGCCGGTTCTCGGCGCGGAGTCGGTGACCGGCGCGGCGACGCCGAGCCGCCTGGTGGGATTGCGACGGGCGTGCGGGTGGCGAAAGAACTGCCGGCCCACGGTACGATCCACGGGGTTCTCACCCCGGTCCCCGCCTCCTCCCGATGCCCCCCGCCGACTCGTCGCCCGCAACGATCGCGCTGGGGGTGGTGGCCGGCCTGGTCGCGGCGTTCGCCAGCGCGGTGTCGTATCTCGTGTCGCGGCACCACGGGAATCGGTCCGGGGGCGGCAGCCTGCGGCTGCTGATGCTCGGGCACGCCGTGATGGGGCTCGCCTGCCTGCCGCTGTGCTGGTGGCTCGCGCCCGTCGAGTGGCCCGCCAGCCGTGCCTGGCTCGCGCCGCTCGCCGGATCGGTCGGCTGCTACCTGGCGGGCCAGACCGCCGTATTCGCCGCGCTCAAGCGAGCCGTCGCCTCCCGGATCGCCCCGCTCCTGGGGCTCAAACTCGTGATGCTCGCGGCGCTCATCTGGGTGCTGCCCGGCCAGGGCCTCGATGGCCGGCAGTGGCTGGCGGTGGCCTTGAGCGTCGTGGCCGCCGCCCTGCTCCAGCGGGGCGGCTCGCTGCCGCCGGTGGCGCTCGCCGCCGTACTGGCGGCCTGCCTCGGCTTCGCCGTCTCCGACCTCTGCATCGTGGCCCTGATCGACGCGCTCCAGCCGTCGCGCACGGCGGCCGGCGCGACGCTCTCGCGGCTCCACGCCGGCAGCCTCGCGATGACCTGCACCTACGTGGTCTGCGGCTTGGCGGCGGCCGTGGCGCTCGCGCTCGTCCCGTGGCTGCGGCCCCGCGAGCGGCGTGACGGCATCGCCGCGGTGCAGTATGCCTCCGCCTGGCTCGGGGGCATGGTGGCGCTCTATGCCTGCTTCGGGCTGATCGGCGCCGTCTTTGGCAACGTCCTTCAGGCGACGCGGGGTGTGATGGCCATTTCGATCGGCGCGCTGCTCGCCCGAGCCGGTTGGCACGACCTCGAGGAACGGGTCGATCGGGCCACGTTCCTACGCCGGCTGGCCGCGGCCGGCCTGATGGTGGTGGCGATCGTGCTCTACGTGGCCGATGTCATGTGACGCCCGGCGACTACGATCCGCCTGCCGTGGCGGAAAGCCATGATCCATGGCGTTGTTTCGGATGGTCCGGGCTCACCCGTGCCATCTCGCCGGACGCTCGTTCCGGGCATCCTGCCCTCCTCTCGCTCGATGCTGACCTCGCTTCGACATCCAGGCTTCGCTCGGTCAGCAACGCCGCTCGACTGGCACGGGCGAGCCCTCCCCGCTCCCATCTACCCTGCAGCCGATCGGGGAAAACGCCCTATAATCCAACCCGGTGAGTCGAACCCGGCAGCAGGCCCCATTTGGCCAGCGAGGCTCTCATGGCGACGTTTCCACGCGGGATCGGACGGGCCTTGCTCCACGCGGTCGTCGCGGTGCTGGCCGTGTTGCCGACCGCCCGCGGCGTTGATGAGCAGCCTCGGAAGCTCTTCGCCCGCTTCTGCGGTGACTGCCATTTCGACGGCGCTGCCGAGGCGGGCGTGGCCATCGACAAGCTGCTCGCGGCCACGAGCCCCGGCCGTACGGTCAAGCCCACCGCCGCGGAGCACGCGGCGTGGGTGAACCTCTGGCGCAACCTTCGGGCCGAGACGATGCCGCCCGCCGACGAACCGCAGCCGTCCGCGGCGGAACGACGGCGGCTGTTGGAGTTCGTCTCGCGGGACGTGCTGGGCGTCGATCCGACGCGGCCCGATCCAGGCCACGTCGTGCTCCGGCGACTCAACCGGATCGAATACTCGAACACCGTCCGCGATCTCACCGGCATCGACGAGAACCTGCGGGACGACCTGCCGGCCGACGACACCGGCTACGGCTTCGACACGATCGGCGAGGTGCTCTCGGTGTCGCCGCTGTTGATGGAGAAGTATCTGGAACTGGCGGCCCGGGTGGGCGACCGCGTGGCCGCCGAGGCCGCGGGACGCAAGGGAACCGAGTATCCGGGGCACCTGCGGCGGCTGTTCCCCTCCGGCCCGCAGCCGGAGGATCCCGCGGCGCGGCCCGAACACCTCCGACGGACCCTCCGCCGGCTGGCCGAGCGGGCCTTCCGCCGGCCGGTCGACGAGGCGACCGTCAAGCGGCTCGTGACCGTGGCCGAGCAGGCGCTGGCCGAGCCCGGCGGCTCTTTCGAGGGCGGCGTCGCTGCGGCCGTGACGGCAGTGCTCGCCGCGCCGCGGTTTCTGTTCCGCGTCGAGGACACGGCGGCTGGCTCCGCGTCGCCGGGCGAGCCCCGGCAGATCGACGAGTTTGCGCTCGCCTCACGGCTCTCCTACTTCCTCTGGAGCACGATGCCCGACGACCAGCTGTTCGAGCGTGCCGCGAAGGGGAGGCTCCGAGCGGAACTGGCCGGGCAAGTGGAGCGGATGCTCCGCGACCGACGCAGCGACGCCTTGATCCGCAACTTCGTGGGGCAGTGGCTGCAGACCCGCGACGTGGAGGCGCTGCCGTTCGACGTCCGGCGGGTGCTGGGGGTCAAGGAACGAGAGAAGGGCGAGCGGATCTTCAGCGACGAGGTGCGGCAGGCGATGCGGCAGGAGACGGAGCTGCTGTTCGGCCACGTCCTGCGGGAGGGGCTGCCGGCCACCGAGCTGCTCGTGGGCCGCAGCACGTTTCTCAACGAGCCGCTCGCGAGGTTCTACGGTGTGCCCGACGTCAAGGGCAACGAGATGCGGCTGGTGTCGCTCGGCGACGACGTGCCGCGGGGCGGCCTGCTCACGCACGGCAGCATGCTCGTGGTGACGAGCAATCCCACCCGCACCTCGCCCGTGAAGCGGGGCCTGTTCATCCTCGACAACCTGCTCGGCACGCCCGCCCCCCCCGCGCCGGCCGGGGTGCCCGCGCTCGACGAAGCCGCGGCCACCCTTCCCAAAGACGCCACGATGCGGCAGCTGATGGATCAGCACCGTCGCGACCCGCTGTGTGCGTCGTGCCACGCCCGGATGGATCCGCTGGGGCTGGCCCTGGAGCGATACAACGCCGTCGGGCAATGGCGGGCCGACGAGGCCGGCGGGGCGATCGACACCTCGGGAAGGCTGGTCACGGGCGAGCGGTTCGCCGACGTCCGGGAGTTGTCTGCGGTGATCGCCGGACCCCGGCGGCGCGATTTTCACCGCTGTTTGGCCGAAAAACTGCTGACCTACGCCCTGGGGCGGGGTTTGGAGTATTTCGACGGCCCCGCGGTCGATAGTATTCTGGAGAAGGTGGAGCAGGACGGTCGGCTCGACGCGTTCGTGCAGGGCGTGGTGGCGAGCGTCCCGTTCCAGTCGAGTCGCGGGCCGGCCACGGCGCCCCCCGCCAAGCCCGCTCCCAAACCCGCCACAAAGGGCAAGCCATGAGCCGTCCCCGCCCGGGCGTCGCCGCGGCCTCCGTCTCCAGGCGAGCCGTGCTCCGCGGCCTCGGTGCCTCGGTCACCCTGCCGTTCTTGGAGTCGTTCCGCCAAGCGGGCCAGGCGGTTGCCGCTGCGGCCGCCGCCGTGCCCACGCGGATGGCCTTCCTGTACATCCCCAACGGCGTCCACCTGCCCCGCTGGAGGCCCCAGGGAGAGGGCCGCGACTTCTCCTTCGGGCCCACGCTCGAGCCGCTGGCCGCGTTCAAGGATTCGGTGCAACTGATCACGGGGCTCGCCCACCGCAACGGCACCGCCGGCGCGGATGGGGCGGGCGACCATGCCCGCGCCTCGGCGACCTTTCTGACCGGGGCCCGGCCGCGGAAGACGGCCGGCGCCGACATCAAGGTCGGGATCTCCGTGGATCAGGTGGCGGCCAACGCCATCGGCCGGCAGACCCGCTTTCCCTCGCTCGAACTCTCCTGCGACGCCGCCCGCAAGAGCGGCGGCTGTGACTCGGGCTACGCCTGCGCCTACCAGTTCAACATCGCCTGGCGGAGCGAGCAGCAGCCGGTCTCGCCCGAGTCGAACCCGCGGCTCGTGTTCGAGCGGTTGTTCGGCACGGGGTCGGCGGCCGAGCGGGCGGCCAGCCTCGCGGCCCGCCGGCATCGGCAGCGCTCGATCCTCGACTTCGTGGCGGCCGAGGCGAAGGACATGCACCGCGGGCTGGCCGCCGCCGACCGTCGCAAACTCGACGAGTATCTGACCGGCCTGCGCGAGATCGAGCATCGGATCGCGGAGTTCGACCGGGAGCCGCCGAAGGTGCCCGACCGGGATCTCCCCGCGGGGCCGCCCACGGCCTATTCCGAACACCTCCGGTTGCTGGCCGACGTGCTCGTGCTGGCGTTTCAGACCGATTCCACGCGAATCGGCACCTTCATGTTCGCCCACGACGGCAGCAATCGCTCGTTCCCCGAGGTGGGCGTGGGAGACGGCCACCACAACCTGTCCCATCACCAGGGCAAGGAAGAGGCGCTCGAGAAGATCGCCAAGATCGACCGCTTCCACGCGGAGCAGTTGGCCTACTTCCTGGGCAAGATGCGGAAGGTCAAGGAGGCCGACGGCAGGAGCCTGCTCGATCACTCGATGGTGGTCTATGCCAGCGGCCTCTCCGACGGCAACCGCCACAACCACGACGACCTGCCGGTGATCCTTGCCGGCGGGGCAGGGGGGAGGCTGGCCGCCGGCCGCCACGTGAAGCTGCCGGGCGAGCAACCTATGACCAACCTCTACCTCACGATGCTCGACCTCGTCGGGGCGCCGCAGCAGGCATTCGGTGACTCGACCGGGCCCCTCGACGCCGTCCGGGCCTGATCGCCGCCGGAGCGAGCGGGCGCGGCGAGGAATCCGGCCATGAGCGAAGCGACACGCAATCAGCGGCGGGTGGCGGTCGTGATCGAGGCTTCCAACGCCTACGCGCGGGGGCTGCTCGCCGGCATTCATGCCCATCTCCGCGAGCACGAGCCTTGGACGGTCTTCCTGCCGGAGCATGGCCGAGGCCGGCCGCCGCTCGAGGCCCTGACCCGCTGGCACGGCGACGGCGTGATCGCGCGGATCGAAACGCCGGCGATCGCCCGCACGCTCACCGACCTGCGGACGTCGCAGCGGCTGCCCGTGGTCGACGTCAGCGCCGCCCGGCTCGTGGCGGGAGTGCCCTACGTCGAGACCGACGACGCCGCGATTGCCGCCGTCGCGGCGGAGCACTTCTCCGAGCGGGATTTCCGGCAGGTGGCCTTCCTGGGCGACCGACGGTTTCGTTGGAGCGACAACCGCCGCGACGCATTCGTGGCGGCCGCGACCGCGCAGGGCATGGCGGTGGACGTGTTTCGGCACGGCCGCGGCTATGACGACGACGAGGCCGTGGAGGCCTGGTTGGGCGGGCTGCCCAAGCCCGTCGGCGTGTTCTGCTGCTACGACATCCGCGGGCGGCAGGCGCTCGACGGCTGCCGCCGCGCCGGGATCGCGGTGCCCGACGAGGTGGCGATCCTGGGCGTCGATGATGACGAGCTGCTCTGCGGTCTTTCGAGCCCGCCGCTCTCGAGCGTGATCCCCGATGCCGTCGGCGCCGGGCGGCTGGCGGCGGACTTGCTCGACCGGCTGATGCGGGGCGAGCGGCTCGACCGCGAGGAGTGGCTCCTGCCGCCGATCGGCATCTCCACGCGGCAGAGCACCGACGTCCTGGCGATCGACGACGAGCTGATCGTGGCGGCCATCCAGCACATCCGCGACCACGCCTGCCGCGGCCTGCGGGTGGCCCGGCTCGTGAAGTCGCTGGGAACGACCCGCCGGGTGCTGGAAACGAGGTTTACGAAGCGGGTGGGGCACACCCCGCACGAGGAGATTCAGCGGGTCCAGTTCCGCCGGGTCGAGCAGCTGCTCCGGGAGACCGATCTCCCGCTGACCGAGATCGCCGGCCGGACAGGCTTTCGCCACGCGGAATACATGAGCGTGGCCTTCCATCGACGCCACGGCCAACCCCCGAGCGCGTGGCGAAAGCGGCACCGGTTGCCCCCCGCGATCGGCGGTCTGGCAACGGGATGATCTGAGGTACGGAATCACGGAATCTGGTGGGGCCGGGTGCTCCGCTGTCGACCATGGGGCGTTCGCACCACATGACACCACTTCGCTCCCTTGGCGGCCGCGGCCGGTGGCGGATGCTCGACGGCCGCGGGTTGTGCGTGGCTCTGACGACGAGCGTCATCTTCACCGCCGGCTGCGGGACGGCCGTCCGCGACGACACGGTCGCCCTTGCCGGCGGCGTCACGATCGACGGCCAGCCTGTCGCCCTGGGCGGGATCCAGTTCATGCCGCTGGAGAAGGGGCGGCCCGCCTTCGCCGAGGTGCGTGACGGCCGGTACCAGGCCCGGGTACCGAAGGGCCGCGTGCGGGCGATCTTTTCCGCGCGCCGCGAGACGGGCCGGCAGATCGAGGTCTACAGCACCACGATCCCCGAGGTGCTCGACGTCCTCCCGGCCGCGCTCCGCGAAGGCATCGAGATCGTCGTCGAGGGCGACGATCCGAGCCGCGACTTCTCCCTCTCGAGCAAGACGGCCCAGGAGGCATCGACCCCATGAAGCGAGCCGTCCGAGCCCAGCCACTCGCCGCCCGCGGCTTCACGCTGGTGGAGCTGTTGGTGGTGATCGCGATCCTGGCGCTGTTGATGGCGCTTCTGCTCCCGGCCGTGCAGGCCGCGCGGGCCGCCGCCCGGCGGACGCAGTGCGGCAACAATGTCCGGCAGCTGGGCATCGCCTTCAGCGGCTTCGCGACGGTGAACGAGGCGTTTCCGGCGTTCGCCCTGTCGTGGGAGCACGCCGAGTATGTCAGCCGCTGCGGCGGCCCGGGCAGCTGGTTCGACGACCATGGCTGGTACACCCAGATCGGCGCCCTGATCGAGCAGCAGGGCTGGTACGACTCGATCAACTTCCAGAAGTCGTTCAGCGACGCGGTCAACGACGCGCCGCGGCGGGTCAAGATCCCGCTCTACGCCTGCCCCGACGACGGGCTCAAGGAGAACGAGTGGCCGAGCGTGACCTGGGCCCGCGTCCGCGGCAACTACGCGGTCAACGCCGGCAACACCAACTACGGCCAGACGGCCCGGGCCGGCATTCCTTTCCTGGGAGCCCCGTTCGGCCCACGCCGCGGTCCCGGGCTCGCGACGATCTCCGACGGCCTCTCGAACACCCTGATGGTGGCGGAGATCATCACGACCGGCTCGAGCATCTGGTGGGGCGGCCCGATCTCCGACTTTTCGACCTCGCTCGGCGGGCAGACCTTCAACGGCTGGCTGCCCCCCAACTCGCCCGTGCCCGACGACTCGACGCGGCTCTGCCCCGTGCCTGAGCAGTACAACGGCATCCCGGGCTGCACGCTGATTTCGGGCGACATGAAGCAGGGGCAGTTCGCGGCCCGGAGCAAGCACGGCGATGGCGTGACGGTGGCCCTCTGCGACGGCTCCGTCCGGTTCGTCGCCGACACGGTCGATCTGCTCGGCGTCTGGCGACCGCTCACGACCGCCCGCGGCGGCCGGGCGGGCGAGACGCCGCCCGGCACCGACTGGTAAAACGTGGCCGGCGCTCCCCGGGGTGAAGGCCTCGACTAACCGGGCTTGACGGACAGTCGAAAGGGTAGCCGACAGCCATGACGCACAGGTCCGCACTCCTGACCGCCCTGCTGCTGACGCCGCTCGCGGCTCTGGCCGCAGACCGCCCCAACGTCGTGCTGATTCTCGCCGATGACCTGGGCGTTCGCGATTTGGGCTGCTTCGGCAGCACCTTCCACGAAACGCCGAACCTCGACCGCCTCGCCTCGCGAGGCGTGCGACTCACCAACGCCTACTCCGCCAGCCCGCTTTGCTCCCCCACGCGGGCGAGCATCATGGTCGGACAGCACCCCGCGCGCACCGGCATCACCGCCCCGGGCTGCCACCTCGCGAAGGTGCATCTGAAGAAGCAACTCCTGTTGGGCGACACGCGGGTGCATCTTGCGCGATCGGTGACGCGCCTGAAGCCTGATTTCCACACGTTGGCGGAGGCGTTGAAGGACGCGGGCTACGCCACCGGCCACTTCGGCAAGTGGCACCTCGGCCACAACCTCGCCGGGGGCGACACCTACGAGCCGCGCGACCAGGGCTTCGACCTCGACTGGCCCCACACACCGAGGGCCCCTGGTCCCGGCGGAGGATACCTGGCGCCTTGGAAGTTCATCGGTGACTCCTCCATCACGGACGAGGCGGGCCGCCACGTCGACGAACGGATGGCCGACGAGGCCGGTCAGTTCATCCGCGCCAACAAGGAGCGGCCCTTCTTCGTGAACTTCTGGCTGTTCTCCGTCCGATCTCGCGACCACGCTGAACGACCTGCTGCAGCGTGCCCTGATGGAAAACCAGGCGGTCATCCCGAAACTGAACCCCAGCTTCGCCCCTACGGCCGCTCGATGAACTGGACCGCGTCGGCGATCACGTGGCCGTCGGTGCCCGCCGTGCCGAGCGTCACGCTCACAGCATCACCGGCCGGGCAGGAGAACGTGCCCAGCACGACGAACCCATCCGTGCCCGGACCGGACCGCTGGTTCACGGTGAGCCGCCGCTCGCCCTCGGGGAGGCGGATCGTCACCGGCACGTTCGTCGCCCGGTTGGCCAGGGGCGTCGCCCAGATACGGACCTCGTAGGTCGCCGCCTGCGGCAGCTGTGGCGTGAACGTGGCCGACTTCACCCCCTTGGCGTCGTCACCGTCATGGACGTAATCCACCCCGACGAAGCCGGAGGTGGCATCGCTGCTCGTCCACTCGCCCACGAAGGTCGCGGACGCGTTGTCTACCACGACGCCGCCGAGCTTGGCGGGCGCGAGGCCTCGGCCCCCGCCGCCGGTCCAATCGAGCACCTGCCCGTCGGTGAGCAGTCGCTCCCGCAGCCGCGGGTAGTCGACGTCCTGGACCGCCGTGCCCGCCTCGATCGCCATGACCGCCGCCGTGGCCGCCGACTGGCCGAGCACCATGAACACCGGCTCCATGCGGATCGAGCCGTACGAAATGTGCGAGGCCGCCAGGCAGACCGGCACCAGCAGGTTCTCGCATTCCTCCCGCCGCGGCCGGATGCTCCGCCAGGCGATCCGGTAGGGCTTCACGCCCACCTGGATATCGCCCTCGTTGCGGACCACGCCCTTGGCGGTCACGTACCGCTGGCAGTTGTGGGAATCCATGTTGTAGGCGCCGAGGCCCACGGGATCCTCGGCCGATCGCTTCCACTGGCAGTCGGCCTGGGTCATCACATACTCCGACACCATCCGCCGGGCCTCGCGGACGTAGAGTTGGTGGGGCCAGTTGTCGTTGTCGGTGAACTCGTCCTTCGCCAGCCCGAGCCGCTGAAACTTCTCCCGCACCGGCTCCGGCACGCGGGGGTGGTTGGCGAGCGTCCACATCAGCCCCTGCTGGTACCGGCGGTGGTCGGCGATGATCGCGTCCCGCTCGGCGTGGGTCGCCTCGGGATAGCCGTCGTTGGCCCCGATGTAGTCGGTGCTGATCGCGAAGTTGTTGTTGGTGTCGGTCTTGCGGTTGGGCATCCAGACCGGGTTCCAGGGGGCCCGGTGGTCGCCCGCCTCGAAGTTCCGGAAGAGCAGTTCGTACTGCTTTTCGTCGTAGCCCTCCGGCTTGGGCCAGGCCCGGCGGTTCGCCGGCACGTCCGTGGTGCACATCCGGAAGTTGTAGGCCTGCACCCGCGTGTCGCCGTCGCCGTCGGCGCCCGGCGGATCCGGCGAGACGAGCGGCACGAGGCCGCTGGCCGGGTCGCCCGGAACCACGTAGGGATCGACATCATGGGTGAACTGGTGGCTCCTGGCATGGGCCACGCGGATGCCGTTGAGGCTCTCGCCATACACCCGCTCCCCCTCCCGGCCCACGTGGTAGGAGACGCCGGCCCTCGCCATCAGGTCGCCCTCGTAGGTGGCGTCGATGAACATCGTCCCGGCGAACCGGCGGCCATCCTCCGTGCGAAACGCGACGATCCGCCGGCCCTGCTTCTCGACGCCGCCGGGAGCCAGGTCGAGTCTCCCGTCGAAGACCACCTCCACGCCCGCCTCGGCGACCCAGTCGCGGAACACCCGTTCGGCCACGTGCGGCTCGAAGGTCCACATTTCCACCTCGCCCGTGGCCTTCCGCTTGCTCTGATAAGCGGCATGATCCTCGTGCTTCCAGGCCTCGGGCCGAGCGTAATGCCGGCCGATCCGCCGGTAGAACTCCCGCGCGAGTCCCCCGATCGCGGCCTTGTTGCCGATGTCGGTCGCCCCGAGGCCCCCGGCCGACAGGCCGCCGAGGTGCTTGCCCGGCTCGACCACGATCACGCTCCGGCCCATCGCCTTGGCCTGGATCGCCGCCGTGATGCCTCCGGAGGTGGCCCCATAAACGACCACGTCGCGCCGCGTCTCGGCGGCTGCGGCGGGCAGCGACGCGGCCGCGACGGCGACCGCGAAGACGACCGCGCCCATCATCCGGCCTCGGTGGCGATGGAGACTCATGGTGATAGTTCCCTCGAGGAGATCGCGATCCACCCTGTCGCAGCGGCTTAGCCTAGCGTCCCCGCGTCGGGGATGCCTCGACGACGATACAGCTGCCAGCCGTGCCGATAGACTACTGGTGGTGGCGGTGCATCCCCTATCGAAGAGCGATCGCAATGAACGCGGGATCCCGGCGGGAGTTTCTGGCCACGGTCGCGACGGCCGGGGCCGCGGCCGGCGTCGCGGCAGCGGGGCCTGGTCGCGCGGCGCCCGGCCCCACCAAACTCATCGGCTTCACCAAGCCGTTCACAAACCTGTCGTTTGCCGAGACCGCCGACCTCGTAGCCGAGGTGGGCTGGGACGGCGTCGAATGTGCCGTGCGGCCGGGCACGTCGACGCACATCAAGCCCGAGCGGGTCGAGGAAGACCTGCCGCGGCTGGTGGAGGAACTGCGAAAGCGGGATCGCGAACTGTCGCTCGTGACCACGGGCGTGGTGCGGATCGACGCGGCAGGGGAAAAAGTGTTGCGGACGGTGGCGGCGGTCGGATGCCGGCGGGTGCGGCTGGGCTTTCTTCACTACCCGCCCGACGCCAACCCGGCCGCTTGGCTCGCCGAATGCCGAGGCCCGTTCGGCGAGATCGCGGCGCTGTGCCGAGAACTCGGTCTCCAGGCGGGCTACCAGAACCATTCGGGCCGCGACTATCTCGGCGCGCCGGTCTGGGACCTCTGGGAGGTGATTCGTGATCTCGACCATCGGCATATCGGCGCCTGCTTCGACATCGGCCACGCCACGGTCGAGGGGGGCATGGCCTGGCCGCTCCACGCGCGGCTGATGGCCGACCGCCTCGTCGCGGTGTTCGTCAAAGACTTCGCCTGGGAGCGAACGCCCCGCGGCCACGTGGCGAAGTGGTGTCCGCTGGGGCAGGGGGTGGTCGATCGGTCGTTTTTCGCGTGGCTGCGGAGCACCGGGTTTTCCGGGCCGATCAGCCAGCACCACGAGTATCCGGGGCTTGGCGCGGGGGCCGAGATGGTGGCCCACTTCAAGCGGGATCTGGCGGTGCTGCGGGAGTGGCTGGCGGCCTGAGCCGCCGCCGAGGCAAGCCGCAGAACGGCCGCACGGTAAACTGCGTATCTCAGGATTCTTCCGGCGGCAGCCGCCGCCCGCCCATGGAGGAGGCCCCCACGATCGACGCTTCCGTCGCCATCTGCCCGCAGCCCGACCGGCCTGGAGCTTCGCCTCCCGAGCCGGGCTCGACGTGGTTCTCGATCGACACTGACGTCTCGCTCGGGGGCGAGCCGACCGGCGAGTGGCTCGTGGTCTCGTCCGCCGGAGTGGCCGTGGCAGGCCGGACGGTGGCCCGGGGCGAGCGACCGCCCGCGGCGGCTATCCGGCAGGTGCCATGGCCCGAGATCGAACGGATCCGCACCGCCGCCGGCGTCGGCGGGGGCATGCTGCAGGTGCGGGTCGGGGGCGACTGGGTCGACCTGGTCCGCTACTCCAACCGGCTCGCCTCGCGGTTCCACAAGGTCGCCCGCGCGCTCGAGACCGCCCGCGACGAGGCGGCCACGAGCGGCTCGGCCGTGACGGAGCCCGTGATCGAGGCCGGGCCGCTCGATCCACCCCACTGTCCGTCCTGCAACCTGCGGCTCGCCACTCCCGAGGAGTCGTGCCCCCGCTGTCTCCAGCAGGGAAGGATCCTGCGGCGGGTGGCCGACCTGGTCGCGCCCCACACTCGGGCCGCGATGCTGCTCGGCATCCTCACCGTGATCGGTGTGGCGGCGGAGCTCGTGCCCCCGAAGCTGCAGCAGTATCTCGTCGACGACATCCTCTCGGCCGGCGGCGGGGCCGGCGGCCCGGCGGCCGGCGGGGCGGCCACGCCCGATTTCCGTACGGCGTTGCTCGTGGTCGTGTTGTCGCTGGCGGCCTCGCGGGTGCTCCTCTCCGTGGTCGGGGTGCTCAAGGGACGGCTGGCCTCCGCGATCGGCTCGAGCCTCACGGCGCGGCTTCGCCAGGAGATGGTCGACAAGCTCCAGAGCCTGTCGGTGGCCTACTACGACCGCCACCAGGTGAGCTCGATGATCAGCCGCGTGGCGCATGACAGCGAGGTGCTCCACGGGCTCGTGCAGCAGTTCACCGGCGGCTTCCTCCTCCAGATCGTGCAGCTGGTGGCCGTGGGTGCGATGCTCTTCTGGATCAATCCCGAGCTGGCCGCCTACACGATGATCCCGGTGCCGCTCGTCATCCTCGGGTCGTGGATCTTCTGGCGGCACGTCTATCCGCGGCACTACCGGCTCTGGGACGCCGCCAGCAAGCAGATGGCCGCGCTCTCCGGGATGCTCTCGGGCATCCGCGTCGTGAAGGCCTTCGGCCAGGAGCCGGAGGAGCGGGAAAGGTTCGGGAGGGCGAGTGAGCACCTGCGGAGCTGGCGGCAATGGGTCGAGCTCACCGGCTCGACCTATTCCGCCGCGATGCAGATCGTGTTCAGCCTGGGGGGCTTGATCGTCTGGTACGTGGGCGGCCGCGACGTGATCGGCCGCGAGATGTCGCTCGGGCAGCTGATCGCCTTCCTCGCCTATCTGGCGATGTTCTACGCGCCGCTCGGCGCCCTCTCGAGCTTCACGACCTGGCTGACGAGCTTCCTCTCCGGCAGCAAGCGGGTGCTGGAGCTGCTCGACACGCCGGTCTTGATCTCCGAGCCCGCCGAGCCCGCCGCCTGGGACGAGCCCCGGGGCCGGATCGAGTTTCGGGGCGTCACCTTCGGCTACGACGAGAACCAGCCCGTGCTGCACGACGTCTCGTTCACGGTCGCGCCGGGCGAGATGATCGGGATCGTGGGCCGCAGCGGCTCCGGCAAGTCCACCCTCGTGAACCTGCTGGCCCGGTTCCACGACGCGCAGCAGGGCACGATCGAGATCGACGGCCTCGACATCCGCCGGCTGCCGACCCGGCTGTTGCGGGAGCGGCTGGGCATCGTGTTCCAGGAGTCGTTCCTGTTTCGCGGCACGATCTGGAAAAACCTCGCCTACGGCCGGCCCGAGGCCACGATCGAGGAGGGGCTCGCCGCGGCCAAGGCCGCCGGGGCGCACGACTTTCTCTGCCGCCAGCCGGCCGCCTACGAGACGCTGCTCGGCGAGCGGGGCGCGGGGCTCTCGGGGGGCGAGAAGCAGCGGCTCTCGATCGCCCGCACGATCCTCGCCGATCCGGCGATCCTGGTGCTCGACGAGGCCACGAGCTCGATCGACGCCGAGGCCGAGCGGGAGATCCAGCGGGCCCTGGCGGCGCTCGTCAAGGGCCGGACCACGATCGCGATCGCCCACCGGCTCTCCACGCTGCGCACCGCCGACCGGATCCTCGGATTCGATCGGGGCAGGCTGGTGGAGCAGGGCACCCACGCCGAGTTGCTCGCGGCTGACGGGCTCTACGCCCGGCTGGTGCGGATCCAGACGCAGGTCTCCCGCCAGCCCACGGTCGACGCGCTGCTGGCGGAGCCGCCTCCCGAACCACAGGACGACGGCGGGCCGCTCCAGACCGATGTCGTCTGGCTGGAGCCCGCGCGGCACCGGTTCGTGGTGGGCGCGCACGGCCGGATCGAACTCTGGGCCGGCGCCGAGCGGGTGGCCGCGGGCGTGTTCGTGGTGCCGACGTTCCCGGCCTCGCGACCCGAGGAGTATCTCTCCGTCCGTGGCTGGGACGACGACGGCGAGGAGCGGGAGCTTGGCCTTGTCCGCGGGCTCGCCGACTGGCCCGCGGCCGACCGCGAGATCGTGGGCCAGGCGGTGGCCCGCCGCACGCTCGTGGGCACGATTCTGCGGATCCATGACGTGCGGCTGGCCCACGGCTATCTCGACTTCGACGTCGAGACCTCCGCCGGCCCCGGGCGATTCACGACCCGCTGGACCCAGAGCCAGGCCGTCGACTTCGGCGACGACGGCAAGCTCCTGATCGACGCGGAGGACAACCGCTGGGTCGTGCCGGATCTCACGGCACTGCCGAAGGCCGACCGCGAGAAGTTCGAGCGATACGTCTACTGGTGAGGGCCACCCCGCGCCGCGGACGTCCGGCCGCGGCGGCCAGGCTCCGAAAGCGTCGAGCCGAGCGGGCGAAACTGCACCATCCCGGAAGCTGACATCGTGCGGCTCTGGCAGGAGCCGCCCGCTTCTGGCAAATTGCTCCCCCACCGCTCGTCGCATCCAGTCTGGCTGACGCACGTCTCCGACATCGAGCTCGCCATGGCCCCGCCGTTTTCCGACCACGCCGCCATCGTCGGCAATGTCGCGGTCTCCTCGCCGCTGGGCGAGCAGGCGGTGCTGCGCCGGTTTCGCTTCGTCGACTCCCTCAACCGGCCCTATCGCATCGAGATGGAACTCGCCGACCCGGCGGGGGAGGCCACGCCCGAGCAGCTGCTCGGGCAGGGCATCACGGTGACCGTGCCCCGGCCAGGCGGGGGTGAGCGGCACTTCCACGGCATCGTCCGCCACTTCACCAGGCGGATCACCGACGGTGAAACGGCGATCTACCACTGCATCGCCGTGCCCTGGCTCGACCTGCTCGACCTCGGCGCCGACTTTCAGATCTTCCAGCAACAGTCGGCCGACGAGATCCTCGACCATTTGTTCACGAACCTCGGCTTCACCGCCTACGACGACGGCGGGCTGATCGGCGACTATCCGAAACTCGAGTTCTGCGTCCAGTACGGCGAGAGCCACCGCGAGTTCGCACACCGCCTGATGGAACGGTTCGGGATCTGCTATTTCCACGAGCACGCCCAGGGCGGCCACACGCTCAAGCTGGTCGACGCCGCAGCCCAGCACGCCCCGTTTCCCGGTGCCGACAAGCTGCCCTTCCGCTTCGCTTCCACGACGCGTCTCGCCGAGGAGCACGTGTTCTCCTGGGAAGCGACCGGCTCGCTGCAGACCGGCTCCTGCACCGTGAAGGATTATGACTACGCGAAACCGACGGCGAACCTGCTGGCCACGGAGCAGGCCGGCGAATCCTCTCCCGCCGGCGAGTTCGAGCGGTTCGAGTATCCCGGGGTGTTCGCGACGCAGAACGACGCCCAGGACGCGGCGAAACGCCGGAGCGAGGAACTGGCCTGTCGCAGCCGGGAGGTGATCGGCCGGGCCCAGTCCTGCGGCATCGCGGTGGGCTGCACCTTCACGCTGCATGACTGCCCCGTGCCTTCCGAAAACGGCCGCTACCTCGTGACCGGCGTCGAGATCGAACTCGAGCCGGCCGACGGGGCCGATCCGACGACGGCGGACGCCGATCGGTTCCTCGTCAGTTGCCGCTTCACGGCGATCCCCGCCGAAACGCAGTACCGACCCCTGCGTCAGACGCCGAGGCCGGTGGTCCAGGGCGTGCAGTCGGCCGTGGTGGTGGGTCCCGAGGGTCACGATCCCAAGACTCCGTACACCGATTCACTCGGCCGCATCAAGGTGCAGTTCCACTGGGACCGCAAGGGGCAGAACAACGAGAACTCCTCGTGCTGGCTGCGCACGCCCCACCAGTCGGCGGGCAACGGCTACGGCCACGTCTGGCTGCCGCGGATCGGCTGCGAGGTGCTCGTGGCGTTCGTGGACGGCGACCCCGACCGGCCCACGATCGTCGGACACGTCTACAACGGTCAGACGAAGCTGCCGCTCGACTTGCCGGGCGAGGCCCGTGTGGGCATCATCAAGGACGACGGTGGCAACTCCATCAAGATCGACGCGACCGACGGCGGCCAGGTGTTGGCGATGTTCTCACCGACCGACAATTCGTCGCTCAAACTCGGCAAGACCTGAGGCAGATCGCCAGGAGAATGGCTGACCATGGGATACGAACTGAATACCGAGGGTTTCGTCAACGAGTGGTACGCAGAAGGTTCGGCTTCGAATGCGTTCCTGCTCGACGTGTTTTTGACCGAGGGGCTTTTCTTCGAGGGTGTGCTGGGACCTGCAGTGACCCTCATCCTCGGCGTGGAACTGACCACCATCGCTGGCTTGGGCATCAACTGGTTCCCCGCGGCAAAAGAGATCGAGATCCATGGAAGGCATGTCGTCGCCACCTCGCCTGAGGACAAAAATTACAACGTCATCAACTACACCTGCACATCCGAACAATCACACACGCAGACGGTGAACGGCCCCACGATCTGGATCAACAATGGCCCCTTTTCGTTGTCGGCAACGCAATCTGGGGCCATCATCGGCATCGTGGCCCCCGCGGATGGAGAGGTCTTCCTCACCGCCGGCAACGGCCAGTTTTCCCTCAAAACAGCTCAGACCGCGCTGCAGGGCGAAGCCACGACGGTGACGGGGACGACCAGCGCGCAACTCTCCGGTGGCGGCAATTCGGTCCTGCTGAACGCCGACGAGGCATCGCTGCTCTGCGGCACCGCCGGCATCAAGGCTACGGCGGCGAGCACGGTGATCAGCGGCACCAAGGTGGAAATCGGCGTGCCGAACGGCCCCAACTCGCCGGTGGCCACGGAGGACCAGATCACGGGTGTGCAGACGAACGTCAATGAACTGCAGCAGGACACGATACGCGCGATCAACCGCCTCAAGGCCCAGTTGGACGAACTGAAAACCAAGTGCGTGCCCAAGGCCCAACTTCTGGGCGCCTTGCGATGAGGTTCTCCTGATGCTCGTCAGGAACCACGCTCGCGATCGGCTCGCGCTCGGCTGGGTCGTGCAGCGGCATCCGGCTCGGGAGGATGCGGCCCCGGTGTCGGGACTCGCCGGCACGTTCGTGGTGAAGGGAACGTTCCGGCTCGTGCCCGGCGGCCCGGCCGAGCCGTGGGCCGACGGGCCGGAGCCGCTCGCCGGCGACACGCCGTGGCCCGACGAGCCCGGGCTCGGCCTCGCTTACCCCAGTGATTTCTTGCCGTGGAAGCCGCGCGGCGAGTGGATCGTGGTCGCCATGGCACGGCCGCCGATGCACTACCCGCTCGACGTCGCCGGTGATCCGTTCGCGCGGCAGGGCGAAGGGAACACGCGTCGGTTCAGGATCCGTGCAGCCGTCGGCAGGTCGGAAAAGACTCTGGAGGTGTTCGGCGAGCGGCATTGGATGGGGCGACTGGTGCATCTCGCGACGGGGCCCAAGGCCGCGGACGACCCGACGCCGGTCTCCTACGCGCTGGCCTGGGGCGGCCCGGGGCACCCCACGAATCCGATCGGCACGGGCTACGGCGGCGGCGAACTCCCGAGGATCGAACGGCCCGGTGCCCGCACCGAGACCTTCCGAGACGACCCCGACC
>Ga0214917_10001751_pt1 | contig 27645 bp, 18 predicted proteins | sample LL_1208_BB_MetaG_FD_177983 | JGI IMG/M metagenome (GOLD analysis project Ga0214917, IMG submission 177983) | Freshwater microbial communities from Lake Lanier, Atlanta, Georgia, United States - LL_1208_BB | ecosystem: Environmental > Aquatic > Freshwater > Lake | place: USA: Georgia | collected... | reverse complement strand
TGGAAGTACGCTAGCAACAAATCTTGCATCAACTGGAAGCGTTCTTGATGTTAGAATTAATACCTTAACCTCAAATCTTGCAACAACTGGAAGTACGCTAGCAACAAATCTTGCATCAACTGGAAGCACGTTAGAGGGCAAGATAGGTTCGCTAAGTGGTACGCTAACGAATAATTATGTCACAAAATCTAATGGACAATTCATTGATAGACCAACCGTAAATGGAACAGGAATATTACTAAGTGGAGAAGCTGCAGCGCTACCAAACACTTTAGTATATACAACTGGAGATCAAATTATCTCTGGAAATAAAACTTTTATAGAAAATATAAGTATTTCTGGAACGGGAATATTTAATTCTCTTGATATTAATAATATAGATCAATTAAATCTTAGTGGCTTAAATATTGTAATTACTGGAAATTCAACTCTAAATGTTTATAATCCTATATTAATTTCTGGTAATCCAGTCCTTACTGGGGTAGATTTAAGTTCTTGCGCTACTAACGTTAGTCTTGCCTCTACTGGGTCTACGTTAGATAGCAAGATAAATACGTTAAGTGGTTACGGAAATAATACGTTTGCAACCATAACAAATCTTGCATCAACTGGAAGTACTTTAGATACTAAAATTAATTCACTTAGCGGCTACATAAATTCTTCATCTAGTAATATAGTATTTACTACAGGAAATCAAACAATCAATGGAACTAAAACTTTTAGTAATACTGGCGAATTCCAAGCATTAAAATTAGCAAAAAATAGATTCTTATCTTATGATTATGAAACTGGTAATTTTAATGTTACAGATTATATAACAATAGTAAATTGCTCATTAACTGGAAGTGGCGATATTGCAAGAGGTATTTTACCAAGTGGAAATATAAGCGGATATAATCATATAATAAAAAATATAAATGCTTGTCCAGTATTAATTACTGGTTCTGGAAATTATCTTATAGATAATACTCCTAATTTATACATTTATAGTGGTGAAAGTGTTGAGCTTTTAGGTGTTACAGCAACTAATCTTACTGGTTGGTATACTTTAAATACAAATCTTGGAGTAGCATAATGGCTATAATCAATCGACCAAATTTTTTTCCAGCATCAAATCAAACTAGAAGATATTTACCAAATATATTAATTAGTGGAAGTGCTCAACTTTCAACAACAGGTATTGTTTGGTTTTTTCCAATATTTATAAAAAAATATATAGAAAATCCAACTTTCTGTATAGAAGTTTCTGCTTATACTGTTACCTCTGGTACGCCAATTGCAAGTGTCGGAATATATAACGGAGTTGATATATTTAGTTCTGCTAGTTTATTATTTAATGTAGATTTTCTTTCAACTAGTCTTGGAGTAAAGAAAAGTCCTTCTACATTAAAATTAACGCCAGGATGGTATACTATGGCCTCTTTTCTTAAGGTCGCTCCAACTATTGGAACTATATCATTTAGGACGGGTCTTCAAAATTTAAGTATGCCTATTTTTGGAGTCAAACCAGATGCAAATTTTTTTACTACATTATATGGAACCTATGGTATCAATGCATCTTCTTTTCCAGCAAATTTAAGTGGACAAAATATAGTTAGACAAACAGGAGCAGGAATATTACCAGCTTTAGAGTATTAATTTTATGGCAATTATAAAAAGAAAAAACATGATTTTTGGTGGTCCAAAAACAACAACATTAAATTATATTCCAATAGATAATTCTAGTTTAGCAACAGCATCTTATTTTCCAAATAGAATAGGTTATTTTCCAATATATGTTAATAAAAAAATTTATAATCCAAATTTTTGTATGGAAATTACAACTTCTGGTAACGCTGGCGGACTTCCAATAGGAATTTATAATGGTTTTAATGGTTTGAATAATGCGCCTTTAATATGGAGTGGGCTTTTAAATTATGGAGGTCCAATAGGTATATATAAAAGATCTGCAAGTATATCTTTAGAAGAAGGATTTTACATTTTAGCTAGTTGTAGTAATGTTACTGGTGGTGCATATACCGCAAGAGCACCAGGTATAAAACATACAAAAAGTTTATTTGGAGACTCCACAACTTCTATATCAGATAGTTTTAATACAACTTCAGCTTTTGAATCAACAGGAATTAATTTGCCATTAATTATAGATGGAAATATTAGCGGAAGTTATTCCGTTACTGCTCCAATAGTAACAATAGAATATTAAATATGGCCACTATTAAAAAAAATAATAATTTCTTTTTTCCACCTAATCCTAATGTGCAAAGATATTATTATCCTTCTACAATCTCAACTTATGGTACTCAGACTGTATCATTCGTAAATAATAGAATTTTTTATATGCCAATTTATATAAGTAAATATGTAATAAATCCAAATTTTTGTATGGAAATTACAAGTATTACTTCTAGCGTGACAGTACAAGTTGGTATTTACAGTTCAGTAAATGGATTAATTAATGCTCCTCTATTATGGAAAGGAAATATTGTTGGATCTTCAATAGGTATTAGTAAAGTATCTTCTAATATTAGCTTAAAAGAAGATTGGTATATCTTAGCTTCAACTTTTACATCTATATCTACTAGCACAACTTTTCGAGTAGCAGCAACAAATTATTTTAGAGTTCTTTTTGGAGAATCAACTAGTATAGGTATTACAGGAGGTCTAGCATCAAGTCATTATTATGAAGATCTAGTTGGAGGAGTTCCTAACAATATTAGTTCTTCTGTAGCGCTTGTGCTTAGTCATACCACGCCAGTAATAGCTTTAGAATATTAATCAATTATATTAATATTATAAATTTTATATATATAAGTGTAATTTAATATACTATGACCTATAAAATAGTAGATATTGCAGATGAAATATATCGCGAATTAGGTGAGCCAAGTGATCTTAGCATTGCTAGTATAGCTTTTTGGTTGCGTACTAATATTGGCGATCTTAATATTCTTATTAATAAAAAATTTTATATAACAAATGATACTCTTGAAATTGGTATAGAAGAAGGTAGTGGAGATGAATTTAATTCTATTGAAAAGAGTATATTTAAAATGATTTTTAGTATTCATTATTATGAAAGATTATTTCGAAACGCTTTAGGAGCCGCAAGTACAGACAGCGTTCTTAGTGTCACAGACGATGGTAGCACAGTAGTTAAAGTAAATAAAAATGAATTAGCAAAAACTTATGCTGAATTGCGCAGGCAAATTAGTGATGAATTAATGGTATTAACTAAAAATTACAATCTTAATGAAGCAAAACCATTGCAAGTAGCAGGTGATGATACAATTCCATCTCCATATTATAGTCAAACATATAATGTGCCAAGAACAATAGGACAATAATATGTCTAGTTTATTGACGGAAATAGAGAAAAATAATTTGACTCCTTTGCTTGAGGATTTATTTGATACTTTTGCTAGAGATATTATAGTTCACAAAGAACCAAAAAAAATTATCAATAATCAATCTAAAAATTCTTTAGTTGGCTATGAAGACGAATCTAATCAAGAAAATTTTACTTATGTTCCAGAATATCAAACTTTTAAAGCAAAAGTAAAATATGAAAACGCACAAGATCTTGAAGCTATAAAAACATTGGAAGGATTTCCAAATTTACTTACTCAAGGATTAGTTAAAATAAAAGTAAGAAAAGACGCAAAAGATTATATATCAGATGGAAAAGTTGAAAGAATAGAAATAGATGGTAAATCTTTTAATTTAATTACTAGTGCAGCGGTTAAAAAATTTTTTAATGTTACATTTTATGTTTATTTCTTAAAGGAAACTAAATAATGAAAAACGTAAATGTAAAATTTGATCGAATACCAAAAAGAAGTAAAGCTTTTCAAAAAAAAAGTGATGATTTAGTTATAAAAAAATATGAAAACAGTAAAGACTTATTTTTTAAAGAAGTACAAAATCATCCAGTTACTCAAGAAATTGCTAATGGGCCAAGCGCGAATAATATATCCAATACTTTAGGTGGAAAAGGAAATCTTTTTAGTTTTATAGGTTTTGATAAAACAACTTCTCCAATTGATGATCTGATAAATGGCTTAGAAAAAAGTTTTTCAATAAAAAAAGAAGAAAAAAAAGATAGAAATAGATATATAATTAATTTTGCAACTTTGAGTAAAATTAAAAATGTAACAAAGATGCCTTGGGAGTCGGGTAATAGTTGGGTAGAAAGAATAGAAAAAGGAATATCTGGATTTAGTAATTATATGTATAAAAAATTTGAAAATTCTAGATCTGGTTCTGGAGTTCAGACTGAAAATTCTTTAAGAAGCGGATCTTTTAGAAAAACTAATTATTTAACAGATATAATAAATAGATTTATATCAAATATGCAAAAATGAAAGCTCAATTAGATAATATCTTAATGTCAAGCATGATATATTGGATGGATAATTGCCTTCTTCAAAAAGGTGAGGCTTATACGAATTTTTCTAGTCAATTTTATCCTATTAAAAACATATATAATAATTTATATACATATGGATTACCTTTTAAGCAAATAGTATCGGACAGCACTATTACTGGTGCAAATTTACTGTCTGGCGTATATATAAATAATACATTTATTAATGTTGGTCAAAGTGGTTTAAGTGGCATAAATCCAAATCAAGGCCAAATATATTTTGGAATAGATCAATCATCTAATCAGATAAGCGGAAAATATGCAGTAAAAGATTTTAATTTGTATTTAACTTCAGAATCAGAACAGGAAATATTATTTGAAACCCAATATAAGATAAGACCAAAAACAAATCAAAATATAACAGGATTAGCTCCAAATTCAGTAACTTATCCAGCTGTATTTATTAAAAATAATGGTGGATTTAATAGGCCATTTGCTTTTGGTGGAGAAGATCAGACAGAGATTGATATAAGAGCTATAGTTTTAGCCGATACAACATATAATTTAGATGCTATTATGTCTATATTTAGAGATAAAGCTAGAACTCATATACCATTAGTTAATATATCTGAAAGTCCTTATAATTCTTTAAATTCCTTAAATAATGGCTATTATAACTATAATAGTTTATGCACAGGGAAAATTGGCACTATAAATTCATTTTTTATAGAGTCTATATCTGTTAGTAAAATAGCTAATTTTGATAATAAATTAAATCCTGATGTATTTGCAGGCTTTATAGACTTTACTATTACTAATATAAGATATCCAAGGGCATAAAAAGAGGTTCTCTTGACTATAAAATAGATGTAATATTAATAAAGATTTCTAAAGGAGAAAAATAAAATGGCAAATAGAAAAAGAGTAATTTATCAAAGTGAAGCACTATTCGTAGGAAGAACAGGCGATGCTTCACCACTTCAATTAAACAGAGTACAAAGCGCAAATTATAGCTTTGATATTACAAGGCAAGATATCAATCAATATGGACAACTCGCAGCTATCGATAGAATTATCTTAGAGCAACCAACAGTTAGTATTGATTTCACTTATTATGCAAACTCTGGCGAGAATGAAAGAAATCTTGGCTTTACTCTTGCCGCAAATAAAAGTGCATTAGCAGACATTTTATCTGGCGGTAAAGATATTAGTAATTACTATATCTTAGTTTCACCAGAAGGTACAGATGCAAATATTGATAAAGTTACAGCGACTGGTCAAGGAAAAGTTATCGGTATTGGCAATGCTGGTTTAACATCTTATTCAATCGAAGCAGCGGTGGGAGATCTTCCAACTGTAACAGTAAATGCAGAAGGATTGAATATGAAATTCTACAATGCTTCAACTGGATTTTCCCCTCATATTAATCCAGCCGACGGTACTTCTAATAGCACTCAAATATTCGCAATTCCAACACCATCAACTGGTGATGGATTTTCAGCTTTACGCCCAGGAGATATCACATTCACAGTTACTGGCGTAGGTGTAGCTGTAAGTGATTTAAAAGTACAAAACTTCAGTATTTCAACTGATATCGGCAGAGATCCAATTCAAAAATTAGGAAGTCGTTATGCATTTACTCGCGAAATCACATTCCCAGTAACAGTAACAGCTTCTGTAGAAGCAATTCTTGGTGATATTGCTGATGGATCAAACAGCTTACAAGCTTTGAGTGATATCGTATGTAGCGATAGTAGTACTTATGATCTAGCATTTACTTTGAATAAACCAGCTGCATCATGCGGTGGAGCTACTACTCAAGCCGTTAAATATACATTAAAAGGCGCTAAACTTGATACTCAAGAGTTCAGTTCCGCAATTGGAGATAATAAAAGTGTTACAATGACATTTAGTACTCAAATCGGCGGACCAACAGATACAACAAGAGGATTGTTTATCGAAGGCGCAGTATAATATTTAATAAATATTATTAAACTAGAAAACCTCACTTTATAGTGAGGTTTTTTAGTGTAAAGATAAGTAAGGCAAAAGGTTGTATTATGGAGCAAGATCCTAAATTAAAGGAATTTATTTTATTTCAAATAAATAGAAATATTACTTTACTTTATAAAAGATATTTAAATCTTGTAGAAGATCTACAAGAAGAACATATTAATATGCTTAATAAATTAAACAAAAAAGTAGATTTAGAAACATTAAAAAATGTTGATTATTTTGATGAAAATAGATATAATTACTTAAGAAAAAAAGTATTAGACTTAGGAAATGAAACATTAAGAGAAATAGATAAAACATTAGACTTTTTAAAGGATCAAAAATGAAATTTAACAGAAGATTATATAATCTAAATATAGAAGAGACGATCAAAATGAATCTATCTACACAGACCGCTCAAGCTATATTAAAAAACAAATTTGGATTATTTAATTATAATTTTGAAACCATATTTAATAGTAATTATATTAGCAATTATCTAAAATGGAACGAAGATAAGAAAAAAGAATTTATTATTACAATTGGTGGCAAAGTAAATTTCAAAAAAACTAAATCTTTGATAGAGAATAAACTAGGAGTATTAAATGAAAACAGATAAATTTTTATATGAATTTAAATTAAATAAATTAACCGAAGTCGAAGAGACTGATGTGGCAAAAAATGATAAAGGAGAAGAAGTTAAGACTATAAAAAAGGTAAAAAAAGAAATACCTGTATCTTTCCGTTTATTAAAGCCTAATAGAAAGTTATTTGATGAGGCTGAATTATTTTATGGCATTAAATTGTCAGAAGGTATTAAGGCTGGTCTTTTAACAAAATCATTATTAGCAAAAAGATATCAAAATGATGGTGGCGCTATGAGTGAGCCAGAAAAGGAAAAATATGCCACATTGTATTTAGAACTTTATAGACTTCAGAGTGAACTTCAAAGATTAGAATTAAATTTAGACTCTTTGCCTAAAGAAGATAAAGATAAAAAACTTGAAGAATTTGTCGTGCAAATTTCAGAAACAAAAAGAGAATTGCAAGAAATAGAAAATTATCATTCTACATTATTTGATCAAACTGCAGAAAATAGGGCAAGAAATCAAACTATTATGTGGTGGGTTTTAAATATAAGTTTATATTCTGAAGATGGGACAAATTACAAACCATTTTTTGGAGAAGGAGATTACTCTAAAAAAATAGAAGTTTATGATTCTTTCGAAGAAATGGATGATGATTTTAATAAAAAAGCTATGCTTAAATTAGCTTATTTTATTAGTTTATGGTACATGGGTAGAGCTACTTCGTTTGAAGATTTTAAAAATATGGATTCTGCTCTAGATGGGCAAAGAAAAGATACAAGCGAAGCAAAAGAAGATAAAAAAGAGTAGTGAATGATCTTGTACAAGAATTAAACTTTATAAGAAAAATATATAGAGATATTCTAGAAGGATTTACTACTTTAAATTTAAGTGAAAAAAAGATAAATATAAAACATTTATCTGAAAAAGAATTATCTGAAACAAACCAAATTTATTTAGAAGAATATAAAGAAGCAAAAAAAGCCGGATTATTGACAGAAAAAGATAAGATTGAAATTTTATGTAATGACAAATTATGGTCAAAAGAAAAAGAAAAAGAAATCTTAGATCTTAGCAGCGAAATCTCTTTAAAAAAGAAAACATTAAGCAAATTATTTATACAGTCTCAAATAAAAAATTTAAAAAAAGAAATTAAAGATAAAGAAGAGAATCTAAAAAAATTAGAAAAAGATCGAGAAGAATTATTAGGGTTAACTGTAGAAAATTTTGCTTTTAAAAAATCAAATCAATATATTATATATTTATCTTCATATAATGAAAATTTAAGCAAAATGTTTAATGATTTAGAGGAATTTGGGGAACTAGATGAAGTTAAATTGTCTGGATTAATTTTTATATATAGAGAATTTATGGAAATTTTTAATATAAAAAATATAAAAAAGGTTGCGGCTTCTCCATTCTTCATGAATTCATTCTTTCTATGCGAAGATAATATTTTTTCATATTATGGTAAGCCCATAGTTAGTTTAACGAAAAATCAAATAGACTTATTCTCTATTGCTAAAAATTATAAACATTATTTAATTAAAGCCGAAGATAATCCTCCAGAAGATTTTAATTCTTTAGATGAATTAATTAATTGGTATGAAAATAGGCCAAATATATCTAATTTAAAAGAAAAAAATAAAGATAAATTAGGTCAAAGTTATATAGGCGCTACAAAAGAAGAACTAATGAATATTGCTTCTAATTCTAAAGAAGAAGTATTAGATTTGACTTCAGAAGCAGAAAAGGCTGGCGGAAACCTTTCTTTTGAAGATATATTAAAAATTCATGGAATATAATTTATTAATATCTTTTTTGTGTAATACTATTAAAGGATAGTTTTATGGCGCAAGGCGGAGATAATATAATTATAGATGTATTAGGTAATACGCGACCTCTTGAAAAAGATATAGCAAGGGTAGCGAATCAAGCTTTAACCCTAAATACAAAAGGATTTTCTCAACCATTAGGTAAAATTAGTGGCCAATTAGGAGAGTTTGAAAAATCTTTAGCCGCATCAAATGCTCGTGTTATTGCATTCGGAGCTTCTGCTGGAGCAATATATGCTGTTCAAAAAGCATTTAATGAAACAATTAAAAGTATTATAGACGTAGAAAAAGCTTTAACAGATATTAATGTAATTTTAAATGTAAATCAACAAACATTAGCTCAATTTGGCTCAAGTCTTTTTGATATAGCAAAAAATACAGGTCTTTCTTTCGCGGAAGTAGCTAAATCAGCCGTAGAGTTTTCAAGACAAGGTTTATCTATTGAAGATACATTAAAAAGAACAAGCGATGCATTAATTCTAACTAGATTAAGTGGACTAGATACAGTTAGCAGTGTTGAAGCTTTAACCGCAGCAATTAATTCATTTAGCAGTTCGGCTTTGAATTCTACAGAAATTGTTAATAAATTTGCTGCTGTTGACGCGGCATTTGCGGTTAGTTCAGCTGACTTAGCCGAAGCAATAAAAAGAGTAGGTAGTTCAGCTTCTGACGTAGGAGTTTCATTTGATCAATTAATAGGATTAGTTACTTCTGCTCAACAAATAACTTCTAGAGGTGGAAGCGTCATAGGAAATAGTTTAAAGACAATTTTTACTAGATTACAAAGACCTAAAACTTTAGATGCACTTGAAGAAATAGGCGTTTCTACAAAAGATCAGCAAGGAAATATATTACCTTTAATTCAAATTTTATCTCAATTATCTAATCAATACGAAAATTTAACTGCTACTCAGAAAGCTCAAATTGCAGAAACCGTTGGAGGAGTATTCCAAATAAATATTTTAAAAGCTGCTTTAGGAGATTTATCAAAAGAATACTCAATTTATTCTAGAGCATTAACAATTTCTGGCAGCGCTACAGATGAAGCGGATAGAAGAAATGAAGCTTTAAATGAAACTTTATCTGCTACCATAAATAAAACTTTAGCTAATTTACAAAGTGCGGCTGTAGAAATTGGTGGGATTGCATTTGCGCCAGCATTACAAAAAGCCCTTGGAGGCTTAAATTATGTTTTAGAAAATTTTGGAACAAAAGATACAGAAGATATTGGGGCAAAAATTGGTAAAGGATTAGCTACTGGATTAGGAAATTTTTTAAGTGGCCCAGGATTATTATTAGGAGCAGCATCTTTAATTAAAATTTTCGAAAGATTAACGGTCTTTACAGCCGATGCATTTAAACAAATAACAGGATTAAATACTCAAAGCGTTGAACAAAAAGCTTTACAAACTCAAATATTAAATTTAATTGGTAGAAATCCCCAAATAATCGATCAAATAAATAAAGGAAATTTAAATACAGCATCTTTACATCAACAAATTTTAACTTTAATAGAGCAAGAAACTGTAGCTATGCAAAAACAATTAGCCGTAGCTAGTTCATTAAGTCAAACGTTGATGAGCGCTGGAGTAAGAGTGCCAATGTCTGGCCCTATGAAGGGGTCTGCCGTAAAAACTAAGGCTTTAGGTTTTATTCCTAATTTAAGTGCAAATCAAGAAATTGCAGGCGCTATATTAGGCGGATATAAACCTGGAGATATAAAAACAATGTCCATACCAAATTATGGAAAAGTTACATATAATACTGCAGAAAAAATTAAAAAATTTCCTGGAATGGATCAACCCGCTATTATGCCTCCAGCTAATAGTGAAGCAGGAAAATCTTATAGAAAAAATTTTGAATCTCAATATGGTTTTAATCCTTACGCTAGTAAAGGGTTTATACCAAATTTTCAAGCTGATTTTTTTAAAAAATATGTTCAAATTAAAGGAGAAGAATTAACTAATTTTGTAAAAAGAGGCGCAGGATTAAACCCTCAATTACAAAAAGAATTAGGAATCGTTAGAGGGCCAGGCATAAATGGTAAAGAAACGCTTTTTATAAAAAGTGAAAATTATGATAAGTTAATAACTCAATCTAAAGCAAATCTAGAAACTAAAGCTTTTCAAAAAGGACAAAAATATACTCAAGGTTTAAATAATTATGCTTTAGTGTATCCAAGTTTTAATCAATCATCGCCATTTCCTACTTATGGAAATTTTGAAAAAACAAAAGTTGGTTTTACTGCTTTCCCATTCCCTGGAAATTTAGAAGGAAAATCTAGATCTGTCGTAGGACAAGGAATTTATACGCAAGCAATAGACGCTATTGTTAATAGTGCGTCTCAATTTTTAGTTAAATTAGCTGGAGTAAGTCCTGATCTTATTAAAGAAGAATCTTTTAAAAATTATGTCAAAAGTAATATTAGTCAAGACCAAATTGGGACTTTAGTTGGAAATGCTTTTGAAGGTGGAATTTTATCTGCACTTAATATTGTTCCAGAAGATAGAACTAGAAGACTAGATCTAAGTAAAGATGAACTTAAAAAAATGGAAGATACATTCAAAATGGCGGGTTTATCACAATTTGACGGAGGAGATTTTAAAAATTCACTTTCTTCTGGAAATTTAACAAGTATGGCTGAAAAAATTTTAGCTAGTAAAACTAATAAAAGTTTTGGATTTATACCTAATTTTTCTTCAATTAAAAAAGCTATGAAAGCTGAAAAAACCATGGGAGGAAATCCAACTCTTGATTATGAATCTGGAATTGGGTTTTATGTTAGAGATAAAAAAACTCAACCAAATTTTAGAAAAGTAAAACAAGATCATCCAGAAGGTATTGGTTCAGCGATTAATAATTCTTTCGCTTTTCAAAAAGGAGTATCTGCTTTAGGATTTGTTCCAAATTTTGCAGCTAATCCATTAAGTACAGCTGCAGGGACTTATATAAATCAACAAGAAGCTGCGGGACTTGCACAAGCAATGAAACGTTTAGCTTCTACTATGCAAACTGCAGACGTAAAAATGAAGGATTTTGCACAAAGTATTAATACTTCTGGCGAACCTATTAAAAAAGTTCAAGATGATGCTAAAAAGTCTAGTGATAATTTACAAAAATTTAAAGAAAAAGCTTTGTATGCTTCGGTTGCTTTTTCTTTAGTTGGCGGTTTTGCTTCTGAATTAGCGAGTGAGAATAAAGCTCTTTCTGAAAATATCAATGGCCTTGTTCAAGGCTTAGGGACTGCTACTACTGCGGTAGGATTAATCCCTGGGCCATTGGGTCTTGTCGCTGGAGGGGCGGTAGCTTTATATTCTGGCGCAGCATTTTTAGCAAAAACATTTAGAGATAATGGAGAATCTATAGGTAAAAATTTAGAAAAAATAAAAAAAGAAACTTCAGAGTTCAGTGGTTCTACCCAAAAATATTCAGAAACTTTACAAAAATTAGATGAAGCTTATTCTGATCCAAAAGCTTCTAATGAAACCATTATTAAATTAAATAAAGAACTTAGAGATGCTGCGATGGACCTTCCGCAGCAATATAGAGCTTTGCTATTATCTATCACAGATTCCGTAAGATTACAAGAAGAAATTAATAAAATAACAGCAGAAAAAAGCAGGGGAGAAAGAGCTACCGAATTCGCCGATAAAGCCAATAAACTTTTAGGCGGTGGAACTTTCGGCTATGGCGATGTATTTAAACAAGGAGGATTATCATCTAAAAGTGCGGCTAAAGAATTATTCTTATCTTTACCAAAAAATGTTGGAGAAGAAGCTATACAAAAAATAAGTAAATCTTTATTAGACCTTGATAAGCCACAATTAATTACTTATTTAAAAGATTTAGGGGTTGAAAATGAAGATTTATTATCCGTTTATCAAAGATTAAATGAAGGAGATTTAGAGAAATTTAAAACTTCTTTATATTTATTTGGAGAAGACGCTAAAACAGCAAAGAAAGAGTTAGATTCTTTAAAACCAGTTAGAGATGCAGAACTAGAAAAAATAAAAAAAACAAAGGAAGAGGCAGCAAGAGCAAAAATAGCTTTTGATAATTTAAATATTGCTTTAGAAAATTTAATTGATTCTGCAATAAAATCAGAAAGTTTTAGGCAAAATTTTTCTCAAGAACAAGCCGCAAATGTAAGATCTATTCAATTAAATAAAGCTGAAAGTTTAATTGGAGCCTATGAACCATTCGCTTCTGCTGAATCAGTAAATCAAACAAAATCAACAATTTCTCAAATGCAAAGAAATGAAGATTTATTTAAATCTTTTAGAGATTTACAATTAGAATCTCGTAGAAGTTTATTAGATCAAGCGAGAGTTTTTTCAAAAGAATTAGGAAAACCAAAAGAAGGCGAAGAAAAAGCTGTAAGTGATAAACAATTAGAAGAGTTTAATAATAAATTATTAGAAATTTCTCAGAAGAATCTAACTACTCAAGAAACTGAAAGCGCTATTTCAAAAGAAATTAGTAAATTAGGTATTCCTGCCGATAAAACAATGGATATTCAGCAAAAATTAGCAGATACAACCAGAGATCAAAATCAAAAACTTGTTCAGCTTGTTGAAGAAAATAAAAAAGCAAATGCAATTGCTAAATCAAATTTAGATGTTCAACAAAGAATTCTTCAAAATAGAAGGGATATAGATACTGCTGGAGGAATACAAGGATTTTTAGATCCAGAAAATTTTCAGAAAAGAATGGAGTCTTTTAATAAGTATCGCAGTGATTATTCTAAGATATCTAATGTTACAAGAGGAAGGGGCGCTGCAGGATTATTATCAGAAATAATACAATTTTCTGGAGGTAGTGTAAGACCTGATTTATTAAAAAATTTAGGGGGTTTAAAAGCTGAAGCTATTTCTGGTCGTGCTGAAGATATTAGAAATCAAGCTCGCTATTTCCAGAAAAAAACTCCTGGAGCAGCTGGGAGAGTATATGGAGACATCGCCCAAAGAGCAAATGAAATTGCAAGATCTCAAATAGAAAATTTAATAAAAGATCAGAATATTGGCGCAAATGTAAATGAAATTACTCAGATTTTAAGAAATATTGATGATCAGCAAAAAACATTTGGTAAAACTTTAAACGATGGTATTACAAATGCCTTTAGATCTATTGAAACTACATTTGACTCAGGAATTCAAGAATTAAAAGATACCTTAGAAAGTGCTGGCGCAAAATATGGATTATTGCAGGAAAAAACAGATTTACAAAAGAAAATATCTGAAGAAACCATCAGAAAGGGCGGAGCAGAATTTAATATTCAAGAATCTCAAGCAAGAATTCAAGATTTATCTGAAACATTAATAAGTAATTTACAACCATTTTTAACCCGCAGAGGAGATGCAGACATAGGATATTCCCCTAGAGAGACTGATCAAAGAGGTAGGCAATTAAAAGAAGTAGTAGATCAAATCAAAGCAGGTCAAAAAATTTCACTAAAAAATGTTTCAGCTTTAGATGAAAAAACTAAATCAAGATTAGCAGAACTTTCAGAAGCCTATAATACCCAAGTATCTACGCTTGAGACATCAAAACTTTCCTTGCAAAGCGCCACAGAATCTTTAAAACAATTTCAAACTCAAATAGACGCTTTAAATATAAATTTAAAAAATTTAATTCCACAAGACCAAGCTCCTGTGGAAAAAAATTCTTATGTTCCTTTGGACCCAAAAACAGCAGAAGCTCAAGCAAAATTGTTTAATACAACCCCAGAAGAAATAGAAAGAAAAAGAAAAAGCCTTGCTACTCCACAAATTAATCAAACTACTCAACAAAGTCCTAATGATAGGCAAAGAATTTTAGATTATTGGAAAAATTATAATTCTACGAAACAAGGATCTGCTAATGCAGGTAAAGTTAATTTACAAGGAACTGTTAAGGTAGAAAAGCCAGATTCTCCTTTAGATTTAAATGTAGCAGGACAGATCAAAATAGAACAACCAGTTGTTACCGTAAAAATTGATCCCGGCTCAGATTTGACAACCGTAGTAACACCTGTCGTACAAGAATGGTTAGATCAAACTCAAGGAGTATTAAACGAAAAATTTGATAGTGAAATTAAAAAATTAAAACAAGACATTGTTTCTTTGGGAGGTCCAAGGAGTGCTCCTTCTTTAAGGTAATATATGGCTTATACTTTTATTGATGCAACTCTCTTATCGTATGATATAGCAAATAATTTTCTTGGAGAAGGCTTATTTTCATTAAATAGTAAAAAAAATATTTCTATTAAAGGAATATTAGACAATAGATCTTCTAATATAGGAGAAGGAGTCAAAGATTCAATAGAAGATATAAAAAATATTTCAACTGGAATATTTGATATATATGATGATATTTTTGTAAATGGATATAATTTAGGAATTGGCAAAATTACATCTGTTTCATTCCCAAAAAATAATCCAATTAGAATTGGAGAATACCAGTACGATATTGAAATAACTAATTCAAGCAATTTTTCTAATATAAATACTGGGCAAATTTATGGTGTATATTTACAAAATTTAACAGGACGTATTTTAAATTTAAATGAAGGATTTAATTTTAATTATGAAGCGAATGGAAAATACAGATATGTTCATAATATAGAAGTCCAATATCAAGATGATAAAACGGATATAATTCAAAAAGCAAAAGATTTAGCTTTTAATTTATTTAATGAAAATTTATCTCTAGGCTTATTGAATCCGTTTTCTGGAATATACAAAGATTTTAGAAATAAAAAGAATTATTATAATGAAGTTTATAATATGGTTGATGGTACGTGCTCTTTTACAAAAGAAGTAGAATTTAATTTAAATAAAACTGAAAATTATACTTTAAATATGGATCATTCTCTATCTTATGATCAAAATGGAAAACTTCGAGTAGAAGAGAATGGAACAATTTTAGCTTTAGATAATACATTAGCTTTTACAGCAGAAAATTATTTAAATGAAGTTATATCTAATTCTTATTCTCGATGTCAAAATCTTGTTTCAAAATATATTCAAAATTATGGTTTATTTAAAAGTCCTCAAGATTCTCCAATGAGAGTATATGATAATTTAAATGCTACGCCATATTCTTTTGGTAAAACTATAAATCCCTTTTCAAATTCGTTGCAATATAAAATTGGATATGTAAATGATTTAAGTTTTGAAGGAAATATAATTAACAATTATACCGCTACATTTAGTAAAGATGAAAGAGGCGTGAGTAATTATGTTGAAAATGGTCAATTACTAAAAATTGGGCAAATTGGAACAATAAATAATTTAAATGATTTTAAAACAAAATATTTAGCCGCAAAAGTTAGGGCAACTGGCGCTTATCCTAACCTTTTAAATAGTTCTTTTTCTATTGGCAAATTAGGATCTACATTATATAATAATCAATTTTCTTATACGTTGGAATCAACTAGTGATCCTGCATTAAGACCAGAAACAGATAAGATATTCAAATATGTACAAACAAAAATAGAAGATAAAAAACCTGTTACAATATCTAAAGAATATATCATCGCTAACAGAAATCCAAAAAATATATACTTTTTATATGGTAATAATATGGAACTTGGAGAAAAATCAGTTATGGTTGAAGGAAGTTTAGTTAGACCATCTGGAAATATATGGGAAAAACCTGTAGATTTTCCAATAAATCAATTAAAAGAAATGGCTATTAAAAATGGTTTAAATTTAATAAGTGATGAAGCTTATATAAATGATGTATCATATCAATACAACTCTGAAAATAAATTCTCTTTTAGATTTTCTGTAAAATATAATTATCCTAGTGGATATTATACTGGATATACTCAGGGAATATTATGAATTACATATCATATAATAATCAAACTATTCCTCTACCAACCCCATTAGTTACTTTAAGTCAAAGTAATATTTCTTATAATAAAGATTGGGCAAAAAATACAACCATAAATTTAGAAGGTCAATTAACTGGAGATTATGAAAACATAAGAAAATCTCAAAGTGGATTATTAAATATTTTTAATAAAAATTTTGGTAATTTTGAGATATATGAAGCAACTGGAATAACTGGTTTTAATTTTAATGTAATATCTAATCGTCCAATTGATACTTTTCCTCCTTTTAGTGTGACACCAGGATATTATACTGGTATAAGTGGTGCATATATGCCGAAAAATTCTGAATTAATACTTAGAATAGATGGAAACTATGGAGGATATCCAATGCTTTGGCAAAGGTCAAAAGACAAAATAAATTGGGAAAGATTTACGTTATATAAAACTAACTATTATGCTAACCAGCCTATATTTGGTTACATTCCCTTTAATTCAACTTATTTATATCCTCAGAGTTCTCCATATATAAATTATCCAATGAGTGGGACTCCATCTCATAGTGATCTTGGAGATCAAAATAATCCAAATATAAATTCTAGAGGAATTTATAGTGGAAATATTGGTGATTATAATTATTTTAGATTAAGTTTAACTGGTGGTGGAGGAGGAGATACCACTCAGCCACAAGCTAATTTAATTATAAATGGTTTTGATGCAGAAAAAATTTATGAAAAAAGCGGAATTATAATCAGATCTATAAATTTTGAAGAGTCTCCATATTTTGGAATTTTAAATTATAGCATAGGCTTAGATTCGTTTGAATCAGATTATAAAGTAATAGAGCCAAAAAATGAATTCTCTTTTGCAGAAGGTCAAGACAAGACATTAAGATTGTCTCATAATATATCAGCGAAAGGCTTAAATACAAGCGCTTTTAAATCAAATGCATTAGATAATGCAATTAATTTTGTTAAAAACTATACAGGGTTAAATAATGTGCCTTCTGTTAAATTTATTTCTGGTTTTAATAATAAATTTTATTTACAATCATTTTCTGAATCAATTGATAGATTAAATTCAACCTATTCAATACAAGAAGAATATATTTCAAACTTATTTTATACTGGTGGATCTGGAAATTTAAATTATACTTTAAATATAACTTCTGGAGCAGATTCAAATATTATTCAAGTAGATATTAATGGAAATTATAAAGGCCCATTAAATGGAGATATAAGTTTATTAAGAGATAGTCTAAACATCTATGATGTTGTCACGAATATATATACTGGGTATATAAATCCAATTCCCATAGAATTTAATATATCTGAAAATACTGGAGAAAATTCTATATCATTTGATTATTCTTTTGATAATTTACCTTTATCAAATCCTTATTATAAATACGAAGGATCTGTCTCTAGAAATGAAATAGATCAACTTATAACTGTCCAAGCAAGAGCAGAGATGATCGCTAGGGGCAGTTTAAAATATAGATCTTCTTTAGTTGAATCAAATGCTTCAACTATTGAAGCGGGTTTAGTTAATTTTGCTACGGGGCTTTATTATTTCTATAAAGATTTTCATGGACTTAAAACAAAATCAACCTTAAAAAGAAGAACAAGTTTATCAACAAATAAAAATAAAAATCAAGGATCTTTGACTACAGAAGCATCCTATGACGATAGAGACTTACCAATAACTGGCGGAGAAGGAATGATTAATGCTAGTTTTGATATAAACGTACAAGCTCCATATTGGTACATGAATAACCAGCCTGTATGTAATATTTATGGGTATCACATAATAAATGATTTTGATATAGCAACTTTGCCAAAATTAAACGTAAACATAGAAGCTACTATGGCAAGTAATGCACAGATTACAGAAAAAGCTATAGCTACTGGAATACTCAAAATATTAAGCGGTATTACTCCTAAAGATTATAATTACTCAGTAATAATTACAGAAAATCAAAATGTTACTAAGAAAACAGATGATTTTATTTCTGATGTAAATTATAGCGCTACTATAGTTGATAAAGATAACGCTGAAGGATTAATGCCTAAAATAAAAACGGCAGATAATACTATTTAAATAAAATTTATGAATAATCAATATATAATTAATTATTTAAATGAAAATAATAAAGACACAAATTCTTTAAAAATACATTATGACTTTAGTGGAATCTCTGGTTTATTCGTCCCAAACGCATTATTCCTGAGCGAAGAACAATTTGGTAAAATAAATTCTAATTTTTTCGTAAATAAAGAATATAACCCTGGTATATTTGTTTCATGTTATAACGAGCAAAACTATACTGGATCTGGAATATTTCAAGGAAAAAATACATTAAAAGTACTAAATAATTTAAGCGGAGACGCTATAACATTATTTTATAATTTTGGAAATATAAATTGTGGTAAAAATTTTACTATTAATAATACTGGTTATCAAATACCCACGGGATATACGCAGGTTTTATCTTACATACAGTCTAAAGAAAATTTAAAACCATTTGAAATAATATTAGGTTTAAATGATTTAAATAAATTAACTTTAGAATTCTCTGGAAGTATGTCAGGATTAAATGAAATGTATAAGTCTACAAATTTTGTAGAATTGGGCCCAGAAAATATAGTAACTATAAGATTAAACCAAAGAAATATTGAATATACTTATTTTGATATTATTGAAGATGAAATTCACAATAGAATTGTAACCTTAAGTGGAGAATATTTTAATCAAGAAAAAGACATTTATGTTGGCAATTTACCATTTACTAAAACAAGAAACTCTTGCACGGGATATTTTGGATTTTTTGAAGATTTTGTGGCTTATAATCAATACATAAATATAGATTCTTGCTATGATCTATCTAAAATTTTTCTCAAAACTGGAGAACTAATAAATAAAATTCTAATTACGGGTTTAAGTTATAATATGATAGAAGGAGCTTTTTTAAATCCAACTGGCGTCCTGGGGACAGGAATAACTGGATATGTTCTTGCTCCGTCTAATGAAACAATAGATTCTTCTTGTGGAAGTAGCTGCACAGTATACATTAAATCAGGAGTTGTTGGCTTAATAACTGGTGAAAAAATAGAATATATGAAAGTAGATGAATATCAATCATCTTTATCAGAAAAAATTATAAAAGTTGATCTTTATGATGAAGAAAATGCTTCAAGATTTACAAAAAAGAATATTATTTTTAATAAAAAATTAGATAATGAAGATATTTTTGAAATTCAACTATATAAAGACTCAACAAATAGAGAAGAGTATCCTACTTATGCTCCTATAGAAGATGTGTATGTCACTAATGAAAATTTAAATAATAAAAATCTATTAATTTTTGTAAATGGAGTAAATATAAAATCTGGTGATTATGAAATATTAAATAATGCAAATTATAAATTTAAAATAAATAACTATAATGAAGATTATAATGATCTTATTTTATATAGCATTTCAAATACTCAACAAATGAGCCAAATAAATATTTGTTACACAGGACAAGAAATAGAAAATTTTATAAATAAAATAACCTTTTCAAATTCTATAGTATTTCCAGAGGCAAATGGGGTATATACAAGATCTACTGGTTATCATACTAAATTTATTGGTCCATTAAATGATGGTTTTTATCCAGCTCAACCAAATCAAGAAATCTGGTGGAATGAAAATGAAAAATATTGGGTGCAAAGTTATTATGGAGAACCTGACGGAGAACAAGATTGGATCTCTTATGATTTATATAACTGGCTTCCTGCTGTAGCTGGAGATTTTGATGCAAATGTAGAAATTAATTATTTAATAGAAGGAACAGTTAATATGTTCTTAAATGGTCAAAAATTAATAAATAATTATAATTTACCATATAAAATAAAATTAGAAAATTGGGGAGATGATAGTAACAACGTTGATATTAATGGTGAATATGAATATTTATATAATATAACTGTTGATTTTCCGCCTTATTTTACTATAAATGCATATAAACATACTTCTTTAAGTAGTTGGATTTATTTTGATGCATACAACAGATGGACTTTATCTACCACTTCTGATACTGATCAATGGACTATTTTTTCTACAAATCCTAATATTTTACCATTAAGTGGATGGAACGCAACTAATTCTCCTAATGAGCCTGGAAGAATTCATATTATTAATATATTAGATCCTAATAAAGTTTTTGCTACTGGTGATTTACTAATAATTGGGGATAATTATAACTATAAAGTTACAGGATCAAATATTAAAACTTATTCTTGTACTGGAGATTATAATAATGAGAGAATTTGGCTAAATGGTATTTTTCAAAATAAAAATGAAAATTATATATTAACTTCATGCAATAATACAGCATTAATATCTAATAATCAAGCAATTCAATTTAATGAATCTATATTTACAGGAGAATATTATAGATTTAATTTAGTGTAAATATCAATAAGGAATAAGGTTTATGCCAGTTAGAAATATAGAAAAAATCAAGGTTGGGGATTATCCAGAGGGCCAATTTGCAGGTGGATATATATATTCATTACAAATTAGCCAAGGATATGCAGAAAATGTTAATGAATTAACTTTAGATATTGTATACGATACAAATACCCCAATCAATTTACCAGCAAAAAATTTAACCAATTCTTATAGAATAAAAATTGGAGATTTAATTATTCCATCAATGTATTTTATGGAGCATAGCAAAGAAATTAGTGCTACAGAAAATATATTAAGATGTAAATTTATTGATAACTCATTTTTATTAGATAAATATTACGTAGGTTTATCAAATAGGCATCACGAAGTAGAACGAGGAACTGCATCTTTTGGTCTTTCAGTTTACTGTACAGATTGCGAACAAAATCTTACCGCAACTCCAGGCGTAGTTCAAAGATCAGCTGTTATAAATTCTCCAAATTTAGTATTGAATAATTTATTAATTGTTGGAGAAGAAGAATTCACAGAGCAAGCCTGTGACATACCTGACGTTAAATATAATTTTACCGATTTATTAAATACTTTGAACAAATTAAATGTTATTTCATTTTCTGGACTTTCTGATATAGCTCCAAGATATAAAACTTCTTACATGGGAACTTTAAGAGAAGTTTTATCTAATTGGTGCAGTGATTTTGGTTTTACTTTCTATTGGGACTTTTTGCAAAATAAACTAATCGGTTTAGATTTAAGAAGCCCTATTAATCTTGCTCCTGTGGAAAGTTTTATTAATGAAAATTTTAACCAAAATTCGACATTGCCTATATTAAGTTATAATCAAGAAGAATCTCTAGTTGGCACCTATCAACAAGATAATATAGATTATATTCTTAAGCCTACTAGATCAAAATCTAGAGAATTCAAAGATCATTGGATGATAGATTATCTTCCTGTAACTATTCAAGATGCTTTTTTTCTATTAGGATCAAGTATACCTGATACTATTTCTTGCGTCTTAGCTAAATATAATTCTCAAGCAAGAACTTTATATAATTTACAAATAGGAAGATATTCAAACGTAGGATTCAATGTAAAATATATCGGAATTGAAACTTATTTATTACGAACATGTTTAAAAAATATATATGATTTTGCATATTCTGATGGGGCAGGAGTTGCAATTAGATTAGGAACATATGATGAAGGAGTGCATGATGCTTCAAATCAAAAAGAATCTACAATTGCAGAAGGAATTGGAAGATATTATAAAAATCTTAAATGGATAAAATTTAATGCCCCAACTTGTACAGATACAAATAAAATGAGTTATAGCGCTGAATATTATCCTCAACCAATGACAAGCGTACCATTTGCTGAAGTAGGAGGAAATCCTACTAGACCATATCCAGTCGGATGGTGGATAGAAAGAAATCCGGCATATTCTGACTCTTCTAATCTTGATGTTAGTAATCTTGGACCAATATATATGAATATAGATGGCGAAACTGCTGACCAAATTATGGATACAATTTTACTTTATAATCCAAGCGATACAAATCCAGATAGATATAGAAATTTAACTCTTGTAGCATGGAAACCTTATTTGTACACTAATTGGAACTATAACGTTTGGAATTCTGCCGAAGAAGATTATGTTCAAGCTCAATTCGAAGAAAGTTCTCAAGCTCGTGACTGTGAAACTTTATGCAATCAAGATTTAACTAGTGAAATTTGTGCCAATGTAGGCTGCAAAAAAATAACAACTCCAGCTCATGGATTAGTTAGTAAATTTTCTAAAGCTCTTTGGGTAAAAAATGCTTTAAATGGTACAAGTTCTTATACAATTCTTCCAGCGGAACAACCATATAATGGCTACGCAAAAGCAGATGGTACATTTGAATGGACGGAAGGATCTATCAAAGAAATGCGCGCGAATAGTAATTTCTCTGTTGATAAAAATGTATTAGAATATTCAATAAATTTAAATGATATTACAACAGATGAGCCTTCTGCCGGCACAATTGTTGGATCAAATCAAAAGCAAAGCAGCCTTAGCCTTGACGTAAAACAAACTCAACCTAAGAAAAAATTATCGTTAAAAATAATTGGCGCTACTTATGGTTCTCTTGCAACTTATTTAAATCCTACTCATGGATTAGTTGGATATAATATATATATAAATGATCAAGGAATTTTTACTGATTTAACTTTTGAAAATAGGCCAGCTAAAAAACCAAAGCAAGAAGTAGTAATGCAAAAAGTTGGTCCTCAAAAGATACGAGTAACAAAATAATGAAATTTTTTGGACAAAATTTTTTATCTTTAAGTTACCAAACAGGCATTTCTTTTGATCTTAATTTATCTATAAATAATTTATCAGGCATATCTAATATAGGATTTTCTGGGCCACAGGAAAATTTAACAACTTTAAAACCTAAAAATTATCATCCAGAAGCAACTTATATTTTTCGTTCTGCTACATCAAATACTTTAGCGAATATACTAAGCCCTGGTCAATTTGAAGCTTATGGTACGGATACTTTATATATAAATAATCAAATATTTTTTACAATTAGTCCACCAGATTGGGTTTATGAGGATTTTCAAACGAATGCAAATAATTTTATTATTCCTGTTAATTCTATTTTATATTTTGAAGCATCAACAGATAAAATTGTATCAGTTGGCGGAGATGCAATCGTACAAAAATATTATGAAGATAAATTTGAATTTAAATTTAATAAAGGTAATATCTTAGATCCAGAAGGAAGAAATATATATACATATCAATCAAATGAAAGCATAAATATCTCTGGAGATATAAATAATAATTTTTATTCATATTATATAAATAAAGCTCCCGCTTGTTTAAATGGCAACACAAACCTTAACGCAATATCTGGATTTTATATAAATACAACTGGTTGCGAAGTTGATGCAAATATAAATGTTTATGGAATTAAACCCAAGTATAATTTTGATTTAGAAAATGTTTTTTATATAAAAAGTGGTAGAGATATAAAGGGTTCAATTTCAACCGATAAATCTTTTAAAATTTATAGTGGCGCGGTTACAATTCCAACTGGCTTTTATGTCAAAAGCATTTCTTCTAATATTGATTCTTCTGGATATATTTTTATAGATGGATATGATGCGTCTCATACTCAAGTAGAGAGTGAAAAAGAATATTTTTTAAAAGTTGTTTTATATACAAATTTTGGTAATATAGCAAAAAATTTTAATATCACAGGATCTTATTCTGGATTTTTAGATTTAAATTTAACTTTAAATGATTCTAGCTCAAATTTAGTCTCTGAATTAGGATCATATAATGATAATATTAAATATTTAACTTTTAATGTGCAAAGTGGAGATCTAAGATCTAACCCAATAGAATTTGATAAAATTTTAAATTTAGAATTTAGTTATTATAGTGGTAAAACTGGAAATTTATTTCTTAATATACCTGGATCTGGATATAAAAATATAAATGTTACTGGATTTATAAGTGGAAGTGGATATTTAGGAAAAACAGATTTAATTTTAACTGGGTATAATTTTTTATCTGGAACTCAAGTTACTGGACGTATGACTGGGGTTCCATATGATCCATTTATTATAACTGGATTTGTATCTAAAAAAATTGATAATATAATTTTTACTGGTAATTACTTCAATCAAACATTTACTACTACTAATAGTACTAATTTAACTGGTTTTACTTATGATGGAATAGTGAATTATAATGATTATGTTTATCCATTAAATAGAAGAAACTTTTCTGCAGTTAGTACTGTTGCTGTGCCTAATACTTTAGATTCTTCTAATTCTTTTATAGATTCAAATCAATCTGGAACAATTTCATTAGTTTCTTTACCATATCAATCTAATCATTCTTTAGGAATTTTTTCAACTGGAAGAGTTTTTGTTTATACTGGCCGTAACGCAGCTGGCGCATTAACATTAGCAAAAATTTATTCTGGACTTAATGGCGATAGATCATTTGGAATTGTAATACACAAAAGTCAAACAGGAGATTCATTTTTAATAGGATCTGAGAGGCGTGGTTCACAAGGAAATAGTGGAAGATTTTATATATGCGAAAATTATAATCAAAATTTGATCTCTGCAAAATTAATTGATTTTAGTGGTAAAAATTTTAATAGCGAGTGTGATGGAGTTATTGCAGGCGATACAGTTTGCATTGGAATTGGGAGTTCATTTGATAATACTGGTAGCGTTAACATATATCAGAATACAGGAGCAATTCTATCTCTTCGTCAAACTTTAACAGGATATTCTTACGATGGAAGATTTGGAAAATCTTTAGCTATAAATCAAAATAAAGAAATCTTATCTATTAACGCAAGACTTGCAAATTCTAGTGGAGAAGTTTATATTTTTACAGGCGATAATTTTAATTATAGTCTCTTAAATACATTAAATAGGTCTGGAGAGGTTAGTTACCCAAGTTTAGGAGGGCTTGCTCAATCTATGGCATTTAATAATGCTGGTAATCTTTTTGCAATTGGTGGATCGTTAAATGGACCTTCTCTGCCAGGCATATTTTATATATTTACTGGAAATAAAAATAATAAATTTGCTCAAGTATATTATGCCACTGGATCTATTTCAGCTGGGCAGCTTGGAGCGAAAGTAAAATTTAACTCATCTGGCGATAAATTATTAGTTACAAATCTATTAGGCACTTTATATGGTCATATATATACTGGCGCAAATAGAACTTGGACATTATATGATACTATACTAGGAGGTAAGGAAATAATTACATTACCCAATAATGAAGAGATTTACTATAGAATTCAATCTAATTCAATTGATACTATATATAATATAAATTATTCTGGTTATTTTTCTGGTTCTCAAATAGCAACTGGAATAATAAATAAAACTTCAAATTATTTAATAAGCGGATTAATTACAGGATTTAAATATTTTAAATCTTTTGAAAATACATTTCAAGTCGAAACAGGATATTATACATCTAATACTTTAACAGGAATCACTGGTATAAATTATAATAATGAATATTCTAAATATATGTCACTTAATCGTTTCATAGATAAAACAATAAATAATTTATATATAAATATAAAATCTAAAAATTATAATGATTTAGAAGATACAATAACGGGTAAATTAACACTAATTGGCTCAAATTTTGAAAAGACTCAAAGCGGTGTAATTTATAAATATATTACAGGTGGATAATTTATGCCTTTAAAATTTAGACAAGATTTTGGTGACTTTTTATTAAATACTGCGTGTATAAATCCTATTTCGCGAGATATTAGATATGGAACGAACGCTTTATACAGCTCAACTAATTGGTCTGATATGGAAGGCATAAATTCCATTTTACAGACCACAAGAGCAGCCCCATATTTTACTTCTTTTTTTGATAATCAAGGATTTACTCTATTCTCTGCCCAAGATCCAAATTTTTGGTCAAATACAAATTATGTAAATGGAGGAGGAATGCAAACTTCTTTAAATTCTTACTTTTTTGCTAATAAAACTACTACAGATAATACTTCTTCAATATCAGCTTTTTATAGATATGGTACTTCTCATTTTTCAGAATTTGGTTTAGATACTGATGGTCCATTTTTATATTTCCAAACAACGCCAAATATTTATTCTATACGCGCAGCATATTTAAATAATATTTATGATGAAATGGTTTATGGTAATTATTCTATAACAAATTACGCAGGACAAAATAATGCATATACTTATTTAACTGATAATAGTTATAAAAGTGTTTCTATATCTTTAAATGATTTAACGACCTTTGCAGATGTAAAATTAAGAAATTGGGGAACTACTAGCTCGCCTGCTTGGGTTCTTTCGAGTAGAGAACTTCCAACCGGTGGAACAAATGCAAATGTTTGTTGGGCATACTATAATGGAAGCTATCTTACCATTGGAAATATTGATTGTCCTGTAGCAGACCTTGCAGTAATAGGAAATGGTGGAGCAAATGGAGTTTATCTAGAGAAAAAATCTACCTATAGTCAGATATCTGTTTATGATTCAGCAAGTCCAAGATTTCAAGTTTATACAAGCTCTAGTGCAAAATCTTATGCAGAGGTAACTTCATCTGCTGCTGGAGTTGGTGCACAATTTAATTCTACAAGTTATGCTCTAAATGTAGCAAATTCAAACGGAGGATACTTTGAAGCATATGCTGGAACCAAGCATGTGCTTATTAATCCTAACGTTCTTTCATCAACTGCTGGAGATGCAATTTTCAGAAATTGGAGACCAAATACCGCAAATGGTCTTTGGGTTCTATCAACAGATTCAGTTAATCTTGATCTTGTTACTGGAGTATGCTGGGCAAGTTATAATTCTGCTTCAAGTTATCTTACTATAGGAAATGCCAATTGTCCTGTAGCAGACCTTGCAGTAATAGGAAATGGTGGAGCAAATGGAGTTTATCTAGAGAAAAAATCTACCTATAGTCAGATATCTGTTTATGATTCAGCAAGTCCAAGATTTCAAGTTTATACAAGCTCTAGTGCAAAATCTTATGCAGAGGTAACTTCATCTGCTGCTGGAGTTGGT
>Ga0214917_10001750_pt1 | contig 27647 bp, 15 predicted proteins | sample LL_1208_BB_MetaG_FD_177983 | JGI IMG/M metagenome (GOLD analysis project Ga0214917, IMG submission 177983) | Freshwater microbial communities from Lake Lanier, Atlanta, Georgia, United States - LL_1208_BB | ecosystem: Environmental > Aquatic > Freshwater > Lake | place: USA: Georgia | collected... | reverse complement strand
TCTCCAATAACAGGTGTTATTGATCGTGTACATACTGGTATTTATAATTCTGATGGTTATGAAATGTATAATGTTAGAGTTAGAATGGAAAGAACACCTGTTATTGGAGATAAATTCTGTCAAAAAGGTACGACACAAGTACTAACTGATAAAGGTTGGATTGAACTTTCCAACATAAATATAAATGAACATAAAGTTGCAACTTTTGATATTAATAATAATTTAATATATATTAATCCTTCTGAAAAATTTGAATATGATCATGATGGAGAGATGTATTATTACAAAAATAAACATATTCATATTGATTGTACATTAAATCATAAACTTTATGTCAAAAGCAGAAGATCGAAAAAATATGAACTAATAGAGGCAAGTAAAGTAATGGGTAAAATGTATAAAATGAAAAACAATATTACCAATTCAAATAGAAATATTGATAATATTAAAATAAATGATAAAGAATATAACACAGATGATTTTTTACGATTCATTGGTATGTATATTTCAGATGGTAATATAAGTAATAATATTATTTATATATCATGTATAAAAGATAGAAAAGTAAAATATTGTAAAGATTTTCTCGATAAACTTAAAATAAAATATGTTTATTCAAAAGATGAAAAATATACAATTAATGATAAAGAATTGGTTAACTTTTTTATTAATGAAATAGGTAATGGAACTTTAAATAAAAAAATTCCAAGCTTTGTATGGGATTTATCTAAAAATCAATCTAGAATATTAATTGAATCATTACTTGAAGGTGATGGACATAATGATAAAAGTGGATTTTCAAGATATGGAACAATAAATTTAAATTTAGCTAATGATATTAGTAGACTAACATTTCATTGTGGATGGTCAAGTCACATTAAATTAGCAGAAAAAGCTGGCAAACAATCATTTGGTACAAGACAACTTGGTATTAGAGCAGGAACAACAGTTAACATTGTACAACAACATGATTATTATAAAGTAAGTATAATTAAAAATCATAATGAACCATGGATTAATAAAAAAAATAATGAATCTAATGAAGAAAAAATTTATCATTATAAAGGAAAAGTATATTGTATAGAAGTTCCCGAATCTCATGTTTATTATATGAGAGAAGATACATTTTCTCCACCAATACTAATTGGTAACTCAAATCGTCACGGTTAACTTTTTTGGCCGTAGTGATGCCAAAAGCATTGCTAGTCTGCAGGTAGCAGGCGAAGTATTCGAATTGCGGGAACATCCCAAATATCAAATAAATTGATATGCAGATTAATACTACTAAATTTATATAGAAATATATAAATGGTTTATGTTAACAACATAAAGTATAGTAAAAAGGTATTAGTTAATTGAGGGAAAATCCGCAGCCAAGCTCCTACACATTTTTAAAATGCATGGAGAAGGTTCAACGACTAAGTGGATACTGGGTTTTACATTTTATATGTATTGCCTCAAGATATAGTCTAGTCCCACAAGAAATTGTGTCATAATGTGTAGTCTTATATATCCTACCAATTCTTAAAAGAATGATATATATTGCGAAGTTATGAGTTTAAAATCTAATTAAATAGATTTTTTATGGTAGTAAAGCAAAAAGGAACATTAGGTATCACACTACCCCAAAAAGATATGCCCTTTACTGAAGAAGGTATGATACCAGATATTATTATGAACCCTCATTGTTTTGCGGGTGAAACATTAGTAAGTTTACCAAATGGTTTAGCAAAAAGAATTGATGATTTTAGTGAACAAGGTTTAGAAAAACTATGGTCTTATTCAGAAGATTACAAAGGTATTAAATCATCATTTTCATTAGGTTCACAATACAGTGGAAATAAAGAAACAATTAAACTTACATTAATAGATGGACGTGAATTAATTTGTACACCAGATCATAGATTTAGAATTTTCCAAAATGGTGAAAATATTTGGAAAGAAGCAAAAGATATTGAATATGATGATAAATTAATAGTTGGTCCAATTGGAACAGAAGATATAAATTATGGTGATGAAAAAGATTGGTCATTAAAAATGGGAACTTATGAATTCAATTATAAAGATGACGCAAATAGAAATAAAACTTTAGCATTTGCAAGATTATTAGGTTATATATTAACAGATGGAACAATTTGTAATACTAGAAATACAATTGTATCAAGACTTTGCATGGGATCAACTATTGATTCAGAAAGTATATTAGATGATATTGAATTAGTAACTGGAAAGAGACCAAAAGTAACAGATACAAGTTCACAAAAAACTCATGCAAATACCTATAATATTTCATTACCAGATAATTTTTCAAAATCTTTAGGTACATTAGAAAATATTACAATTGGAAGAAGAACAAGTCAAGAAGCATCTTATCCATCATTTATAAATCATAGTCCTAAATCATTTATTAGAGAATTTTTAGGCGGATTATTTGGTGGTGATGGATGGGCACCATATTTTAGAACATCATCAAAAAATACATTTACAAATGTGAAATTTTCTCAATCAACCAGTAAAGAGCATGAAAAATCATTAAATGATACTATGAATATTATTGTTGAATTACTTGGTAAATTTAATGTTGAAGCTGAAATTATTAGAAATCGTGATTATAATAATAGTGATAAAGATATGGTTAGCATAGAATTACAAGTTAAATCAAATGAACAATTTAGAAAAAATATTGGTTTCAGACATTGTATTCAAAAAATACTTAGATTAGAAGTAACATGTGCTTATGAAAACTATTGCGAACAAGTTAAAAAACAACATAATAATATGATTACAAAAGTTAATGAATATATGGGTTTAACAAATAAATTAAATAATTTCAAAGAATCACCAATTCAAATAGCTTTAGAAAAAGCAAGAAATGAATTATATGCTAATTGTAAACCATTAAATGAATATTATTCATTATTAACACCAACATTAGCAAATAATAGAAGAAGATCTAATAGATCATCAACATGTAACGTTTTTGATTATAAGTATATGATGAATGCCAAAACATTTATAGAATTATGTAATTGTAATATGTGGTTTGAAAAACATACATATATTAATGATAGAGAATCATCAGTTTTACCTAATTTCAATTTAACTTTATTGAAGAAGGAAGCATATAATAAAATTGATGTTTATGACGTTGGTGTACGATGTTATCATAGTTTTTTTGCAAATGGTACAAATGTTCACAACAGCATACCATCGAGAATGACGTGTGGACAATTAGTTGAATGTTTATCATCTAAAGAAGGTGCTATATCAGGACATTTTGTAGATGGTACACCATTTAATGATTATGATGTACGTAAATTACCAGAATTATTACAAAAACTTGGTTATACACCTAATGGTAAAGAAACAATGTATTGTGGTATGACAGGTAGAAAAATGGATGCACAAATCTTTATAGGTCCAACATATTATATCAGATTAAAACATATGGTTGATGATAAAGTACATGGAAGAGCACGTGGTCCTAGACAAGCTCTAACAAGACAACCCCTTGAAGGTAGATCTAGAGATGGTGGTTTAAAAATTGGTGAAATGGAGAAGGATGCCATGGTTGCTCATGGTATGGGACAGTTCTTGAAAGAGAGAATGATGGAGACCTCGGATATTACAAAAGTTTATGTTTGTGATGATTGTGGTTTATTTGCATCAAAAGTAATTGATAAAGATTATTATTCTTGCAAAGCATGTAAAAATACTACTAGAATTAGTGCTGTAGTTATACCTCATGCATGTAAATTATTATTCCAAGAATTAATGGCAGTAAATATTTTACCAAGAATTAGAACAGAGAAAACTATTTATGGTTATGATGTTTAATTATAACTAAAAAAAAAAATATAGCTTTTATTATATATGAATATTTGTATAAAAGATATATACCTAATTATTTTATCATTAATTGTTTTATATTTATTTTATTCAAGAATATATGAAGAAAAATTTCAAAATACAACAACTGGTTATCAAGCTGATGTTGAAGCTATAAGAAATTTATCTAGTATTGCTTCACAATTAACAACTAGTAATAATTTAACAATGCCAGGTGCATTAAATATTACGGGATACTTACGTACAACTGGTGCTACTAATGCTGTTCCTACAATTATTGTACTTACTTCAGGTTCAAACATTAATTGGATAATACCTAGTGGAGTTTTTAGATGTAAAGTAACTTGTATAGGTGCAGGTGGAGGTGGTGCAGGTGGAGTTAATTATAGTAAAGGTGGTGGTGGTGGAGGAGGTGGTCTTTGTATCAAAGTATTTAATAATCTTACTCCTGGAGGTAATGCTACATATACTATTGGTGTTGGTGGTGCTGGTGGTGATGGTGCTAATTGGGGAGCAGCTGGTGGAAATACTAGTTTTACATGGAGTGGAATAACTATTACTGCAAATGGTGGAGGTAGTGGTCAATACAGAAATGGTACAAATGAGCATTCACCATCTGCAGGAGGAGGTGACGGTATAAATGGAGATATTAATATAAAAGGTGGTGGTGGTAGTTGTGGTCATACTATTAGAAAATCTTCTTTAAATGGTATGTCATATGGTGGTAATTCACCACTGGGATATGGGTTTGGTGGTGTTGATCCTGTTTCAAATATGGACGTAGCAGCTAATGGTAATAATGGTACTGGTTATGGTGGAGGTGGTAGTGGTGGTTATGCTGCGGGTGATGTAAAAGGTGGAAATGGCTCAAATGGTGCAATAATAATTGAATACTAAATAGTAATAATTTTAAATCATTATATTTAAAAATTCTCAACACAATATTTTTATAAAAAAAATATAGCTTTTATTATATATGAATATTTGTATAAAAGATATATACCTAATTATTTTATCATTAATTGTTTTATATTTATTGTATTGCAATATATTTAATTTAAATAAAGAAGGATTTCAATCATCATAAACTGGTAATCAATCATCAACAACTGGTAATCAATCATCAACAACTGGTAATCAATCATCAACAACTGGTTATCAAGCAGATATTGAAGCAATTAGAAATTTATCTAGTATTGCTACACAATTAACAACAAGTAATAAATTAACTATGCCTGGTGCTTTAACTGTTACTAACGATTTAACTGTTGGTGGACATACATATATTGGAAAAGATAAAAATTTTATATTAGATGGAGATAATAAATGGATTTTCCATACACCTGATGATGGTAGAAAAATATTATATTTAGCTCCGTGGAATGGTAAAGATGATTGGAATTGGAGTAAACAATTTACAATTGATAATAATGGTAATGTAAGTTCAGCAGGTAATATAAGTTCAGCACAGGGTCATAAAATAGGTAACTCTTGGGATGGTGTATCATCATCCATAACTGATTCTAAATATGATACTAATAGTTTATGCATTGTAGGACAAGGTACTTCTCCTAATAGAAAAGTTACAATGTGGGATCAACTTAAAATTTATGGTACTTTTTGTATTGGCGGAACATGTATTGATGAAACTCATTTACAAATGTTAACAGGTGCAAGGGCTATGCAGTTTTACCATGAAAGTGGTACATGGACTGATAGAATGGACTTGCATTATGTACATGTTGCAGAAGGTGCAAAGATAGTCAAATGGACTACTGGTGCTAACTTTAAGTTATTTAAGAATTAAAATGAATTAAAAGTTAATTTATAATTTTATTAATGGAAAAAGTTTGTAAATTTTATATTAAAGGTAACTGTAAAGAAGAATCATGTAAGTTTAAACATGTTGATAATGTTTGTAGAAACTATTTTTTTGGAGAATGTAACAAAGAAAATTGTAAGTTTGATCATTCTTATAAAATAAGTAATAAAGAAAATAAACTTGATAACAAAAAAAAACATAAAAAATTTGTTAATACAGAAAATTATGAACCATCATATAAACCACATGATATGGTCGTTAAATTAATTTTAAATAAAGATGATACAAATAGTTTATCAGAAAGAGATGTATTTTTATGTCCAAATATTTTTACTAATAATGATTATTATAATACATTATTACAAGAAATAAAAAATATAGGTAAGAATGATATTTTGAAACTATGGCATGGTGACACCCATTATATTGTTGATGATCATATTAATTGGAAACAATTATGTCCAAAATTTACTGAAATTATAAATATATTAAAAGAATATTTTGGTATTGATGTTAAAGCAACAAGATTTAATTTATATGAAAATAGTAATCATTTTAAGCCATATCATTTTGATGCTGCAGCATTTGATGAAGAAAAAGCAAAAATACAAAATATAACAATAGGTGTTTCATTTGGTGCAACAAGAGATATTGCTTTCGAACATGCTAAAAGTAAAAACACAATTTCATTTCCATTAATTAATGGTATGGTTTATGGTTTTTCTAAACAAGTAAATATTGATTGGAGACATGGTATACCACAAATACATCCAGATAATTTTAGTAATGATGGAAGAATAAGTATTATTGTTTGGGGTTATAAAAAATTAATTAAATAAAAAAAAATAAAAAATTATGATAAGCAATTTTACTTTTACAAATGTTCATATTATTATAGGAAAGATTATACTGTTTTTTCAAAAATTTTTTTTATTTTATCTTCTTTTGGTTCTCTATTTTTAATTCTTTTTAAATTTACTTTTTCTACTGTTAGTCTTGCTTTATTCATATGTTCTAAAATATCAAGTGTTTTCTTTTCATCTTTAAGAAATTCAAAAATTGACTTATGAATAATATCTTTTTTAAGAGGTGTTTGTGATTTTAATACATTTTTTTTAAGTTTACCATCAGATATACCAATTGTACTTTCTTCCATTTTGTCTAATTCTTGTAAAATTACTACTTCATGTTCTTTTTTCTCATTTTTTAATGTTTTAATTTCATCATTTAATTTTTTTATTTTATCATCAATTCCAACCCAATTTTTAATAGAATCAATAAGCTCTTTAGTAGGAACTTTATTATCTTCAGACATTATTATAATAAAGAAATCATTTTTCTAAATATTTTATAATTCAAAATTGTACGTTTATTTTTTCAATAAATTTACATTTTGCAATATTATTTTTTATTGACCATTTAAATTTATATGCATATATTTCAACACCTTTATCAAATGCTTCTTTTAATTTTTCAGCATAAATTTTATCTTTACGATAATTTGGACTAAATATATCTGCATCACTTCTTTGAACTATAAAAACCAAACTAACTCTAAAACCTTCTTTTTTTAATTTTATTAAATCTTCAATATGTTTATATGCTCGATCACTAATACACATATTTTTTGAATTTTTATAACCATCTGAAAAAGTTGCAGTTACAATATTATCATTTGTTTCAACTAATGGTACATTTTTAATTTCAACATAAAATTTTTTTTCATTTTTACTTAATAAAAAATCTAAACGACTATTATGAATTTTAACTTCTTTTTTTTCAATTTCATAATCTTTAAATTCATTAAATTTATTATAAAACTCAGAAAAAATTTTATTTGCAAATAATGGATTAGCACCAATCAAAACTTTATTATTTTCAACTAATTCAATTGTATATTTTGATTTTCGACATTCATTTTTACATTGTGAAACAAAAACAATAACATTCTCTTTTATTAAACCACATAAACCCAAAGATGGACTATGTGCAAGTTCAATATTATTTTTTATTTCAATATCTGCCATATATGGTGATTTTACTTTTTTTGAAGGTCGATTTATTATTTTTGCTTTATTTATTTCTATTTTCATATTATATACTTTTATAAAAAATATACTATTTTTATAAATAAATTTTATAAAATTAGTAGAATACACTATTTTAACATAATGGCTTCAAATTGAAATCGGGTTCGTAAGTCGAATTATTCCATGGTGAAACGATAAATTTAGGATTTGGAATAGTACCTCTGATGTCATATGATGCATTCTTTAATGATTCACCAACAGTGTTAATACCAATAATGTATTTTTCAGTATTAATTAATTTATCATCATTTAATTGATATTTAGCTAAACTAAAATCTGTTTCGAACCATTCATCATTAACTTGTTTTGGTAAGAAATCTTTAGCATTATATTTATCAACATTGTTTTTCTTAAAATCAACCATATCAGGTTTAGCTCCTGGAGGTAATGGTGGCATAAAAGCTGTAGTTAAATCAGTAGCACCATAGTCATAATCTTCATCATTAGGATCAAAGTTAGCAACAGAAGGTATATCATTAGCTGTTAATTGAACATTAGAATTATTAACCATTTGTGATGCAACAGGTTGTGATTGTATTAGTTCAGGTTTTTGAAGGACAGGAATATCATTTTTAGGTTCAAAAAGTGTTGGAACTGGTTTTTGTTGTGGTGCTTCATTGATTATTTCAGATAAAATACTTTGGGATACGATAGGTTCAGATGAATCTAATGCTGGAAGTACTGGAATAGGTAATGATGAAGAAACAGGTAATACATTATTTTGCATTTGAACTACAGGAACTGGTTCATAAACAGCAGGTGCTGATTGTTCCATAACTGTTTCAGATTGTTGAGGAACAAAAATTTGTTGAGGTAATTCTGGAACAGGTAATGATCTTATAGATTCATATTCATTACTTTGTATTTGATTATCAGGTTCTTCTAATACGTCTTCATAATTCATATCATCACCATCACCAGTAATCTCAGTTTCTAAATCATTAAAATTTTCAGTTTGGCTTTTTCCTGTAAATCCTTCTGGATTAAGTAAAAAGTAAATTGCTAAACCAATTAAAATTAGTAATAAGATTGAAGATACTTGATTATCGCTAGCCATATTATATATTTAATCTTAGAAAAAAATTTAAAGATTTTATTTTATCTTAAAACCAAAAAAAAATCTTTAAATAATATAATCAATAATAAATATTTACTTATAAAAGATTTTGTTTTGATACTCTTTATATTAAAGAAAAATTAAAGTACTTTGTTTAATAAATTATTGAATAAAAAAATCAACTTGATAATGATGATAATACACAATGAAATTCAGTAAAATTTAATTCAAATATTCATAATCATTATTTATAAAAAGTAAATGGTTTTTATAAAAAATCATTTTTATTAATTGTTATACAATTTTTATCATTTGTTAAATATTTTTGTAAAAATGATATTGAAGATTCATTAAGTATATCCATATTTTTAATTATTTTATTTGTACTTGATAAATTATTGTTATCAATAATTTTATCAGAATAATCAATTTTTACTATTTCAAAATTTAAATTATTTACTAATAAATAAATTAATAAATTAGAAATATTACTTGGTAAATATAAAATATTATCTTTTATTTGACTATTATATAAATTGATTAAAATATCAAATGTATTTATAAAATTTAATATATAATTAATATTTATACATAACATTCCTTTTGATTTATAAATATATTTAATCGTTTCATAATATTCTTGACTATTGTAAATAGTTTCTTTTAATTTATTTATATTTATTTCACAATATTTTATTATTTCATTACAATCATAAATTATTATATTTATTTTATTTTTAAAATAATTAATATAAATATATTCTAAAGCTATTTTTATATCTTTTTTAATTTTTTTTGGTATTTTTCTTTGAACTATTAAATTAAGTTCTATAATTAATTGTGTTAAATCATAGATAAATAATTCTATAGTTCCTCTATTAAAATATAATGTACTTTCATATTTTTTTACAAAATTTATCAAGGTATTATATTCTGTTAAATTATAATTATAATTAATAAATGTAATATTTCTTAATATTGATTCATTATTTTGTATTTTTATAATCTCATCGTGATAATTATATTTTTTATTTTCATCTAAAACTTGAAAATAAGGTAAAAAAAAATTATATTTAATCTCTATTTTTTTTAGATTATTCATTAAATATAAATTAATATCAATATTTTCATCATTTGCTTCGCATACAAAGTTATTAAAATTATTAATATCAAATGTCAAAATATTTAAACAAAAATTTTTATTTTTTAATTTAATAAAATTATTTATACCATTAATGTTTATTTTTTCATTCATTTAAAATCTTTGAGAAATTAATTATGACATATTTATAGGAAAATTAAATAAATTAATACATTGGTGTGGTTCATCTAAATCATTTGTATTATAAATATAATTAGTTAAATTATAATATTCTTTACTATTTTTAATTATTTTTTCTAATTCTTTTATATTTTTTATTTCATTTGATAAATAATAAATATTTGTTATTTCAAAATCAAAGTATTTTACTAAAAAATATATTGTTAAAGATAAATGAGAAAGACCTGTATATATAATGCTTTTTTTGACATATTTTTTATCTAATATTCTCCTAATTAAATAAATATCAGATAATTGAAAAATATTATAAAAAGTTCTTGATATTAATACCATTTTTTTCTCTATTTCAAACATAATTTCTAATTTAAAATCATTACTTAAATATTTATTTTTTATTGTATCGTAGTTAGTGTATATATATTCAAGTAACTCATCTATTATATTAATTGTTTCATTATAAAATATTTTTTTAAAATATGTATTAATTATATTTATTATTTTTTTTTGTATTTTTTTATTTTCATATTTTAAATATATTTTTTGTACTTTAGTGTTTTCACTATTTTCATTAATATTTTTTATAAAATCATTGATATTTGTTTTAATCATATTTACTATATTAATTATATTGTCGATATTTTCAAATATTAAAGAAAATTCAGGAAGATTATTAATCAAATCAATAATTTTTAGAAATTCTGGAAATTCGCTTCTAAAATCAAAGTAATGAAAATTAAAATTTGAATATAATTCTGATTTTATTATTTTATTATTAACAAAATTTATATTTTTACTAAAGATTTTTCTTATATTATTAATATATATATCATTGATATCAACATTAAAATATTTTATTTGATCAATTGTTTGTTCAATAAATAAATCATAATTATTTTCTGTATTTTCTTTCATAAATTTAATTAAAAATTGATCAAAATTTATAGAATCATACTCATTATTATTCGTACATTTTCTCTGATTATTAATATCAAAATGTATATCTCCAAATATGTAAATTATTTTTTCTCCATTTGTTAATCTAATAACATTATTAGGACCATTAATTAAATATTTTTTTGTTAATTCCATTATTATTAAATTATAAAATAAAAAACTATTATAATAATGAAATACAAAGTTACATTTATTCTTTAATAAATCAACTTTCATTTAGTGGGGTGGTTCATTTGATGCATTATAAATTTAATATATCAATATTATTCATAAAAAATATACAATCTGTTAAAGATTATATTTAATAAAAAATTGAAATTATTAATAATTCTATTAAATTAATATTATTATGAATAAAATTTTAGATAAAGTTCATCCTGATTGGATATCATTTTTTGAAGAAAATAAAGAATCTCTTAATGATATTTTAAGTAAAATTGATTATGAAAAAGAAGTTATATTTCCAAAAAAAAAAAAAATATTTAAAGCATTTTTCTATACATCACCTAAAGATATTAAATTAGTATTATTAGGTCAAGATCCATATATTAATAGTGAAGTTATAAATGATAAAAAAATACCACAAGCATGTGGTTTGTCATTTAGTGTTCCAAAAACTCATAAAATACCACCATCCCTTAAAAATATTTACAAAGAAATAAAAAATTGTTATTTTGATTACAAAATTCCAAATAATGGTGATTTATCTAGATGGATAAAAGAAGAAAAAATCTTATTGCTAAATTCTGCATTAACAGTTTTAGAAGGTAAATCAAATAGTCATGCGAATTTATGGGGCAAGTTTACAGATAAAATTATTGAATATATTTCAAAAGAAAATGAAAAAACAATGTTTTTATTAATGGGTAGTTTTGCAATTAATAAAGCAATATTAGTTGATTTGAAAAAACATCAAGTATTTTCATGTGTACATCCATCACCTCTAAGTGCTCATAAAGGATTTTTTGGTTGTGGAATTTTTAAAAAAATAAACGATTATTTAATTAGTATTAATTTAGAACCTATTAATTGGTAGCTTATTATATAAATATAACTTTAAAATATAAAAATTTGAAATTTATTTAAACAGAAAACTAGTCTTTACTTTAAATGAGTTTAGACGAAAAATATTTAGATTTATCAGAAGAAGAGATAGATAATTTACTATATGGATTAGACTTGAATAAAAAACAAGATCAACAAGAACTAGAAAATTTGTGTATTTCTTGTAAAAGTAATAAATTAGTTATAGATAATACTAAAGGTTATTTAGTGTGTCAGGACTGTGCAGTTATTAATGAAGAATTTTTAGATAAAAATCACGAATTTAATGGAGATATTAATGGGACATCGCGATACGGTTGTCCATCAAATTATTTTTTTCCAAAATCTGCATTAGGTACTAAGATTAGTTCAAAAGGTTTTAATAGATTAAGTGCTATTCAAAGGCAAGGACAAATGCCTTATAAAGAAAAAAGTTTAATGGAAGTTTTAGAAAGAATTCAATTAAAATGTAAAAAATATAATATTACACAAACCATTATTGATACTTCAAAAATTTTATATAAAAAAGTAAGTGAATGTAAACATACAAAAGGAAAGAGAAAAGGTAAAAATATGATAATGCGATGTATTAATAGAAGATCGATGATTGCTGCTTGCGTATTTCATGCTTGTAAATTACAAAAAGAACCACGGAGTCCTAAAGAAATTGCTGATATTTATGATTTAGAAATTAAACATGTTAATAAAGGTTGTAGAAAATTTTTAGACTATATTGATATTACAACAATTTTTAGTGAAATAAAAAGTTCACAAGCATCTGATTTTATTGAAAGATTTGCTAAAAAATTAAATATTGATAAGCAATATATTGATAAAGCTAAAGATATATCTATGAATATTAATAAATTAGGATTAGCATCTACACACGAGCCACCTTCTGTAGCGGCAGGTTGTATTTTACTAGTTGGGACAATGTATCATGTTGAAATTTCAAAAAAACAAATTTCAGAAATTTTTGGTATTTCTGATGTTACAATTTCAAAAACATATAGAAAAATTTATCCATATCACAAAATTATTATGAATAATGAAATAACTAATTTAATTTTAGAAAAGAAAAATAGTATAGAAAAAGAAGAAAAAATTATTAATGAAGATGAATTAATAATTACAGAAAAATCGACAGAAACATGTGATTCATCTTCTCAAGAATCAGATAGTGAAACTGAAGAAGAAATGGTTATTAAACCTAAAAAGAAAACAATTGAAGTTAAAATTTAAATTTTTTTAGTCAACTAATATTTTATCAATAAAGTCATCAATATAATCAACTAGTTCTATTTTAAAATTTTCATCAATAATATTATTATTTTTTTTTATAATTTCTTCCAAATCTTCTTTGTTTTCTTTTGAAACATATACTTGTGTTACACCTGCTTTTTTAGCACCAATTAGTTTAAATTCTAAACCACCAATTTTTGTTATTTTTCCTGTTAATTCAATTTCACCTGTCATTCCCACTGTATTTAATATTTTTTTACCTAATAACCTTGAAATAAATGCACTAGTGAATGCACAACCTGCACTTGGTCCATCTTTTGGAGTTGATGTTGATGGTGCATGAACATGAAAACCATTTTTAAAATTATCATGTAAGTATTTATCTAAATCAGTAATTTTATACTTATCTATATTACGTTTTATATAATCTAAAGCACATGTTAAAGAACATTGTACTGATTCTTTCATAACATCTCCTTGTTTTCCAGTAAATTTAATATCAAATGTAGTTCCATTAAAATTATTAAAAACTTGAATTGGAATAATACCACCATCGCCTAATGTTGTTGCATATAAACCATTAATAATACCAATATGATTTTTATCATTAATTTTAGTGTAATCAGATAAAGGTTTTAATAAAATTCTTTTTATTTCTTCTTCTGTCAAAATATAATCTGAATTTATTTTATTTAATAGTAGTTCTAAATTTAATGTTAAAAAGATTTTTTCTATTTTTCTTTTAATGTTTCTAATACCTGCTTCACTTGTATAATTTTCAATTATAAATCTTATTGTAAAATCATCTAATTGTGTCCATTTTTCATTAATTCCAATATTTGTTTTAAGTTCAGGTATTACATAATTTTTTACAATTATTATTTTTTCAAAAACTGTATAAGGTTTAACATTTATTTCACATAACCTATCAAGTAAAATTGGATCTACTTTTTCTGAATCATTATATGAAAAAATCATAATAACTTTGTCTAAAGGAAAATCAATACCTTGAAAAAATCTGTCTTGAAATGATTTATTCATATTTGGATCTGTTAAATGTATTAAAATACTTGAAATTTCATTAACACTACCATGTTTAGATGCTGTTTTATCTAATTCATCAAAATATAAAATACATCTTTCTTTACCCATTTCTACCATTTTTTTTACAATTAATCCAGGTTGTGAACCAGAATATGTATATCCATGACCATGTAATAATTCTCCATCATTTTGACCACCTAAAGTTATTTCTGCAAAAGGTATATCTAATGCTTTTGAAATACTTTTAGCTAATAGTGTTTTACCAACACCAGGTGGTCCAACAAACCCTAAAGGTCTACCACCACTATTTGGATTACTAATCCAATTAGCAATAGTTTGTAATAAGATATTTTTTGCTTCGTGATGACCATATGTTAGATTGTTTAATTTTGTACTAATATTTTCTAAAAATTCTATTCTTTTTTCAGTGTTTTCTAAAAATTCTTCATAGAATGTAATATTATTTTTTGACCATGGATATTTTAAAATATGATCAACAAATGTTTTTTGTTTAAAATATTCGTTATTTTGACTTTTCATTTCTTCTATTTTTTCTAATGCAATATTTTTAATATTTTGTGGTATGTCTTTATTTGATATGATTTGACTTTTATAATCAATATCTTCTAAATGAATTGATTTTATTTTTATTAGTTCATTTTTTATATTATTGTTTGATTTTTTTAATCTTAATTGTAAAAAAAAAGGTAATCTTTTTAATATTAAATTATATATATTAGGTGAATTGAATTTTTTTTCTTTAGTTACACCAAGTAGTAAAGAAGCAATATCACAATTATCATCATTACCTAACAATAATAAAAATATTATATTGTATAAATTATTAATTTGATTTCCATTTGATATAAAATTCTTCATAATGTTAATAAAAGATAATTTTACTAATTGATAATATAAATTATGTGAATTAATAATATGATCAATATATTCTTCTATTTTCATTGAATAAATATTACCTATGTAATCAAATTTCATAAATCTTTTTATAAAATCATTATCAATACTTGATTCATTAATTATCTCAAGTTCTTTTAATATATTCTTCTTTTTTTCATATAGTTTTGTATAGTTTATTTGACATGTTTTAATTATAGTTGATAATGAATCTATTTTAAAAATACCTTCTATTTTTATGTAACTATTTTTATCATTGATATTTTTGATCCATAATTCTCGTGTTAATTCTAATAAATCATTATCATTAAATTTCCTTGGTATTTTCCAAAAATAAAATAAATTATTATCCATTATAGTGGCATCTACTTTGTAAAAATTTATAGATAAAGGACAAAAAATATCATTGATTTCATTTAATAATTTATTTAATTCAGTGTTTTCATTTTTATAAAATAATTCTAATAAATCAATAATAGTTGAATATCCTATTTTTTTTATAATTTCTTTTATTTGTGTTTCTTCTTTATTAAATGGAATAAATTTTTTATCTATCAAATTTATTATAGGCGTAAATGTAACTAAAAGATTATTATCAATTTGATTATTTTCTTCCAAAATTATATTTAATTCAGGATCAATGTTTGTTTGTTCTTTGAATGTTGTTAGTAAATAACTATTATTTATTGAATTTAAATTTTTATTAATCTCATATAAATTACTTATATTTACATTTTTATCATTTTGATCTATTAAATAATTATTTTCCAAATAAATAATGTGATCAGTTAATTTTAATATTAAATTTGATATAAATTTGTATTTGTTTTGTAAAATTAATAATTTAAAATTTTTTAATTTTGCATTATTACTTTGCATGATTTAACTTATATTATATATTAAATTATTAAAAATGCAGTAGAAAATAATTAAAAAAAATATACTTAAGAAACCTACTTAAAAGATACGTAGACGCATTTAAAAAATTTATGGTGTGTTTGATTTAAAAATATAATATTATAATATTGTATATAAAATGGCTCCTAAAACTAAAAATACTAAACAAACTGAAACCACTGTTGTTGAAAAAACCGTTACACCTGTTGCACTTGTTCAAGAAGCTGGTGCAAAAAAACCTTCTACTAAAAAATCTTCCAAAGTAGAATCGAATGCTGCTCCTACAGTTGAACCTGTTGTAGCTAAAAAAGCTACTCCTGTTAAAAAAGCTACTGGTAAACAAGTCCCTGCTAAAGAAGTACCTGTTGAAGAAAAGAAAGCTGTTGCTCCTAAAAAAGCTGCTGCACCTAAAAAAGAAAAAGTTGTTGAAAAAGTAGTTGAAGCTGATGAAGAAGAAGAAGGTGATTCTAAAACTAGATCTTTTAAAGTTAAACTTCCAGGTGATGAAGGATTTACTGGTAGATTTACTGGTTTAACACCATATCAAGCTGCTAATAAAGCTCTTTCTAAACACTTTAGAAGTCTTGAAAATAATTCTGAAGCTGATGTTCTAGTTAATTTTTCAATTAGAGAATCTACTAGAGGATCTAAAAGACATGAATATAACTACAAAGGTTCTAGAATTAAACTTGACCAACCAATTACCTATACAATTAAATCTGATAATGGTGAAGCTAGAATTATTACTAAACAATATAAAAATCAACTAATTAAAGTTAAAAAAAATGCTGCTAAACAAGAAAATGTTACTGTTTAAAATAAATTAATTGATTTTAATAAAAAATTAATTAAATTACTTATTTTCATCATAATCAAATGCTATTTGCTCATTATTATATATTTCTTCACAATTTGAATTAAAATTTACTAATGTTTGTTCCCAATCTATATCTTCATCATTATTTTCTAACACATTTAATGTCTCCTCAATTAAATTAATTAAATATATTAATTTTTCTTCTGTAACAGAAATATTATTTAATTCTATTTCAGAACGTAAAAATAAACATAAATTTTTTAATTGTTCTTTATAATCAATATTTTCATCATTGTCTTCTAAATCTTTTATTATTTCTAATTTATCTATTAAGTATTCTTTTGTTATATTATTATAGTTTAGCTCATCTAATATTGGTTTTAAATACTCTTCCCATTCTGGATTTTTATTTAGCAATATTGTAACTTTTGTTAATAAATTTTCTTTCATTTCCTGGAAAATTATATATTCAACATCATCGCCTTTATTTTCTTCTTCGTAGTTTTGCACATTTGTATATGTACAATAATTTTCTTCTAGTTCTTTCAAAATATTAAGTAAAACTGTACTATTTGTAGATTCATCACACTTAGTTTCTAATTCTATTATATGTTTAATTATATCATCTTTCTTTGATGATTGTAATAAGTCATTTAGTTTTACATTATTTAATATAATTTCTATTTTTGTTTTAATTATATAAGTTCTATTTTTTATTAAAGTTTCTTCTTCATCTAATTCTTCATTTTGTTCAGCTATTTTTAAAATATTTTCTAATTCATCATCATTAAATATAGGAATATCTTTTATTAAAATATTTTTTTCTACATTTGATTTTTTATCTACAATAATAACATTTATTATACCGTTAGTATCTACTTTAAATGTTATATCTATTATTGGTTTACATGTTAATGAAACTTTATCAAATATAAATTCTCCAATTAATGTATTTTTTGATGCAACTTTTCTTTCACCTTGATATACTTTTATTTTAACTGATTCATCAAAAGGTGTGTCTGATGTATATTTTTGAGTTCTTTTTGCTGGTAAAGGTGTATTTTTAGGAATTATTACTGAAAATGTTCCATCAGATGTTTCAACACCAAGTGATAATGGAACAACATCTACTAATAATACATTAGTATTTATTTCAAACTTATTCTCACTTATTGCTCCATATAAACATGCTCCTTCTGATACAACAGATTCTAAGTTGGGATATAACCATGGATTTATTGTAAATATTTCTTTTATTTTTTCTTGTAAAATAGGAATTTTACTTGAATTTCCTACCATTACAATATACTTAATATCATTGTAATCATTTCTTATTTTTTCTAATATTTCTTGATATTCATCTATTATTTCATATGATAATCTTTGAAAAGTTTTATTATCAAAATCTAATAATAAATCTTCATTATTCCCATTATAATTTTTAAGTTTAATTTGATAATTATCTATATATGATAGTTTTTCTTTTGTATTTTGACATATATACCATAATATTTTTTTATTTTTTTCTAATATCGTTTGATATTTTTTTATAACATAATTATATATCAAATCTGTAAAATTATTACCTCCTAAATTATTCAATCCGGTACTGTGGATTACTTCAAAAAATCCATTTTCTTTCAATAATACTGTTAAATCTAAAGTTCCACCTCCTATATCTACTACTAAAATTCTTTCTTCATCTTCATTTATATTATTTAATCCATATGCTAAAGCTGCGGCAGAAGGTTCATTTATTATTTTTATAACATTAAATCCACAATTATTAAAAGCATTTTTAATTATTTCTCTTTGTTTATCGTTAAAATTCGAAGGAACTGTAATTACAGACTTAATATTATAATCATCTTTAAAATTTTTTTTTATGATTTTTTTTATATGATTAAAAAAATAGATTAATATATCATTCTCTTTTAAAAAAATATCATTATATTTTATTTCATTTTCTGAACCTATTTTTGTTTTAAAATTATGAAATAAATCATCATAGACCAAAGGTATATAGTTTCCAAAATATAATTTATTATTTTTTATTCCTATTTTTGATGGTATACTTTTATAAATCCCATCTTTTAAAATATGTGGTTTATTATTTTTAAAAAATGAAACAACAGTGTTTGTTGTTCCAAAATCAATTCCTACTATCAAATCCATTATTTATAATTAATTTTAAAATTAATTATATATAACGCATATTATTTATTATAAAACTTTACTTTTCCATTTTTTAATATTCCAATTGATTCTAATAATTTTTTATCATTTAATTCAAAAATTTCATTAGTTTCATTATTTAATAAATATTCAGTTAATTTATATTTTATTATTTCACAATTTTTTGGTTTCTTTTTTTTCTTATCTTCATTTACAACTATATTAGTTTTTATATCAGCTTCGGATTTAGTTTTTATATCAACTTCGGATTTAGTTTTTATATCAACTTCGGATTTCATTTCTATTTTTTTATCTAAATTATTTTTTATATTTCTAATTTCATTTTCAAGATTTGTAATAATAGTATCTTTTTCTTTTAATTGTTTATTAAAATTAAGCATTAATGATACTTTTTTTAAACTATTAAGTTCTTCATTCAGATCATTAAGACTTGCAATTAATTGATCATTTTTATTTTTAAAATCGTTATTTTCATTTTCTAAATATAATATGTAATCAAAAATAATTTTAGAATTCATTAGAATAAATTAATAATTTATTTTTATATATTTACTTTTTTTTACTTAATACAGTAGCTAATTTTTTAACTAATTCTTTTTTTGTAGTAGGTACACTAGTTGATTTAGTTGGTGTTACTGATCTCAAAACTGGTTTAGTTTTTGTACCTGTCGTTGCACTAGCTTTTGCACTTGATACAATTTTTGGAATTGGTTTTGATTGAACAGATACTGTTTTTAATTTAACAAGAACTGGTTTTGATTGTATAGGTACTGGTTTTGATTGTATTGGAATAGGTTGAGATTGTACAGGTACTGGTTTTGATTGTACAGGTACTGGTTTTGATTGTATTGGAATAGGTTGAGATTGTACAGGTACTGGTTTTGATTGTACAGGTACTGATTTTTTATTTTGTAATTGTTGCAATAATTTTAATATTGCGGATTTTTGTGAACTACTCATAGATTGTTTCATTGCAGATTCGGAACTAGAAATTATATTTGCTATTAATACAGGTTCTGGTTTTTTAACTACATATTGTATAGGAGCTGGAACAGGTGGTTCTGTACTAGATATACTTTGTATTGCTACTAAAGTACTTTGACTAACACCAATTTTAGTAAGTTCTTTTGTTGCTATATCTGATTGTAAAGGAATACCTGCAGAAACAAGTTGTTGTATGGTATTAATAGCATTTTGTGGTAAACCATTACTTACCATTTTTTGGATTGTATCATTTGATAAAATGAAAGTTGGTGTAGATTCTGTAACTACAACTGGCTTAACATTTGTTGTAATTTGTTGTGTGGTATTAATAACGTTAAGAGGTACTCCTAATTTGGTTAATTGTTCAATAGCTAATGTAGAATTTAATGGAATACCAATTGATACCATTTGTTGTATGGTTGGTATTGCTGTTGGAGGTATACCATTAGTAATTAAATCTTGGACTGTTTTTAATGGTAATTGAAGAATTGGTTCCATGCTAGATATTGGTATTGGTGTAACTGAACTTACAATTGTTTGAATATTATTTATTGTTGTTTGGTTTACGCCAATATTATTTAATTCTTTCAATGCAATAGGTGAATTTAATGGTATACCAATTGATGTAAGTTGTTGTATTGTATTTATAGCAGTTGGAGGTAAACCATTTGAAATCATTTGTTGAAGAACATATTTAGGTAATTCTTTTGGAACTGGTAAACTAGTAACAGGTATAGGAATAGCATTATTTGCTATTTGTATTAAATTTGCAAGTGATTTTTGAGGAACACCTGCATTAAGAAGTTCTTTAATAGCTTCAGGAGATGAAATTTTTATATTATTTGATGTTAATTTTTGTATAGTTGTAATAGCTGTTACTGGTAAACCAACATTTATCATATTAGATAATACTTCTATTGGCATTTCAACTGGTATATTAATAGTTGGTTTTGTACTTTCAATTATTATTTCTGGTAAAACAGATATTATTATTTGATTTGATTTTGTCGATAAATAATTTTCTGTTTCACTAGTAACTGCTTGAATAATACATACACCTGCTTTAAGTGCATATAACTTATTATCATTTATATAAACAATATTTTCAATTTGATTTTTTGAATTTACACTTGTTAATACTTTATAATAAACGTTTGCATTTTCACTTGGTGTTGTTGTTTTTAAGATATAAGGTATTAAACTTACTATAACATTTTCTAATTTATTTAATGAAAAATTAGTTTGTGGTATTTTAAAAATATCTATTTGTAAATTAGTTTCAATAGAATTATATAATTCATTACCATCTTTAACTGCTTTAATTATACATGAACCACTATTAATACCATATAATACATTATTAACTATTGAACAATTACTCGAATCTACAACACTATATTTAACTGGTGTATTTATATCGCTACCTTCTATACTCAAATTGATAGATGAATTAAAATTTAATTGATCAAGTGTTGAAAATTTAATTTCATTTTGATTATTTTTAATAACAGTTATTTTTATTGGAGCTGTTTTTGTTTCTAAATAATTTTTAGTTTCTGTAGTTATTCCCCTAATATAGCACGAACCTTCTTTTAATCCAAATAATGTATTTGATGCATCTATTTTACATACATCTTTACTTGAAGAATTAAATATTTCAAAACTAACACTTGGTTTTTCTGATGTATTATTAATAAATAATTTATAACCATTTTCTTTATCGATTTTTATTGTATAATCTGTTAAACCGATTATTGATAAATTTGGTTGATATATTTTATTAATGATTACATTAATTTTAGTAGATATATCATTAAATTTATTATTACCTTGTTTTGAAGCTGTAATAATAGATGTTCCTGAATTAATACCAATTAATACATTATTAATAATTTTAATATTGTTATTATTTGAAACATAACTAATATCATTTGTTTTATCAATTTTAACACTATCATTAAATTTAACATTGATTGTATCAGCTAGTTTTAATGGTGCTTGTTCTTTCTTTATAACAGTTATCATTATTTTATTTGTATTGTATTCATTATAATTATCTGTTTCACTAATTGTTGCATTAATATAACATATACCTTCATTAATTGCTATTAATTTATTATTATCTATTATACAAACTGTACTATTTTTAGAATTAAATTCAGATATTATTCTAAATATAACTTTTGCATTATCAATAACATTTAATACATTTAAATCATAAATATCATCTACATTAATAGTATTACTTGAATTTATATTTTCTAAAATTACATTTTTTTGTTCATTTTTAATAACGTTTATTATAAAATTTTTAATTAATTTATTTGTAATACTAGTTGCATTTTTATTTAATGTAACAACACACATACCTGCTTTAACACCAATTAAATTATTATTTGTTACAATACATTTATCATTATTTGATATTAATGATATTTCACTATTATCTGAGAAATCTAAATTGATAGAATCATTTACTTTTACAATATTTGTAGAATTTAATTTTATATCATTTGCATCATTTTTTAGAACAGTTACAATAAAACCATTAGTTTTTGTAGAAAGATAATTATTAGTTTCACCTAAAACAGCTGAAATATGACATGAACCACTAGCTAAACCATATAATTTATTGTTTATAATATTACATGGTATTTGTGTTAGTCCTGATATTTTCTTTACAATAAAATCAATATTTGGATTTTCATTAATACCTATTATTTTTAATTCTATACCAACTTCTTCATTGATATATATTGTGTTATTTATATTGATATTTTGAAGAATAACATTTTGTTTAATTTTTTGTACATTCACAACAAAGTCTTTGTAAATAATATTACCATTCAATCCATTTTTATATGCTGTGATTAAACATTTTCCTGATTTTAATCCATAAATAAAATTATCTTTAATACTACATTTATCGGATTTTAGAGTAAAATTTACTGGTTCATTTGAATTATTTGATGTTACATTATATGATATTTTTGAATTAAAATATAAAGGTCCTAATAATTGAATGTCCAGAATATCAATTATATTTGTTTTTGCTATAATATTAATAGTATTAGTTGCAGTTTCTAAAAATTTATTGGTTTCTGTTAATATGGCTTTTAATGTACATTTACCAGGTTTATAAGGATAAAATAATCCATCTTTTACATAACCATTTGTAAATTCATAATTTATATATGCATTATCTTTAACATTAGTAACAAATATTTTATAACCTACATCTGGTTTTATAACTATTTCGTTATTTATATTTAATTGTTGTAAAACAACTGATTGATATTTTTTATTAACAATTATATCAAAAGTTTTAGTTATTGGTTCATATATTTGATTTCCTTTAATATATGCAGATATTTTAGAAACACCTCCCGATATACCATACAATCTATTATTGACTACATAAGTATTATTATCTTCATTAAAAAATAATATATTATTTGTAGTTGAACCACCTGATGCTTTCAAATCTATAAATGAATCAATAATAACATCTGTATTATCTATTTGAATATTATTTTGAATATTTCTAACTACAATTATATCAAAAATAAATTCAGTTGCTAAATAATTATTTGTTTCATTTGATATTGCTTTTATTGTACATTTACCTTGATTTACAGCATATATTCCATTATTTATTATACAAACATCATCTGAATATTCACCGGTTGGATTGTTTGATAAAATATTGTATGTTATTCTACTATTTTCAAATAAATTATTTGGTTTTATTTTTAATTTTTCTGCGGTATTAACAAAATATTTATTATCAATATTAAATATGAAATCTGGTTGTTTTATTTTATTTACTGTAATACTTATTTTTTTTGTTAATTCTTTAGTATCAGTTGTAGAAATTTTTGTTACATTTAAATAATAGTTACCAGCTTTTTTACCATAGATTATATTATTTTCTATATCAATGCCTTCTGTTTGACCTGTAATTTTATATTTGTTTGAATCAAAACTATTTTCTATTGTAATTTTACCTGATTTATTCAATTCAATTGTTGGTAATTTATCTATGAAAAATTGTGTTGGATCATTTAATATTACAGTAATATTTATTTCATTAGTTTCAGTTTCTAAATAATTATTTGTTTTATTTGTAATTGCTTTAACTGTACATGTACCAATATTTAATCCTACTAATTTATTATTTTGAATTATACAAACATCTTTTTGTGTTATATCAATAGGTTTATTTTTAATAATTATTAATTTATAATCTGCATTTTCCAAGATATTTTCTACTAACAATGAAATTTCTTTTTCTGGATTTATCATTATTTCATTAGTTTGATTTATATCTATTAATTTAATATTTGGTTGATTAACAGGAATTATATTGATATTTATTGATGATTTAATTGGTAAATATAAATCGTTACCTTCTTTTGTTACTTCAATAGTATATGTACCTACTTTATCTCCAATTATTGTATTATTTTCTATTATTAAGTTGGGACTAGTTGATTTTAATATAACTGGATTTTCAGTATTACCGCCTTTAATTGTTACATAACTTTTCTCTAAATATTTTAAATTAGTTGGATATTTAATATCAAGACTTTTTTGCTCTTTTTTTACAACTGTTATCTTAAGTCTATTTGATTTTGTTATTAAATAATTATTTGTTTCTGATGTTACTGCTGTTATATAGCATATTCCTTCACCTTTACTATAAAGGTATCCATTATTTATGTATATGTTATTTTTTTGATTTTCATATTCAATTGTATATGTTACTAATGGATCTTCAAATACATTTGTAATTAATAATTTAATTGGATTATCATAATCAACAAAAATATTATTTGTATTATTTATATTTAATAAGGTAAAACTAGGTTGTGGTATTTTTAATACTTCAATAAAAATATTTGTTTTTATAGATTCATACATATAATTACCTGGTTTTGCTGCTATGATTTGTGAAGTTCCAGAATTTAAACCTATTACTGTATTATTAATAATTTTAATATTATTATTACTAATTGTATATTTTGGATCATCAATAACACTTCCACCAAAAACATTAATTGTTGTACTTCCGTTAAAATAAAGTTTATTAGATAAATTAATATTAAATGTTGATTGTTCATTTTTATTTACAGTTATTGTTAATACATTAGATTTAGTTTCTAGATAATTCTCTGTTTCATTTGTAATAAAATAAATTTCAGCAGTACCTTCACTTAAAGCATATAAATCATTATTTATTACATTTATAATATTATAATTACTAACTTTAAAAAGTATATTTGAGTTTTCATTGACATTTGATATATTTAGTTTATATTTAATGCTTGGATTAACAAATATTATATTCTTATCATTAATATTGTTAATTTTTAATTCTGATTGATAAATTTTATTTACTTTAATCATAATTTCTTTTGATATATCATTATATAAATTATTTCCTTTTTTAGTAATTGTAAGTTTACATGTACCTGCTTTTTTACCTATTAACATATCATTTTCTACAATACAATTACTTCCATCTATATTGTAATCAAATTTATTTTCACTATTACCTCCTTCCGTATTTAATTTAAATGAATCATTATAATTAATTTCTTTAATAATATCAGTTATTATTTCATTTTGATTTTTCTTTACAACATTTATTTGAATATTTTGTGTTATTGTCTCAAGATAATTTGCTGTTTCATAAATTGTAGCATTTAATACAAAATAACCATTATTAACACCAAAAATTTTATTATTTATTAATTCACAACAATTATTAAAATTTGTAACTAAATTGTATTTTATATTTGGATTTTCAAAAATATTTGAAACTTTAATATTGTAACTATTATTATTATCTGCATAAATTGTATTATTTTTAATATTTAATATTTCAATAATTGGGGTTTGATTGATTTTTTGAACATTTATAATATAATCTTTTATTACTTTATCATAAATATTGTTACCAAATTTTTGAATGGTTAATTTAGATTTACCTGTTTTATTTCCATATATTTTATTGTTTTCAACAATACAATTTGAATTATTTGATGTTACAATAAAATTTGAATCAATACTTCCTCCTGATACATTTAATGTTATTAAAGATTTATAAAATAAAGGACCACTTTGTAATATTATAATATCATTTTGTTTACGTGGTATTATTGTTACAACTATTTGATTTGATTTAGTTGACATATAATTTAATGTTTCACTTGTTTCTACTTCTAATATTACGACACCAGGTAAAAGTGTTATTAATGTATTACCTGAAAAATAACATATATTTTTGTTTTCATTTGTTGAATAGATATTAACTATATTATATTTTATATGTGGATTTTCTTTTAACTCTTCTACTACTAAATTATATGTAGAACCTTGTACTATTTCATTATTATCGTTGATATTTAGTAATTTTATGTCTTGTAATGGTTTATAAACAGTTAATTTAAATTTCATTTTAATATCATTGTATACATTATTACCAGGTTTAAATAAAGTTATTGATCCTGTACCAGCTAAAATACCATATAAAATATTATCTTTGATTTGGAAATTATTTGACATTGGTCTTATTTGTATTGAACTATTTGTACTACCTCCAAATACAGATAATGTTATATATGAATCATAATATAAATTTTGGATATCACTAATTTCTAATGGTGATTGATTATTTTTAATACATGATAAATTAAAAACTGGTGATATTGTTTTATTATAATTGTTTGTTTCTGAAGAAACTGCTTGAATCAAACATGTTCCTAAATTTAAAGCAAATAAATTATTTTTATCAATTTTACAAACAGGACCACTATTTCCATTAGGACTACTTGATATTATTTCAAATGTTACTTTTGATAGTTCTTTAAAAGGTGTTGTATCAATTACATATGGATTTTGTAAATTAATAAAAATTTCTTGTGATAATTTTGTTATATTAAAATTAGGCTGATCTATTTTATTAATTTGTATTTTTATCATTTTTGATAATTCTTTAAATGTTGAAGTTGATCTTTTAATAACATTTATTTTTTGTTCTCCTGAAATTAATGGTATTAATACATTTTTATTAATATTAAATGCATCTAAATTTTCTGGTACTATATCATATTCATCTATATTATAATAACCATCATTTACTGTTATATTAAATGATGTATCATAATTTATTGATTTTAATGTATCAACAATAAAATCATTTGGATCATTTAATTTGATATGAATATCAATTATAGGTGTTTCTGTTTGTTTATAATTTGGTGTTTCAGAAATTATAGCTTTTATTTGACATAACCCTTCGTTTATTGCTGTTATTTGATTATCTACTAATTTTATTGTATTAGAAACTGTTTTATCAACTGGTTTATCATTAACAATTATATAATTTATTTTTGGATCTTCATTTATATTTTTAATACTTAAAATATGAGTTTTATTCATATCAATTC
>Ga0214917_10001749_pt1 | contig 27651 bp, 14 predicted proteins | sample LL_1208_BB_MetaG_FD_177983 | JGI IMG/M metagenome (GOLD analysis project Ga0214917, IMG submission 177983) | Freshwater microbial communities from Lake Lanier, Atlanta, Georgia, United States - LL_1208_BB | ecosystem: Environmental > Aquatic > Freshwater > Lake | place: USA: Georgia | collected... | reverse complement strand
CGTCCATGTATGACTAACGGCGCAAAAAGTCGGCGGAAGTTAGCGGAGTTTTGTTTAGCCACCGGCCACGAATGAATGCGACGTCGATTTTGCTCTGAGGACTGTGAGCATTCGCCATGTCCTGAGCCGTATGAGAGGTTGAGCGCGTGGAATGTGGTTACTTAATTCTGGGAAACATTCAATCGGCGGGCATTAGGCTCACTTGTTGAGATTGTTACTGATTATGATGATCGCTACGTAATCAACCCACTAACACTTAACGCGTGACGACTATGGTGACCCGGCCATATGTTTGCCCTTACACGGCACGGATCATATCGCTCAAGCAACTAGAAGCTTTGAGCGAAGCGGGTATTTTTCATCGAGACGTGCTCGAACGAATTGTCATAGAAATAGCCCTCTCTATGCTTCACGGCTCATCCCCAGCTAAAGCACTTAGCGCTGCACTCACGGATATAGAAGTGCTATTCGCTGGGTGCAAAATCAGAGGTGAAGTTCACCAACCCAAAAAACGGCACGCAAATTTCCGACTTGCCTTTCCCACAAGAAGTAATGAAGGACTTAAATTTCAGTCTTGTTTATGGCGAAATATGCGCGTGAACTGGGTCCGTAAAGCTCATCTAAAGACGTATCTGTCATATCTCCCAAGTCACTGATAAAGCTAGTCAAAGACAATCTTTCAGATGCAATGAACAAATATTCGAAGAAATAGAAGACTATGAATTGGGACAAAGGCATCGAGGTCCGCAGGCTGGACAACCCGGGAAAAGTTGGCTCAACCACCGGTCAGCAACGAGAGCGTTCAAGTGGACTTTATATTCAAATCAAGTGGCACCAAGATGGCAGCACAGACTACGTAGCAGAGGATCAGGTTGAAAGAGTCGATGACTCCAACCTTACTGATCCATACGATGCAATCAATGCTCAAAAAATTGGAAGGTCCTCTGACTTTAGGAGAAACCTTACACAGATCCACTTGGCGGGACGACTTGCCAACTTGGTTTACTCAATGGGCATTACTCAGACGGATTTCTACGCGCATCAGTACAAGCCATTGATGACGCTATTGGATTCCCCTGCGAGTGGTTTGTTGATTGCAGATGAAGTTGGCTTGGGTAAAACGGTCGAAGCGGGATTGATTTGGACAGAGCTCAGAGCCAGAGAAGATATGCGTAGGCTACTGATCGTGTGTCCGGCAATGCTCCGAGAAAAGTGGCAAGACGAGCTCAAAAATAGATTCGGCATAAACGCGCAAATAGTTGATGCCAAGACACTAACTGAAGAGCTTCAGGAGTCATCTGCCACTGGCCCAGTCAAAGCATGGATCACAAGTTACCAGGCAATACGCCCTCCAAAGTCATGGAAACCGTCTTCGGAAAAAACGTTAGCAGCAAACAAAGGCAAGTCTCTCAGAGCCAATTCAATACTGGCATCACTACTGGATGAGCATGAGGGCAGCGAGCCGCTCATCGATGTAGTGGTATTTGATGAAGCGCACTACATGCGCAATCCTGATAGTTCAGCAAACCGTCTTGGTGAGCTTCTGCGCGAAGTGTCCAACTACCGGATTCTGCTTTCGGCTACACCAGTCAACTTGCACAACAGAGATCTGTTTCAACTTCTTCAACTGTGCGACCCAGATCATTTTCAGTTCGAAAGCAGTTTTCATGAAATGATCCTTGCAAATCAGCCGCTAGTTAAAGCTCGTGACGCTGCTTTAAATACCACGTCCACATCAGAAGAGATCATGTCGCACCTGCAAGCAGCTGCAGATACCAAGCTGCTCGCTGAATCGCATCAACTGGCAGCCCTGATCAATGATCCCCCAACCTCAGATAAGTTGCAGTTAGAAGCCTATCGGGCTGATCTTGCTGCTAGTCTCGAAAAGGTCAACCTGCTGGGTCACGTTCTAACACGCACTCGAAAGCGCGACGTTCAAATGCACCGACCGACCCGAGAGGTGCGGCGCGAATCGGTCCCAATGACTGATGTAGAGCGTTTGTTCTATGAATTTGTTACAGAGGTGACCCGGGACTTTGCATGGAAAAAAGGCATTTCTGATGGTTTCTTGCTTGCAACGCCTCAGCGTCAAGTCTGTAGTTGTCCCGCTGCCTTTGCTAAGGCATGGGTTGGTGGCGATGACACTCTGCTTAAGGATCTCGCAGACGTTGCAGTGGAGGAAGCGGAAGAGTCAGATGAAGATGCAGAATATGACGACATCAGCAACTCACTAAAAGAATTTCTGTTCCAAAATCGCCCCCGAAATATCGATCTTGCGCAACTGGAGCAAAACGACAGCAAACTGAATAGATTGCTGGACGTAACACAAGAGTATTTCAAGGTGAATCCCAAAGAGAAGATAGTTCTCTTCACTGCCTTCAGGGCCACAGCTCATTATTTGCAGCAAAAATTGACCAGCGCAGCCATAGGGGCCATGCTACTTTGGGGCGGTCAAAAGCAAACTAAGCAAGACGTCATTGAAGAATTTGCGTCAAGAGATGACGCACGGGTTTTGGTTGCAACTGAAGTCGCGTCCGAGGGTGTCGATCTTCAGTTTTGCAAAGTCTTGATCAATTACGACCTCCCATGGAACCCGATGAGAGTGGAGCAACGGATTGGCCGTATTGATCGGCTAGGTCAAGTCGCCGAGAAGATTCACATTTGGAATTTGTTCTACAAGGAAACCATTGATGAACGCATCCTCGGGCGACTCCTCGAAAGATTAGGAATATTTAAGGCATCGCTTGGAGACCCAGAGCCAATCATCGGCGAACAAATCCAAAAACTTGAAGCTTATCTGCTGACCGCCAAGCGCACACATGATGAAGAAGAGGCCGAAATTAATCGGACCGCACAAACACTAGAAAACATAAGGCACAAGCAAGAAGAGCTTGCTAACAATGCAGCTCAGATGATCGCGCACGGAGGACTTATTCTTGACAAGATCGATGCAGCCAATGAAATATCGAAACGAGTTACCGAGCAAGACTTGATCATCTATGTTCAGGACTACCTGACGAGGTACGCCCAAGGGCATCACTTTTCTGAAGATCTAACAGACCCGGGAACCTTTGCGATTCAATTGCCGCCAAAGGTGGCAGCGGAGTTTGATGAATTTATTCGATCGATCGGAATGATAGGACAAACTCAACTCTCAACCGGGGTTCTTACGACCTGTCGTTTCCTTAACAAGATCGCAAGTAAGTCAAAAATAGGCGTTGAGATTATTCATCAATTTCACCCTCTGATTCGATTCATTGCCGCTTGTCATGCGGTCAAGCCTCAAAGTAATTACCCATGGGTATCACTGCAGCTAACTTCAGCGACAAGCCAGCTTGTGCAGCCTGGAAACTACTTCTTTGTTGTTCGCAAATGGTCATTTGAGGGGGTAAAAGCTGAAGAATTGCTTGCAGCGTCAGTTTATGACTTGAACCGAAGAGAATTTCTAGAGAGATATGCGGCAGACGCGCTGATTACTGAGGTGCGATTAAATGGATCTGATTGGCTCGAGGCTACTCACGCTGTTGACCCACATCAGGCAACGGATCTTCTTGACCATGTTGAGGATAGATTAAATCAAGAGTACCGCGCTGCTCTGACGAAAAAACAAAACGAGAACAATGATCGTGCCTTGTTCCAACTTCACGGCATCAATCAACACCTAGAAAGCAGGGTCGAAAAAATGCGTGCGACAAAGAAAACCCACGAAATTTTGAACCGAACAGGCCTTGCTAAAGCAACTCAAGCTCGCATTGATAAGCTGACAGCGCGAATGGAAATGAAACGAGAACAGGTCAGTCGTCAGAAGATTGTGACTCCGAACAATGACTTTGTATGTTGCGGAATCGTTAGGGTCTGCGAGTCTTAATATGGGTGACTTGCGGGACCAACTAAAAAAAATAAGGCTTGCACTTGGGCTGCATGGAGCCGAGAAAAAGTCAGTCGCCCCTGAAAAGCGCATTGAGCGGAAAACTATTGAGGTGACCCTCAAAAAAAATCTCAACGAATCATTGCCACCGCCTGTTTCTAAACCTGAATCGGAAGCAAAAAAGACTCACTCTATTAAGCGGCCTCACCAGGCATTTCAGAATAAGACGCAAGCAACAGGAGCAAAGATACAAACCAGTCCGCGCTCATCAAAGGCAGCTGACCAGTCGTATGCATCTAATTCTGGCGTGACAATCACTAGAACCATAGCGCCAGGAGCCGTGCTAAACCCAGCCCCAGCCCCGATCGTCAAAGCTGCAAAGTCAAGCGCTCCATTGTCATCAACAGTCCAAGCTGGTCAACTAGCACTTCCTAGCTTTACTGCGCTCACCCGAACCTCAGAATTCAAAACTCCAGATACGTGGGTAAGTCGAGGAGTGTCATCACAAATGACCCCACAGGCAAGTGGTCTGCGACGTGAAATTTATATCGGCCTTGATTTTGGAACAGCTTATACGAAAGCAGCCGTGCAGTTTTTAGACAACATCTATCCTGTTGACTGGAATGGTGTAGCCAATCTTCAAGGGCAATACCTCTTGCCAACCGAATACTCCGAAGCTCCAAACCTTGAATGTTTTTTGGGGCAACATCCCGACAGCTCCCCGCAACAGTTACATGCGAACCTTAAACGAGCATTCATCACAAATAGTGTTTCCGAGAACTCAATCGCAAAAGCAAGTGTTTTTCTTGCCCTGGTTCTTCAATATGTGCGAGCTTGGATTTATCACCACCACGCAGCAAAACTAGGATTTGCCCCTATTGGCTGGTATCTGAATATCGGCATACCTAGTGATGTTCTAGATAAGGACAAGCATGCACAGCATTACACAAGACTTGCTGAGATTGCTTGGGTACTCAGCCTAATTCCGCAGGCAGAAGTCACATTCGATCGAGCCTTAGAGCTATTGAGCAAGCCGATAAACCGAAATGCTGATTTACGTGAGATTGCGCCCATACCTGAGCTTGTAGCCCAACTTGCTGGTTACTCCAAATCCGCTAGCAAACAGAGAGGCTTGCACGCTCTCGTGGATATAGGGGGCGGCACCGTAGATATGGTCACCTTCAATGTTCATGAAGCAAACGGTGATGATGTCTTCCCGTTCTTTGTTGCAAATGTGAAGGCGCTAGGGTCTTATGCATTATTGGCATACCGATTTCAGGAACTTTCAACTCAAGGATCAGATTTTGGTTCTGATGTTCAAAATATTTTGACAGCTGAAAATTTCTCAAGATTTTCTGGAGCTACCTTGCGATCGGTCCAGGAGGTCGACAAGAAGTTCTTCAGAAATTTTCAAATTGAATTTGAATCTATGCTCCGAACCACCCATAAGAGACGATACCCGTCATCTCCCCATTGGGTTACGGGAATTAGAACTTTCATTTCGGGAGGCGGAGCCCTTATACCAGGCTACCCAGAAGCGATAGAAACCAGCAATCGGCCTCAAAAATGCCCATTGTTCACAATGGATCTACCACCACATCCAAAGGTGGTGAACATCGAACAACACCGAGCAAACTACAGCAGAATTTCCGTTGCTTGCGGATTAACTTTTGACAGCGATTCTCTAGGGACTATTCGACCAGCTTCCGAAGTTGATGATGCAACTCCGCTTATCAGCACCGTAAACGGCTTACCGGTTCGTGAACGCCCTGATCGAGATGAGCTATATCCCAAATAGAAATCACACGCGGCCCGACAACGCTTTCCGCGCAGGCCAACTATGCGGAGTTTCATTGTCGCGATCCCGAATTACTAGCAAGCTCAAGTGCGCTGGCTGCAATCCCGAAAAAATCTACTCCAATATTTATGCTGTTGGTACCAAACGAAAATTGCCCGGTGAGTTTTCAATCGGCTCAAACAAGCATCAATCATCTGGGGAATAGTCAGCTACGTTTTCGGCGACACTAACCTTTAAAGCGACCTTGGGGGCAATCTAATCACCTCAATCATGCTAGCTTCACTGGCCAGTGTTTCTCAGTAATGTCATTCATCTGGTAATGAAGGTAATCAATCTTTTCCTCCATCTCACACAGTGCCCTGTAGTCTTGATGAATTGAGGCCAATTCGTCTGCGCTTGGCACAGGGATACGCACCATTGATACAAGGCTTTGAACGTTGATATGAGGCACAGCCGCACCAACTGCCAGAGAGTTTATCTGCTGCTGACCCTCTGGAGACCTGAGATACGTAAGTAGGTACTCGGGCGATACTCCAAGCCTTTTTGCATTCAAGCCAAGGCGTAGAGCAACACAGCTTCCCGAGACAACTGCTTTTACCCATTCTTCCTTAGGTGCAGGATCTTCGCCCTTGCTGTAGTCACCGGAGATCAGTCGTACAAGCCCGACTGTGCCTTTTATTGAGAGTAGCAGGTCGTTTTTCTCAAGATAGGCGATCGTTTTGTGGTTAGGCTTGATATTTACAGTTTTGTACGGCACAGAGTCTTCTTCGAAACTTATCGAATTCCAGCGACCATTACGAAGATTTGGAATTCCAAGCTCCAGCACATCCTCTCCGACTCCCTTATAGGGTGTTGGTGTCCGAATCACGGCGCAAAGCTCATCTAGTGGTAAGGCATTTGTACCCGATAAAACAGTCCGACGTAGCAGTCGATGCGGTAGAAGTACGCATTCCCCGTCTAATATGGCTTCGAGTGAGATCAGTTTGCTGTACTTTGTTTCTTCGGTACCTCCTAGGATTCCCTCTTTGTTTGCGGTAATGTGTTCCTCTATTGAGAATTGTCGGCCGGCTGATTCAAGGCTGGTGACCCGAATTGTTCGCTCAAGCCGCTGCTGATCAAATGAGGTGATTGCGCCTTGCATGTTTGAGCTTGAGAATACACCTCCCGGAAGTGTTGTTATAGACTCGATTATGTTGTCTGCGCGTTGCAATAGTTGCTCCCTTAGTTGTCGCTCCTGCCCAGTTGAGAAGAGCCACTGTTGTGACGTTACGATCACCAGCTTGCGTTTTGTGCGGGCAAGCAATTCAAAAATGGCCCAAGTCTCTGCTCTGTCAAATCTGTCTTGTTTTATCGCTCTCGGACGCTCCCATTGAGCCCATTCTGACCTTGCGGACAGTCCAAGTGGTGGGTCCGCAAGCACATAGTCTGCTGTGATCTCCGGCATTCCAGCCTCGTTTCGCGGGATTTCCTCGATGAACCTCGATCTTGTTTCTTCGGACTCCAACAGCATTAGCAAGGGTCTGATTTGCGTATTCAAGTTATTGATAGCGGCTACATGAACACCAAAGCCCCTTCTTGCAGCTGTAATTGCAAACTGGCCGCTAGGATCGAAGGGGGTCCAAACGGTACCCTTACTTGGCCCGAGCATATCCACCATTAGATTCACTACAGGCTGTGACACCAGGATCTCGGGCACCATGAATTGGCGCTTTTCTGGCGATGTGATGTAGGGGAGGACGTCCCATGCGGTGTCAGGTGCGCCCTTTAGATCAGAGCAGAGCCGTGTTGCAGCCTCAAGGGCTGAGAAGGTCGAGCTTGTCAGTTCTCTCATGTAGAGCGAGATTTCTTTGCTAATGCCAGCACTTATTACCTGATCCCAAAGCCCATCTTTAACGATTCGTTCAATTGGCCCGATCCTTCCGATACATTGAAGCCTCGCAAGTGCAATCCAACTAAGCGTCTGTGTCGTTCTCTGATAGCTCTGATAGTAGGCAGATCGCTTGAGGGCATCATCAATTCGTGAAACTGCTTGGGATATCGGTGAGTTTTCGATATTCATGTGATGTGTCTCTTAGTGGCGGTGGCCAACGGTGATTACTGCCTCTTCTGAAGCGCTAACAACAGCGTACATTCCCGCCAGCCGATCAATTTGGGGTGTTCGCCCTAACACGGAGCAGACCTTCTCCACCACACTTTGAGTCATAAAATATCTCACCCCTCCATCGCCATCGTGCTTTTTCACCCCGAAAGCTAGGATCAGGACAAGCTGCTCCTCCGAGATTCCCCTTTGTTGCAATCTTTTTGAGGCATGCTTTGTCAGTCTTTCACGCAGTATGCGCTCGTTTCTTGAACTCCTAAGATATGCGTTAGTTTGGTACATGATGTCTTTCTCCTAATGATGATTAGAATCGTAGGACTAAGATTTTTATTTGTCAAGCGAATTATCAATAGCAATTCTTTCATAAATAAATTGGGGTGCCGACAGCTTAAGCTCAGGCGGCGGACCACTGCAGTTGGATTACTGATATCCCGATGTCCTTTCGCCCAAGGGGTGGGAGGACTGTGATCGTGCTACCCGACGGGTCAAGAGGCGTGGTACGCCGCGAGTTCGCCTTAGGCCGCGAACTCCACGAACTCACCATTGCTCGCACTAGCCATGCCCGCCCTGGGCTGATAGGCCACCAGGAAAAACCAACGGTTTGAAGGGCCACATTCGTACTATTGAATCCACCTCGCCCGGGGGCAGGTTGCTATGCCGATACAGGTGAGTAGTTCATGCCGTAAGAAAGTGACAACTAGTACCTGATCCCACACTATGTTCACATCAGACTATCCGAAGGACCGAAAAGAGCAGACCGGGATGTCCGTCAGCGACAATGCACTTAGTTGCGGCCTCAAGCGCAGCCATGTCGTGATCACCCAAATGAGCGGCGCTGTTTCTTGCTCGTCCCAGGTCAATCAACTGGCCAACGAGCTCATGCCCCCTGAGAGTTCGAGAGTCACCAAAGCCACCCCGCGAGATCGCATCGCGAAATCTCACAGTCAATTCGTCATCGGACGAGCGATACGAACGGCTCGCTGCCTCCATGAGCCGGGCAATGCCCCCGATCGAAGGTGGAGGTCCGCCACTCATGAACCGTGCGGCATCTCGGTGACGCTCGGAAGTCAGTGTGTGCGCATCTGACATCGAATCACGGAATGGCACCATGATCCTAGTGACCAGCAGGTATTCGGCGACCTTGCTGATGTACAGAGCGTAGGCCGCAGCAAGCGCCTGCCCTCGCATCAGAGACAGATTGGCACCTCGCATCCAATCGCGCAGTGGCGGCTGAAGCTGCTCAAGCCAAGGCCAGGACTCCACCTCGGTAGAACTCGAGTTCATCACGGGTGCGATTCGAGAAAGTCGTTCAACAGCGATGGCTTCCCCGAGCCGATACGCTACATCGCTGGCCGCCCTCTCAACCAGCAGTGCCCGAGCCTTTTCAAGCTCCTCGTTTGCCGATTCGGCATCGCCCGAACTGATCAGGGACGTGATCAACGCGCTTAGCAGGCTGGGATGCCCCGGCGACCAAAAGTTGCTTGAACTGAATCACGCCGCTTCTTGCAGCTTCCTTTGGGTCCCCGTGCCGTCCCCGCAATACTTCGTCGTCGAATTTTCTAAAGACGAGGTCTTTGCGCAACCTCTCAAGATCAGCACCATCCCGCAGAGCGGAAAGTGTGATGCGATCCACTTCGGTTGCGCCAGGAAGGTTGGCCGCCTTTTCGAAGGAGACGATCGCTTGCTCGCGATTGGCTGCGCCAATGCAAGCCCATCCGCGAAGGGACCACGCGTCGCGGGAGTTCGGCACCGCCTGTACAGCCTGATCGAGGTAGAAGACTGCCATCTGGTCGAGGCCTTTGTAGCAGAGCAACCAGCCCAAATCAAGCAGGCAGCCAGCGTGGGGCGGCGACAGGTGAGCGCCTTTCATCAGAGCTTGAGACCCAGCGTTTATGCCGCTTTCATCTCCGGATGCCAAGCCTTCGACGACCTGATACTCGCCCAACTGCCACCAGTCGTCACCTGATCTTTCCGCCTCAGGCTTTGTCCTCAGCCGATCAATCACAGACTGCCGGACAGCGCTTCTCGGGTACGAGCACCAAGAAGCACCCATCGGGTCTGCTTGATGCAACCTCTCGACGCGTCCGCTACCGATGCGGACCACCTTTGACGTGTGGCTCCCGCCGCCAGTAGTGGCCCCCTTCTTGTACTTCTTCTTACCCATCCGCGTAACACCGTGATCAAAGGCCGAGCTTGTGCCCGGCCCAGCGTGGTGCGGGGCTCCGGGTGCCTTCGAATCCCGCTCAGCAGGTTCGAAGGTCTTGTTCTGGCGGTGGGGTGGAACCCTGCGCCAAACCTCAGTAACTCAGCGCCTTACAACCGCATCTAACTCCTGCGGAAAGGTGCGGAATCCAGCCCTTGATGCCCGCCACCCTACCAGCTCGCATGCTCATTGACATCAACCGTGTGCAGGCAACCGGCAGCCAGTTCGATTTCCGTTCGCGGCATTGAACCCGCGTCCGCAGGCGAACTTCTCAAGGAAAAATTGATGATATGAATTGTCAGTCTCCAGCACAAAATCCCAACACAACGGGTGCCAAGTAGAGTGGATATGACTGCCAGTCCAAGTGTACAATGTGACACGTTTTGATTTCAAAATAACCTTCTACAGATCATTTTGGGCATTAATAGATGATTAAATGTCACTTCTCAAAAGTACTGGGAGAGCAGAAGCTCAAGATTTCCGATGTCGCAAGAGATACCGGCATCAATAGGGGGACATTGACCAGGATGTACCACGAGACATTGGTTAGAGTTGACCTAGAAACAATAAACATACTATGTGGATATCTATCAATTTCTGTGGGCGAACTTCTAGAGCATCAAAAAAGTGAGACGACCGCTTGATTAGCAAGCCTAGAAATACAATGATTTCTCTCTTCAGCGGAGCTGGAGGCTTAGATCTTGGTTTAGCTGAAGCTGGTTTTCGAAACTTGTTGTGTGTTGAAATTGATGGAGCAGCTCGGCAAACCCTTTCCGTTAATCATCCAGAATGGAAGTTGGCTTACCCAGGCGATATCCATGCGATAACACCAGCTGATTTACTAACGCAAGCAGGAGTCAAGCCGAGAGAACTTACGCTCCTTGCGGGTGGACCGCCATGTCAGCCCTTTTCCAAGTCTGGATACTGGGTCACAGGCGACACTGATCGGCTAAAAGACCCCCGGGCAAAAACGTTGAAAGCGTATTTGGATATTGTCCATGAAGCCCAGCCGGAAGTGATTTTGTTGGAGAATGTCAAAGGCATAGCCTTTTCGGAAAAGGATGAAGGTCTTCAGTTATTGATTAGTGAGCTGAACAAGATCAATAGAGTAAAAAAATCCAACTATCAACCATGCGTGATAGCGTTGAACGCCGCTGATTATGGTGTTCCGCAGTCAAGGGAGCGTGTATTCATAATTGCCAGCAGAGATGGGAAGCAATTCAATCTACCTGAGCCCACACATTTTGATCTCGAGAAATCTCAAGGCAAAGGTCTGCCTCACTTAACTGCTTGGGATGCAATCGGCGATTTGGATGTCGACATTTGGTCGGATGACGTTAAACCTTCTGGTAAGTGGGCTGATCTCCTACCAACGATTCCTGAAGGTCAAAACTATCTTTGGCACACGAACAAAATGGGCGGTATACCCTTGTTTGGATGGCGAACCAGATTTTGGTCATTTCTTCTTAAACTAGCCAAGGATAAGCCAAGCTGGACCATTCAAGCGCAGCCTGGACCTGCAACGGGCCCTTTCCATTGGAAGGGGCGGTTGTTATCGGTTCGTGAGCTTGCCCGGTTACAAACTTTTCCAGATGACTACCAGTTTGCAGGTGAAAGGCGAGCCGCCCACATGCAGATTGGTAATGCGGTTCCTCCAGCGATTGGTGAGTTCTTTGGCCTGGAAATCCGGCGTCAATTCTTTGGTGAGCGTGTTCGCAAAAAGCTAATGCTTATTCCTGAAAAAAGGTCCGACTGCCCATCTCCGGAAAATCCAAAAACTGTGCCTAAAAGGTATTTGTCGTTAACAGGTGCGCACGACGCCCATTCTGGAACAGGGAAGGGACCAGGGGCACAAAAACGCGAACAAAAGGAGCATGTAAATGCTTGATAGTAGCAAACGAGAGTCGCGCTCACGGATTCTTGAAGCTCTCGAGCGAGAGTTGATGGGCCCAACCACTGCCGATGAATCAATTTCTGAGTTTCCGACCACACGCTATATTGTGGGTCGACTGGCGCCGTTAGAGTCGGAAATTCCGGAGCTTGAGAATGACCAGTTTGCTGCAGGCAATGACGATGATGAGGGCGGTGAGTATGAACCACAACCCCCACTCATCGTGGGCTTTAGCCCTTCATCCATGGGGCTCTCTTTTTTAATACCCCTGGATACCAAAAATATAAATGCCAATGCTGCATGGGGCGACTATCGCCGGGAGAAGAATGAGTCGGAAGGCGGCACATATTGGCAACGTTATCAGCGATCCGTTTTAGTAGAGGGTATATCGGTTGAGGCAGTAGGCAAGATTAGTCCGATTCCTTTATCCAAATCCAGTGCTCCGGCATCGGTTATCGTCACGCCAGAGGGTTTTAGGCGACCAGGGGAAGATGGTGATGGGGATGCTCAGGTGTTTCTTGAGGGCGTTGTTCATCATATAGATGGGGCCAAGGCTGTCAGCTTATTCCTGGTGAACAGACGTCCTAAAGGCGACGATTCCGACAAAGCAAAAGACCAGCAATGGCTAATGCAGCCGAAGCTAGTGGTGTTTGGCGCAAACAAGAACCCCATATTCATCGCTAAAGATTTTGATCGGGACATTTCCAAAGACCCTGAAATCGCAACTGCCAATCTTCTCTACCGTGATGCGAAAGAATTTGCGACAGGCCATGGCGTTGCAGCAGGATGGGATGGAGTAAACGCCACGCGCGATCGTGCCAGCGTCTTGTTCACTGACTTTATTCCCAGCTTCGAAGTTCCAAGCTTGATTGCCCAGAGTGGCGCCATTCCTGGCCTAAATTTGGACATGTGGGCGCTAAGCAAATGCACTAACCCAAATGACTTGTTCAGCGCGATCGAGCCACTGGTCTTGACATATGAACAATGGGTCGTAGATATAAAAGTCGAGGCGCAAGGCGAGCCGTTCAGTTCGACACCTGGAAGCAAAGATACAGCAAAGGCACTCATAGAGTCTTGCGAAGACGCGGCCCGAAGAATGCGCGCGGGGTTGGAACTCATTCGTGATGAACGCAAGGCTTTCGAAGCCTTCCTGTTTGCAAACCATGTCATGTGGGATCAGCGCATACACGCGATTTGGGCTGGTCGAAACCGTGATAAGGGTGAGGTAATCGGTACAGCGGTCGACTTCGATTCACAAAACAACAGAACCTGGCGCCCCTTCCAGATGGGCTTCATCTTGCTCAACATTGCAAGCATGGTGAATAAGCCCAAAGCGGGAGAGAATGTTGCAGCAGATAGAAAACTAGTTGATCTACTCTGGTTCCCCACGGGTGGCGGTAAAACGGAGGCTTACCTTGGCCTCGCTGCATTTACCTTGGCATACCGTCGTTTGCGCGGCGATGTGAATGGATTGGATTCCAGCGCAGGCGTGGCCATTATCATGCGCTACACCCTGCGCTTGCTGACCGTACAGCAGTTCCAGCGAGCAACGGCGTTGATCTGTGCCTGCGAGTTAGTCCGAAAAAGCAATCCTGAAAAGTGGGGGCAAGAGCCTTTCAAAATCGGCCTATGGGTGGGTAAGGCCACAACTCCTAATGATGCGAAAGCATCTGGCAAGGCATTGGAAGATCTGGATGAGGGCAAAAAGCCTCGGGATGGCAGCCCAGTGCAATTAGTGTCTTGTCCTCGTTGCGGCACTTCATTAGTAACGCCACAGGGCAAGCCTGAAAACCAAACATATGACTTTGACAACGCCAGACTGAGAACGCTTGTTCGCTGCCCTAATCCGAAATGCGAGTTTTGTGCCCGTAAGTCCAATGACCAGGGGTTGCCGGTGGTGGTGGTCGATGATGAGATTTATCGCGAGTGCCCATCATTGGTTATTGCCACGGTGGATAAATTCGCGCGCATGCCATTCAAAGGGGAAACTCAAGCACTGTTTGGCTTGCGTGATCGCTACAGTCCTACTTATGGCCACTTAACGCCCGGTCACGGTGATAAACCAAACCAACGAGTAGTGAAGGATGATCAGCCGGCTCGGCGCTTAGTCCCACCAGAACTGATCATTCAAGACGAGCTGCATCTGATTTCAGGTCCGCTGGGTACCATGGTCGGGCTTTATGAAACGGCGGTGGATTTTCTCACCAGGATTGAAGTTGAAGCCGGAGTTACGATACCGGCAAAAATCATTGCTTCTACAGCAACCATTCGCCGAGCTCGGGAGCAAATCCGTCAGCTCTACAACCGGGATTTGGCGATCTTTCCTCCTAGCGGCTTGTCGTCCAAGGATTCGTTCTTTGCAAAAGAGCAGGACATTAAACAGGATGACGATAAGACTGCAGGTCGACTGTATGTGGGGCTGAACGCTCCTGGCTCCAGCACAAAGACTTTACTTGTTCGCGTCTACGCAGCCCTGCTTGCGGCTGGGGAAGCGGAGATTACTCGCGACCCCGAGGCAGCAGACCCATACGCAACGATTGTTGGCTACTTCAATAGTTTGCGTGCACTTGGCGGCGCACGCCGTCTGGTAGAGGACGACATTAAGAAGCGTTTGCGTTACCTGGGTCAGCAGAGAGGTTTTCCTCAGCGGTATATCAATGATCCAGACGAGCTGACGAGCCGCTTAGACTCCTGGCGTATTCCGGGTCTGTTAAAGCGACTGGACAACAAGTTCCCTCGCGAGTCGGGCAAGCAATACCCGGTCGATGTGCTACTAGCCACCAATATGATTTCCGTTGGGGTGGACATCGACCGTTTAGGCTTAATGGTCGTGACTGGCCAACCGAAAAGTACCGCTGAATATATTCAGGCAACTAGCCGTGTTGGTCGGAAGCACCCGGGCTTGGTTATCACTATGTACAACTGGTTGGGGGCGCGAGACCTATCTCATTACGAGCATTTCAGAGGCTATCACGCAGCTCTGTATCGCTATGTTGAGGCGATTAGCGTTACCCCCTTCTCGTCGCGAGCGTTAGACAGAGGCTTGCGCGGTGCCTTTGCTGCCATGCAGCGCTTGGGTGGTCAGAATATGGCGCGTGAAGTGCAGGCTCAAAATTTCGATCCCACACTAACCAGTACGGATTTGATGATCACCGACATTACGTTGCGTGCAGCCGATTTGGTAGGCAAGAAAAATGCAAAGTTGGTCAATGAGCGCTTGATGTCGAGCCGTGACGATTGGGCTCATTATGCAGATGATTTATTGCGCTATTCCTGGCTCAAGAGCGGTGAGCGTCCACCGAATAATGCCCGCGTACTGTTAAAGACGTCGGGAACAGACAATGAAGGCCAATGGTCGACACCCGGCTCCTTGCGAGAAGTTGAGCCAACAGCGGCCTTTTACCTAAGTGATGAGGAGTAACATGAATGTCGAGTAAACGGGCAATTGGTGACGTTCGTCCTAGCCAAGTCATTACAACTTTTGGACCCGGAGCCATTGTAGACCTGCAAACCTTGTCGGTTATTGTTGCAGGAATCGACGGCTGGAGGCTGGATGAAAACCTGGTTATTCACGAGCCGCGTTTACAGCGCGCGCTCAAAGTGAAGCGTTTCTTTTCTGCAGAGCCGGCCAGTGGCAGTTATTTCACCAAGCAAGGAACGGTCCCTACCTTTCTATTCCCACGTTATCAGGTGTGTACCCATCCTGAATGTGCAACGCTCTCTGAACCGAGTGAGGAGTTGGTTGAGTACAACGAAAAGACGCAGGAAATGGAGTGCAAAGCACCCAACTGCAAGGGACGTGGCAAATATCGTGCACCCACCATCCCAGCTCCTTTTGTTGTCGCGTGCCCAAGTGGTCATATCGATGACTTTCCTTGGCGTGCCTATGTGCATCGAGACGCGAACACGAACTGTAAAAAACGGATGCGTTTGGTTTATTCTGGCACCACCGGATCGGTGTCGGATATTTGGATCTACTGCGCCTGCGATGCCAAACGAAGCGTAAGTGATGCTTTTGGTGAAAACCGCAGCCTGGCGTTGGGGGAATGCTCGCGCAAGCGGCCTTGGCTCGGGATCAAAAACAGAGATCCACACGACTGCAAACATGCAGGGCAAGTACGGGCTATTCAGCGTGGTGCAACCAATGGCTGGTTTCCACTGGTTCGCAGCGCTTTGTCCATCAAAGAGGCAGCCAGTCCGATTGGTCAGGCATTGAAGAAGTGCCCCCAGCACCAGGTTGAAAAGATCAACTCGCAGGAAAAACTGCAAACACTGCTGGATATGGAAATGTTCCCTGCGCTGTCAGAGTTTAAAGCCGGAGATATTTGGCAGACCTTGCTCAAAGAGCGCGGTGAAATAGAAAACGATGAGATTGACCTGCGCCTGCCGGAGTGGAACGCCTTCCGCGATATCCAAGGAAGCAATCAAGGCGACCAATCCGACTTTTTCCTTGAGGCTGGCGAGGTTCCAGATTTTCTAACTGACAAAATCGAACGCATTGTATTGGCGCGCAAGCTTCTTGAGGTACGGGCGCTCACCAGCTTTACGCGCATCGACTATGCATCAGGTATGGACGACGATGGCATGGGCGCTTCACGAGCACCTATCTATAAAGATCGTCAGGATTGGCTGCCCGCTGTAGAAGTACGTGGCGAGGGAATTTTTATCGAGTTGAAAGAGGATGCACTGGCGCATTGGGAAGCCGAGCCCGCCGTACGAAAACGGGCCGCTGCGATCGAGCAAAAGTACAAAGAGTGGGCAGCCGAGCGTGGAGTGAATGCGGATGATTTTCCCGGTGCGCGCTATGTGTTGCTTCACAGCCTTGCACACGTACTGATGCGTCAGCTGGCTCTAGATTGCGGCTACTCAGAATCCTCCGTTCGCGAACGTATCTATAGCAGCGCCGATCCACAGCGAAAAATGGCTGGAATCTTGTTGTACACAGCAAGTGCTGATTCCGAAGGCAGCTTAGGCGGACTTGTGGATTTGGGCGCCAAAGATCGATTTCCAAATTTGATGCACAGTGCGCGGGAAAATGCCAAGCGTTGCTCATCTGACCCGCTCTGTGCCGATCATCAACCGGATGTACATGCCACAATCAATGGTGCCGCGTGTCATGCCTGTTTGCTTGCTCCAGAGACCTCTTGCGAGGCATTTAACCGATTTCTTGACCGCAATTTCCTGGTGCCTACTATGGCAAACAGCAGCATGGCCTATTTCAAATAAGGGTTTGACTTGACTGCCCCCGGGGACAAAACCGCACACGCCTTGGCATTAAGCGTGCACCAATTGATAAATGCTGGAGCATTTGCTGATGCGATTCATGCCGTCTATTCGAATACGTTAACAGCGAAATCGGGCTCAGCAAGTATCGCAAAGCTGGCCGCTGGACGAATCGCAGTACATGATGCACTAACCAGCTTGATTGCCATGTGGTCGCGTGATTTTTCATTATTAAGTAATAATACATTTGCTCTGTACTTAGAATCGTTGTATGAGGCTATATCGTTGACTGAAGCCGAATCTATTCGAACTGAAGTGGTCTGGACCGGACCGAAGACAGGAGATTCTTACCTACGAACTACTCGACAAGTTGTGCAGGATATCATTGCCAGCTCACAGTCTGATCTTTTATTGGTTGGCTATTGGCTAGCGGGAAAAGAAGAATATGATGGAATTGTTAACAATGTGATAGGACTTATAGCTGCTGCTGTTAATCGAGGTGTAAAGGTTACTGTGGTATTGGATGGGGGAGAAAAAGCTTATGGCAAAAATAATCGTGATACTTTCACTTCTTTATGGCCCCATGGTGTTTCGCTACCAAAAATACTAACTTGGAAAATCTCAGACGACGAAAAGTACTTGAAGCTCCATGCCAAGGTCTTGGTTGGAGACAATAGAGATTCACTAATAACGTCCGCGAATCTCACAATGCAAGCTCTCGATCATAATATTGAGATGGGAATAAGGATTCATGGTAGAGTAAGTGAGCAAGTATCAAAACAATTTTTTTTGCTAGAGAAAGCCGGAATATTAGTACCTTACGAGTGACTGCAATTAACATTAAGAAAATAAGTTTTGTAAATTCGCATCGATTTCTTTTGCGATTTTTTTAAATTTTTCAGGTATTACCGAGTTACCAAGCAGCTTATAAAGTTTCGTATTCGAGACCCCAGAGGATTCAAAAACATCACCAAAAATAGAAAAATCTTTCCCAAACAAATAACATGCAGTACGAGGATTGACCCTAAAGATTAAATGATTTCTTTCTTTTCTAACCCAATTAGAATTTTCAAGAAGGAGGTCTTCCTGCAATTTGTTAGGTATGTATTTGTACTCAACTCCAAAAGTAGGGCCCGCTCCTATTGTTGTGCCCAAACAATGAGAAACACCATTATCTTTGAAGTAAGGCAGTGTTTTTCCTGAGTGACCCCAATACCTAACAGATCTAACGTGTTGTTTATTTATAAAACTCGGACAAATAAAATCACCGACATCGCAAATATTAGGACTAATTCTTTCTTTGTCTTTCCACGTGAAAACAACTCCACCCGATGCTATTCCAGAGGTATTAAAAAAATGTTTTTTCTCGTAAGATTTGCCTATTTTAGGTTCGGTTTCACTTATTAAATGCGTTAGGTCCCTACCAAAAGTAATTGACGGAACTGAATAATCGGACAAAATAAGGGATGAGATACTGTGGCTAGATATTTCTAACAACGCATCTTTTCTTTGCACAACTTTTAGACTACGAGCGTTACGCACAGCGATTATTAAAATTCGCTTACGGTCTTGAGATACACCAAACTCCATGGCGTTTGTTAACCTCCAAGATACTTCATAGCCTGCATCGTTGAGCATTTTTAATATGACCGCAAAAGTGTATCCGTTCTTATTACTCAATAACCCTTGCACATTTTCCAGCACTATTGTTTTAACTTTAATTGCAGACGCCAAAGAAATAATTTGAGAGAATATATTCCCCGAGTGATGTAAAACTCCACTTCGATTTCCAGATGAACTAAAAGGCTGGCATGGAAATCCCGCAGTGAGGACATCGGCCTCCTTAATTTCGGCTGGATTAATATCAAAGACGCTTTTTTGACTACCTTTGCCGCCGGAAAGGTTGTTGATTAATATGGCATCTGAATCAATGTCAAAGCCAACTAGCTCATCCCAGCCCACATTGCGAAAGCCTTGCGATATTCCGCCTATTCCGCAACAAATATCTACAAATTTCAATTTAAATTCTCCGGAAAATGGCATCTATTGCAAATTAGCTGGCATGAGCCTGCATTTCTTTTTCCCGATAGAAATTCATCGACAACTTTAGGGCAAAGTTTGGGATGATCTAAAACTTCAAGGACTTTGCCGCCTTTGTGTAAGGGAAAAACAACAAAGGCTTTCTCTATTGGACTATCGAAAACGCCGGAGGATGTGTAGCCCAAGGCTATACCCGCTGAAACGGCCCGCTGGACATTATCGTAAGATGAAGTTCTGTCATACGAGAAAATAACACTTGCCCCGATTTTCTTCAACTTTACTGCTATATCTACGTTTTTTGTGAATCCCCAAATATTAATTCCGTTTTTTATCAAAATGTCGATTAGAGGCAAGTGATGATGGGTTATTTCACCACTACCTGAAAAGCGTAAATTTGGATATGGAATTTTCTTTTTAAATAAAGCAATATTGATTTCTTTAACCACTTTGTCGGCCATGCATTCTGGATATCTTTTTATACAGTAATCAACAAATGCAACCTTGCTTATATGATTCGGCAAGGCTTGAAAGCCCTGGAACGTGTAACACCATCCGGCTTTTCCTCCACACGCTTCAGTTGCGCCAGAACAGTAATGTGGGAGATCCAGAGACAGGACTGTGTCATAATTTTCGCTCAGTACATTGATTTCAGAAATTCGCTTCTTGATTTCTTTGGATGAGAGGTTGGCGAACTCGGCCTGTTGGCCAAGTTCTTTTTTTAACAAAATCTTCCATTTCAATTTCTTGTCTCTTCCTTATTAAGATTTATAAGTCTCACCAGTATTTCTTTTCTAATATCTGGAGAATAAGTAAACTGAACTGCTTTGTACTCTCCAACTGAAGCATCATAAAAATCTCTGTGCGCGAGTAAATCTGTCCAACCGTAGATTTCAAAAATTGATTGATCTAGACGCTGATGCAGTTGTCTCAAATCCTCTATCTCGGCACTTTGAACTAAAGGATCGTGAAACTGGTTATAAATTTTAGTGAAACCTAGATTTTTTTCACGCATAATATTTCCTCGGCAATCAATAAATTCCCTACTAAATTTGGCTATTGAGTCTGAATTTGAAGGAAATGGAAAGGTCTTTAGACAGTCTGTTGGCGTATATCGGTGTCCTGTGCCCAAAGAAGAACCATATGTTCTTGCCCATATTTCATGTGCGAACGACTGTAGTACACCAAAGCAAAAGTAATTCTCTGTCGCAAAGACGACTAAGCTTTCTGAGAAAATCGCATTTGCAGGTACACGAGCTATAGCCCAGTGTGAGTAGACTCGTGATACGGCAAAAACTGATTGCAAACTCTTTAGTGCCTTTGTTAAGCCCGGACGCGTTTCACCATATTGCCACCAACGCTCTTTGTGTGCTTTGCGGTTAGCTAGATCCCGCGTTGGCTTTACATTTTTTTCAATTATCAGCAACAACTCTGGCCACTCATTAGCCTCTTCCAGAGTCATTGTGTCAAAGGAAATTGCATATCGATCTGAATAATGATTTGGGCTTTCATTTATTTCTGCCCCTCCCAGAAATGTAAAAATTCGCTCCGCATTACGAGGATTTCTTTTAATAAGAGTCCTCATGACTTCGGTTGGGGTGCAGCCTAGCTTATTATCTTGAAAGAAGAAACCAACTCCAGCTGTTTTGTACCCTTCAAAGCTAAAATTCGGATTAGATTTAATATCTTGAGGATGGTAGCCAAAATCAGTTTCATCCAGATAGCTAGATATTCGAGCGACAGATTTCTTGTCTAGAGTTATGTTTCCATTATAACTCGATTTTGAAATTGCCACTGAATTAACAACAACAAGAGCTTTACCTGGCCAAGGAATATTTCGGTCTGCAGAAAAAATTACCCCTGATTTGCTGATTATATGTTCCAGTCCAGCTAATCGGGTATCCCCTTCAGAAATTGAATTTGTAGATATTAATCCTAATGATCCATTTGATTTTATTCTTTCATACGCAAATCTAAAAAAATATGCGACAAGATCTGTTCTATTTCCACCTTCTGGATAATGTAACATTAGCCAATCGAGAAAAGTCTTACTCAAATAGGTAGATATCTTTGTGCCACCCAAAAACGGGGGGTTACCAATGATTGCATCGAAACCTGGGTTGTTATGATGAAAGACTTCTGGAAATTCAATGTCCCAAAAAAACGGGATGACGGACTGTTTGTCTCCAGTTATGTTTTCAACAATCTTTTTAAGGTCGTCAGATGTTTTATTTTTTTGCTCCCATTGTCCTAGCCTATAGCGATACTCAATTAGCTTCGTCTCCCGCTGTTTAGTAGTCAACCCATTAAAAAACGCGGCTACTGCAAGAGTTGCTTTTATGCGAAGGGTAAATAGCGATTCTACGGCTATACGATTTTCTTTTTCTTTTTCTATAAAGTTGTGATCAGAAATGGCGTGAATTGCTTCACGGTGTTGCTCCGCCTCCTTTAGCGCTTGTTCGTCGCTCTGTTGCCCGAACAGTGGACCAAAATCAGTGGGGATTGGTTTCCATGTGAAGTTTTTGATCTGTGCGAGCGAAAGACCGACTAAAGAGTTGCCAGACTTTAGTGCATGATCCACAAACGTAAAAGGACGGTCAGTGGAAAGTGTAGTTAGCCAAAGAGACAACTTAGCCATCTCCACCGCAAGGTGGTTCATATCCACGCCATAGATGCATCGCTCGGCAACATAGCGACGAGCGAATACAACTCGCTCCTCACGTGATTCTGGCATCAAGCTTTCGCTGGCTTTTCCTTGTGATGGAGTGCCAAACGGCATAGTCAAAATCATACCCGGCTGCTCAGTCGTCATACGCTCCCAAGCATCTACCAATCTCTCAGCCAGATACCTTGTCGCTTGTACCAAAAAAGCACCGGACCCCATGGCAGGGTCACACACCTTAAGAGCCAAGATTTCCTTTGGTCTTTTGATCAGTTTCGGCTCTACTATTAATCCTGGTTTGCCGTCAACATTTACATAAACTTGATGCTCGAGTGTCCGGCGTACCACGGGCTCAGTGAGTGTGGGCGGTGTGTAATGAGCGCCACTGGATCTTCGGTCTTGCCCGTAGGTCACATAGAGACCACCAGGGCGGACGATACCCAAAGGCTGCAAAAAACGAACTACGGGTTTTGCTTGTGCCAGCAACTCTGCATCTTCAGTTCCTAAATGGGCCTGCAAATAGCGATCTTCATCACGCTCAAGAGTTTTCTTGATAGTGCCCGCAGTTTTGCTTGTGTGGCTGGCAATCGCCATGATGAGTGCCGCTTCTGAAAGCCCTACATATTCGCTGGCGCTGACTGGTTCTGGTTCTGAAATTTTCGGCCCGCCTTGCAAAAGTAGCAATGTCTGGTTGGCAGGTGCTCTAGCGATCCGTCGATCCAACAGGCCTTCATACATATGGCCAATTTGTTCGACAGCGAGGGTGCGATAGCTCACTAGCTGGCGAACGCCATCAGACATTGCATATTTCAGGCTACGCAGAATATCGCGTATGACCGAGTCTCGGACTTTAGGTGGCTCGTGCACTTCGGTTGACCACTCACCGTTCTTTGCTCGGCCCTCAAGAAGTGGGTATCGATTTGGGTCAAACAGCTGACCACCGTGTGCCGCAATCCGAATGTCAGGATCGATACTTCCGTCATGTAGCAGTCGCGCAGAAGCAAGCAGCCGAGCATAGGCTGCATACGAATACTTAAGTTTTTCGGGCGCGAGTCGTCGGGTTTCCTCGAGTTCGGTTAGTAAATGCAGTACGCCATAGGCTCGGTCGTAGGTGACATTGCCGTGTGGTAGCAACCCGTTCTCTTCGGCGTATAGCGTGAACAACATGCGCATGATGAACGCGACACTGGATTCAAAGACTTCTGCTTCGCTATATCCAAAAAGGAACTGACCACGGACTTCTGCATCTACCCGGTCCAATTCATGCACAAGTATATGCAAGGCTTCACGAACCTGATTGCCCAGCTGATCTGCAACATCCAGCTGGCGTTGCCTGCTTTGCTTGATGAGTTCAAGGATGACCTGATCTCTTGGTCCAGCAAAGAATCGAGACTCACCTAGCAAGTCCTTAAACGCAGCAAGTGTCAGTGGATCATCATTCCAAGTCTGCGCAGTCCAAGTCATCCATGACGTGGTTTCAGAAGGTGACGCAACTACCAGTCGCCAAGCTTCGCCATTGGTTAATAGGCCAAGCTCTACACCGGACTCACGCAGCAAGCGCTCAATCTTGGTAGTTGGCGATGCCTTCCAGCGACCTTTATCTTGAATCCATGGTTTATCCAGTGACTGCTCGCGCGGCACTTCAAGTATCAGCATAACGGGACGACCTTCGTCCAACAGTATGCGGTTGGGGCGTAAAGTTTCCTGCTGCTCGTGCAAAATTACTACCTTGTCTGCAGGAACCGATGCACCCACTTGCCAGTATTCTTTATCTTTCAGGCCGAGAAAGTCCTCGAGAATAAAGTTGATCCAGGCAGGTTGGCCATTGCCCTCAACCATACCCTTGGGAAGGTTCCAGATTTCTCGTTGTTTCCGAAAAACAGCGACTTCGGCTTTATCTAGCGACCGAAAATTGCCCGCATCTGCGAGCACTGGCTCGCTTAAAACAACACCTGTTATTTCAACGCTGGAAAGCCAGCGGTGCTGGCGGTTTGCAACTCGCTTACTCGTGACCATCAGTTGCCTCCCTTTGGAAGAATTATTTCCAGGGCAACCGGGTACATTCTCTGATCCGTCACTTTGTATAAATCACGCTGACGTTTTGGCTCGGTTTCTCGTTCTTGTTGAAGTTGCTCGAGCCTGTGTTGAAGCGCAAGGAAATCCTGCTCACTCTGCTCTTGTTCTTCATCATCAAACGCAAATTGCAACTGCAAAGTTGCGGAGCGTTTTTGCCAGTCTTTGATTGCATTCCTGATGGCAGTAATCCGTTCGGTAGCCAGGCTTTGAGCGTGTTTTCGGGCTATTTCGCCTCGATCATTCAATGTTGCGATCAATGTCTTGGCCTCTGCTTCGGCTGTGACGGATAACTGCCTCGTTATCGCATCAAAGTGCGGCGCTATATCGGCTCGTACATCCTCTAGATTGCCATTAAAAATCTTAACGTCTTCTGGGCGGGTAATTTTCGCCGTAACGACTGTGTCACCTTCAATAAAAAGCTGACAACGAACCAAACCCTCATGAAGACGGTTATGTTCAGCCCCAAGTAAAACCTGTCTGCCCCAAGCGATGACAGCCGGTGAAGTGACTTCGGATGACTCGAATATGGCTACTCTGTTCAGTACGCTACGAGACGATTGCGCTCCCCACATCTGAATGCGAAACGTGGAAATAGCTCGCCTCATAAGTGGGTGGTCGAGGTGGACGATTCCTACAGCATCGTCCTCTCGCGATTTAATTCGATTAAATGAGAGACGTTTTTGCAAATAGTCTGTACTGACGTATGCCTTGCACTCGGTCCATGCCGATGGAACTCGTGTTAATGAGAACTCGTCATTACCGACTTCGTGGATAGCTTCCGCACATCCCTCCAGTCGCAATGCCTGCTTCAACAAATCAAGCTGATTATTATCAGAAATATCAAGCGCGGCACGAGCTCGATTCAGTGCCGCGACCATTTGTGCGACACCCTCATTCTCTCGCGCTTCTATAGCCATTTCTTCGCGAGCAAGCCTCCGACGGGCATCATCGTCGATCGAAGCAAGATCCACTTTTTGACCTAGCGCTTTCTTTCTGACGTTATCCGCGATCAACGCGCCAACGCTACCGAGGTCACTTCTGATGGTTTCTACCTTGTCTACAATATGCTTGAGGAACTCTGAGTCCTCTTGGTTTTTATATACAAAATGATGGATGCGAACTTCATCTGCCTTTTGGCCGTGACGATCGATACGGCCATTTCTTTGCTCTAGGCGAATCGGGTTCCAAGGGATTTCATAGTGGATAAGATTACGACAGTACTTTTGAAAGTCTGCACCTTCAGATGCCGCATCAGTGGCCAGCAAAATGCGGACAGTAGTGTCGCTATTTGATGACTGGAACTCATCGTTGATTTTTTGGCGGTCCGCATCATTCATGCCGCCAAAAATTTTTCTTGTAGCATCAAGAAAACCGTGCTTTTCCAAGATGCGCTCTAGATAATTTAGCGTATGTTTGTACTCGGTAAAAATAATAACGCGCTCACCATTCCACTGGTTGCTGCTACGGAGGTTGCGGTTTATCCAAGCAATCAGAGCTGCTGCTTTGCTGTCCTCTTGAATAGCGAAGTGTGATACTTGAAGGTCAACAATTTCAAACATGCTCTGAAGCATGTTTTTCTCATCACCCGTTAGCGCCGTGATGAGTCTGGAAGCGGCACTGGTCGCCGCCTCCAGGTTTTCCTCTTTGTCTTCATCATCACTCCAGTCTTCTGATTCCTTTTGCTCAAAATTGTTAAACAGAGACTCACCTATCCCAAGTTCCCCTTTTACACCGGCATTTGTCGTATGGACGATGAGGCTCTCTCTCAGTGCCAAAGGGGATGAAAGCGCTCGTTTTTTCAGAAGCGTAAGAATAAATTGCAGCGGCCTCTCGGAGCGCTTGTCTACCGAAGCCAAACGACTATCTGTATAACCTTTCAGTAGATTGAATAGTCTCTGTTCGTCACCTTCTAGTGTGACGTACAAATGTGGATCACTCGCCTCGTTACGCGGAAGAACTACTCGCTTAGGGAAGCGTGGAGTTCCATCTGGATTTTGAATTTCTTGCTTTAATCGCCGAATGGTCACGGCGGAAAGCTGCGCCTTATCAAGATCAGTGCCGCGTGAGAATCGGAGATTGTCCAGAATCTCCAACAAGCCGGTGAAACTTTCCCGATAACCGTTGTGAGGCGTGGCAGTAAGAAACATCTTGTGCTCGAACTTTTCGGAGATCGCTCTGAGCAATGATGTTCGCTCCGAGTCACGAACGTACTGTTTCTTACCGGAAGGCGCTGCGTTGTGCGCTTCGTCTAGGATCAGCAAATCCCAGGGGCGATTGTTAGGGCTTTCCTCACGCCTGCGCCCGGAGTACTCATCGAAGAGCCGACGAGGATGCTCGGTTTTTAAATAATCAATTGAGGTGACCAAGCGGGGAAAGCTTGCCCAGGGATTAATGCTGGGGCCGTACTCTTTTCTCATTTTGAGAACAGAGTCCCGATCAATAATTTTAAACTCGAGGCCAAATTTCTCGGCCATTTCATCTACCCACTTGATCTTAAGATGGGCGGGGCAGACGATCAAAACTCGACTTGCCCTGTGGCTGTGAATTAGTTCTTGCGCAACAAGGCCTGCTTCAATGGTTTTGCCCAAGCCAACATCGTCTGCAAGCAAAAGGCGCACCCTAGGCATTTTGGCTGCGCGAATGACCGGGGCTAGCTGATATTCTTCCATTTGCACGCCACCCCGGAAGGGGGCTTGGAGCATATCGCCTACGGCTAAGGAGCTGGAACCCCATTGCAAAGACCTGATAAAAGCATCGAAAATCTCTGGCTCATCATGGCCTGTGATGCTGGGCAACGAGGTGGACTCAACAAAATCTGGGGCAATTTCCCGTTCCCAAATAACGTGAATATTTTCCCCAAGAGCATCGTCGCTTAGGCACTCTAGGGCTACTCTATGGATAGCTAGAGTTGACTGCGTTTTTGTTTCATTAACTGCAGTGACTGCCCATATTTTGTGGCGCAGTCTAACAATTTGCCCTTGCTCCGGGGCCGCCCCTTTGGCCGTCATATATTCTTATGCTCTTTTCTGACAAAATGTTGTTGATTATATCTTTCGACCGCTGTAGAAGACAGAAAAAAAGCTCATCCTTGGGCTGTGTTCAGTTTCGGACTGTTGAGTAGTACGGCCTCAGCCTCGCGCCGCGTAACGCGCCCCGGCAGCACTTTTCCCCCGCCATAGATCCATCGGCGCAGTTCGCTCGCAGCGGCAGTCCAGTCCCGCTGATTAACCCGTCGCCTCAGGGTCGATGTCTGAAGCCGCCCCGCCCCGAGGTTAAAGGTGAAGTCGACGATGGCCGCGAGCCGCTCCTCTGGCTCGGTTGCCAGCACCGAGCAATAACGCAGCGTTGCGGCGAGCGCCGTTTACAGGTCATGCGCCAGATAGACCTCGGCCTCGGTGACAGTGATCGACGGATGCTTCGGATAGCAAAGATGGCCATAACCAATCGTCCAATACCCCGCTGGACCGGTGTAGGGGATGAGCACGGCCAGGATCGTTCTTGGGCACTCTATGGCATCCCTCAAACCTCTTGGCCGGGTAGATGGCAGCATGTGGAACCGCAGTCATGACCGCACCCGATCAAAGACGCGCCCGAGAAGCCAGAAGTTGAGAACACCTTATGCAAAAGAATTGTGGAAACAGACTGGCTTAGAACTTAAAACCTTATTCTATCGCCCTAACCCACACACAACAACCCTCAGCTTCCTCGCGCCAACGCTCGGCATGACAAAAGCAAGGCTGTTTCCTCCGCCTAGAGTATGGAAAAATAAACCCTCTCGATTAGTCCGCAAGTAAG
>Ga0214917_10001748_pt1 | contig 27663 bp, 29 predicted proteins | sample LL_1208_BB_MetaG_FD_177983 | JGI IMG/M metagenome (GOLD analysis project Ga0214917, IMG submission 177983) | Freshwater microbial communities from Lake Lanier, Atlanta, Georgia, United States - LL_1208_BB | ecosystem: Environmental > Aquatic > Freshwater > Lake | place: USA: Georgia | collected... | reverse complement strand
GTTGGCGGCGCAGATGCGTTGGCCTCAGCTAGTGCAGGGAGTGAATGATGTCAGCAACAGGTAAAGGCCGCGTAGCCCGAGTTATTGGACCGGTGGTGGATATTGAATTCCCCGCAGATTCAATGCCCTCGATCTTCAACGCGCTTCACGTAGAGACCACAATGAGTGGCACTACTCGTACCTTGACCCTCGAAGTAGCGCAGCACATTGGAGATAACCTCGTGCGCGCGATCTCGATGCAACCTACAGACGGAATGGTGCGCGGTGCTGAAGTAACAGACACTGGTTCAGCTATCTCTGTCCCAGTCGGTGACGTCACAAAGGGCCACGTCTTCAACACTCTCGGAGAATCCCTCGACGTTCCAACATCATCACTTGATATCAAGGAGCGTTGGTCTATTCACCGTAACGCACCTGCATTCGATCAGCTCGAGTCAAAGACTGAAATGTTCGAAACAGGTATCAAAGTTATCGACCTTCTCACACCGTATGTAAAGGGTGGAAAGATCGGTCTCTTCGGTGGTGCAGGTGTTGGTAAGACTGTTCTTATCCAGGAAATGATTTACCGTGTAGCTGAAAACTTCGGTGGTGTATCTGTATTCGCCGGCGTTGGAGAACGTACACGTGAAGGTAACGACTTGTTCCTCGAAATGACAGAAACGGGCGTTATCAATAAGACAGCCTTGGTCTTTGGTCAGATGGATGAACCACCTGGAACGCGTCTTCGTGTTGCTTTGTCAGCACTCACAATGGCTGAGTACTTCCGCGATGTTCAGAAGCAGGACGTTCTCCTCTTCATCGATAACATCTTCCGCTTTACTCAGGCAGGTTCTGAAGTATCAACACTTCTCGGCCGTATGCCATCAGCTGTGGGCTACCAGCCAACACTTGCTGATGAAATGGGTCAGCTTCAGGAACGTATTACTTCAACACGTGGTCACTCGATTACATCTATGCAGGCAATTTATGTTCCTGCAGATGACATCACCGACCCAGCTCCTCACACAACATTCGCCCACTTGGATGCAACAACAGTGTTGTCTCGTCCGATTTCAGAGCTTGGTATCTACCCAGCTGTGGATCCGCTCGATTCATCATCTCGTATCCTCGATCCTCGCTACATCGGCGAGCACCACTTCCGTGTTGCTAACCGCATTAAGCAGATCTTGCAGCGCTACAAGGATCTTCAGGACATCATCGCAATTCTCGGTATCGACGAATTGTCAGAAGATGACCGCGTTCTCGTAGGTCGTGCACGCCGTATCCAGCGCTTCTTGTCACAGAACACCTTCGTGGCCAAGGTCTTTACCGGACTCGATGGATCATTCGTTCCGCTCACAGACACAATCGCAGCATTCGAAGCACTTGCTGATGGAAAGTACGACCACGTTCCAGAACAAGCATTCTTCATGTGTGGTGGCCTCGACGATGTCGAGCGCAAGGCTGCAGAACTCGCGAAGAACTAACTAAGGAATAAAAATGGCTCTTAACGTCGCACTAGTATCGCCAACACAACAGGTGTGGTCAGGCGAGGCAACATTTGTCTCTGCACGCACCACAGAAGGTGATCTCGGAGTTCTTCCAGGTCACTCACCTTTGTTTGGCGTACTAGTCGACGGAGCCGTCAGCATTAAAGGCACAGACGGATCAACTCAAGAGTTCCAGGTCCGTGGAGGCTTTTTGTCAGTCTCTAACGACCGAGTTTCAATTCTTACCGAATCAGTAGCTTAATACGCTTGGCGGTATCCGCCATTCTGCTCTGATTTGGAAATTTACCTCAAATTCATCGATAGGTTCTTGAGCGTGCCTATTGGGTGGAGTACTTTCCTTTCAACCAAATTGGTTCTTCCCAGATGGGCAACACTATGGAACTACGTGAAATCAATGAGAAGCGTTACGAAATTGCAGCGGCACAAACTTCAGCAACCATGCTTATTGGACTCTTTTCAAATCTAGCCATTTTTGCGATTACCGCATTTGCAGAACTCTCTCCAGACGCTCAAACTAGTTGGAAAGTCATAGTGAGCATTATTGAAGCATTCTTCTTAGTGTTTGCATTAGGTGTCTTTGGGGATATCGCAGCATATGTAAAAGATATTCCTCCGAGCGAAGATTCGCATTGGAATAGAAATGCTCGCCAAGCACCTCCTGTGATCTTTATGGCAATCACAGCTGTAGGAATTATCGCCCTTTGGTACTTCCAATTTAAGGCGATTGGCGCCTAGAAAACTCAATTGAAAAAGGACTGAGACTAAACATCTCAGTCCTTTTTCAATTTCACGGATATTTACTCTCTAAAGACTTTCGCACCGAGGCTTACTAATTGCTCGGCAAAGTTGGGATATCCACGATCAATGTGGAATGCACCATCGACTGTGGTTTCACCATCAGATACGAGCGCCGCCAATACAAGACCTGCACCTGCGCGGATATCGGTTGCCTCAACAGGGGCTCCAGATAGCTGTGGAATACCGTCGATAGAGGCATGGTGGCCGTCAACAGTGATCCGAGCACCTAATCGCATGAGTTCGTTGACGAACATAAAGCGTGATTCAAAGACGTTCTCAGTAACGATTGAATGGCCATCTGCAACAGCATTCATGCCGATGATGAATGGAAGTAAGTCGGTTGCAAAACCTGGATAGGGAAGTGTTGCAACATCAATAGCGCGCGGGCGTTGGTTCATCTGAACGCGGATGCCATCTTGTGTTGAGGTGATGATTGCACCAGCTGAGGTAAGTTTTTCGAGCATGACTTCCATGTGATCTGCGCGTCCGCCATGGATGGTGATATCACCTTGCGTCATGGCGGCAGCAAATGCCCATGTGCCAGCGATGATGCGATCTGTAATTGTGGTGTGATCAGTTGGCTGCAATACATTTACGCCATTGATTGTGATTGTTGGAGAACCAAGACCTTCAATCTGTGCGCCCATTCCGATCAGGAATTCGCCGAGATCAACTAAGTCTGGTTCGCGTGCTGCGTTTTCGATTGTTGTAACACCCTTAGCAAGAACTGCTGCAGTCATGAGATTCTCTGTTGCACCAACAGATGGGAAATCGAGTTCGATTGCAGTTCCTGTTAAACCCTTCGGTGCTTCAGCAATAACGTAACCATGTTCAACGTGTGCAGTAGCGCCAAGAGATTCAAGGCCCTTGATATGAAAATCTAATCCGCGAGAACCAATGGCATCTCCGCCAGGGAGTGCGACTTCGGCTTTTCCAACGCGTGCAACAAGAGGACCAAGAACGTTGATTGATGCGCGCATCTTGCGCACTAAATCGTAATCAGCGCGGTGTAGGGGAGCGGCGGGAACATCGATAGTGACAACAGATCCTTCGTGTGTGACTGTGCAGCCCAGGCGAGTGAGCAGATCAGCCATGATATCGACGTCGGCGATATCTGGAACATTGCGAATTGTTGTTGTGCCAACGGCCAGGAGTGAAGCTGCCATCAATTTGAGGACTGAATTCTTAGCGCCAGTGACTGATACTTCGCCCTCGAGGCGGCAGCCACCGGTGATCCGGAAGCGGTCGAGCGACGAAGATGCCATATCCGAAGTCTACTTATAGGGTAGGCACATGGTTAATTTAACGCGTATTTACACAAAGACAGGCGATGACGGAACTACATCTCTTGGAGATATGAGCCGTACCTCAAAGAATGACCCTCGTCTTGAAGCATATGCAACAGTAGATGAAGCTAACTCGAGTATAGGAGTTGTGCTTGCTACTGATGAATTATCAGATGATGTCCGCGCTCTCTTGGTACGCATCCAGAACGATATGTTCGATGTGGGCGCAGATCTTTGTACTCCAGTAGTTGATTCACCAGCATTTGAACCACTTCGCGTCCTTGAATCACAGATTGTCTATCTTGAAGAACAGATCGATAAGTACAACAAAGATCTTGAAGCACTTCGCTCATTCGTACTTCCATCAGGAACTGCAGCAGCAGCTCACCTTCACGTAGCTCGCACCGTTGTGCGCCGCGCAGAACGTCGTACCTGGGCCGCCATTCACGCATTCGGTGGTGGAGTAAATCCACTGACAGCTAAGTACCTCAACCGTTGTTCAGATCTTCTCTTCGTACTGGCACGCGTTGCTAACAAGAAGATTGGCGATCAGTTGTGGGTTCCAGGAGCTAATCGTTAATTAGAAGGCCGAAGGTGGGCGCGCGCTGCGCTCTCTTCATTGGGAAATACAAATATCCGCGGACCATCTTTAGTCTGCGTAAGCGTTGCGCGAATTCCTACGGCAATCAACTTCTGTCTCAACATCTCGCCCTCAATATGATTTAAGGGAGAAGCAACGGCGACGAGGGTTCCATATTCATCTTCTCGTCCTTGTTTCGCCGCGGATGCAACCACTGATTTGCCGCGAGCAGATGTCCATTTAAGCATCAGGATTAAGAAGAGAACTGCAGGAAAGCCCGCAAGGCTCATAAAGAAGAGCTTGTTATCGACTCCGCCCAGCATTAGCCATTCACCTTTGTAAATGTCACTGGTTGAGTGCCTTCAGGCTTTGCCTCTTGATGGCAGACGACTTCAATGCTTGAGACATATTCAAGAGATTCCAGTGGTTCAGGTGAAATCAGAAGAATTGTTTTTACTTCACGAGCCAGGCTCTGTCCGGTGATAGTGCGTAGATTGCCGATGAGATCCTTATTCTGCGCATAGACCTTGGAATTTACTTCCCACCAGACGCAACCTTGTTCGGCGGCTACCTGCACCGCGCCGCAGATAAATTTAGAACAAGCAGCAACCTGTGAAGCTAAGTTTCCCTTTGCCGATATAACTCCGACAAGTTCTTTACTTGTTGGCACCTTCGCGTAAATCCCTGCATCATATTCAAAACCTACGGGTGGCCACTTTGGCTTTGGTGAAGGAGAGACCTTTACCTTCTTACGTGGCTTCGGTTTCGGCTTTGGTTTAACAGTGGGTTTGGCAGTAGTTGTAGAAGTCGATGTAGATGTTGGCTTTGCTGTCGTTTTTGTTGTCGCAGTTGGCTTCGCAGTGGACTTTGTTGTCGGTTTAACTGTGGGTTTAGCAGTTGCTTTCACTGTTGCCTTTGTAGTCGCCTTCACCGTGGGAGTAGGCGTTGGCTTCTTAGTGGCAGCAACAGCCGAACTTCCTGATACCGCCATAGCGATGACAAGGAAGAGTGAGAGTTTTCTCAATCGCGCTCCCACTTGAAGCTGCGTACTGCCCAGATCAATCCGACTACGAGCCATGCACCAATGATGGCAAAGGTGCGGCCAGTTTCCCAATTGCCCGCTACTTCACGCGTAGCAAATGAGTCAGGAAGGAAGACAGAACGCGCTCCTTGCGTCATCCACTTCAGTGGGAATATCGCAGCTACTTGCTGCATCCACTGTGGAAGATCTGTGAAGATGAAGAAGACACCACTAAAGAATTGAAGAACAATCACAACTGGTGAGACAACAGCAGATGCACCGCGGCCACTCTTTGGAACATTAGAGAATGCAATTCCAAGAATGGTTGAACATGCACTTCCAAGAACAAGGAGTGCTGCAAGAAGTAACCATTTATCTGCTGTCTTGGGAAGGTTGACCCCGAAGAATGCAACACCAGCTGCAAGAAGTAAGAAGACTTGAATCAGCATGCTCAGGGTTACCAAAATTGCCTTGCCAATGAAGTAACTGCTTGCTGGCATAGGAGTGCCACGTAGTCGTTTGAGAGTTCCAAACTCACGTTCCATCGGAATCATGATCGCAAGTTGTTGAAAACCAGTATTAACAAGACCAGATGCAATCATTCCTGCCACAAAGTATTGGCTGAAGGTAACGCCCTTGGCGATTGAGTTAGAGAAGACTGATCCAAAGATGGCGAGCAAGATCAATGGAAATAACATAGTGAAGACAACGGATTCGCGTTGGCGCATAAATTGTTTGATTTCAAGGCCGCCACGTTGAATGCCAATCGATAGCGCAGTTGGCTTACTCATGTGTGCCTCCAATCATCTCGAGATAAATATCTTCAAGAGATGCCCGCTTCACATTCAGTTCTGGGACTTCACCGCCGAACTGTGCTGAAAGCTGGGTAACAAGTTGAGTCGGGTTGGCAGATTTCTCGCTACGGAGTTCTACGCCATCACGCCAAGAAACTGTTGCAAGTGAAGTAGCGCGACCACCTAAGAGTGCGGGAGTAGATACTTCAATAATCTTTCCTTTATTAATCACTGCAACGCGATCTGCCAGAGCTTCAGCTTCGTCGAGGTAGTGAGTAGTTAGAAGAATTGTTGCGCCCTCATCACGCAGCTTGCGGATTAACTGCCAGAAAGCGCGACGCGCTTCGGGATCAAAGCCTGTTGTAGGTTCGTCGAGAAAGATGAGCTCGGGGCTGCCAATAATTCCAAGTGCCACATCAAGCCTGCGGCGCTGACCACCGGAAAGTGTGCGCCCCAGCGCATCTGATTTATCAGTAAGCCCTACGAGATCAATTACTTCTCGTGGATCTTTCGGGTTTTCATAATATGTCGCAAAGTGAGCAACGGATTCAAGGACGGTGAGATCACCGGCATCATTTGTTGATTGCAGAACGATGCCGATGCGATCACGCCAAGCCTGACCAGCACGTCCCTTCGTTGCTGGATCAAAGCCCAGAACACTTACCTGACCGCCATCGCGGTCGCGGAAACCTTCGAGGATTTCTACAGTTGTGGTCTTGCCGGCGCCGTTAGGGCCAAGGAGCGCGAAGATTTCGCCCTGTTCAATGGCAAGATCAACGCCAGCGACAGCGTGGTTTGAGCCGTAGCTCTTACGCAGGCCCGAAACGCTGATGACTGTGCTCATATGGCTATCTTGTCACTGACTGCGCAAAAGTGCGAGAAAATAGCGCCATGAGCCCACGTAAGAATTATCCCAAAAATCGTAGGCCTAAAAGTGGCGATGATGAACCAATCACAATCGCTTCCAATCAAAGTTTTGAAGAAGACGATAATGGGTTATGGATTGTTAGAAAGTTAACTGGATCTGCTGCCAATAAACCTTATCGCTGCCCTGGATGTGATCAAGTAATTCCAATGGCGACTCCACATACTGTGGCATGGCTTGATGGCGATGAAGATAACCGTAGACATTGGCATAACGCGTGCTGGACTAAACGAAATAATCGCAGGCCGCGCACTGAGCGCACCCGTAACGCGCCTCGTTATTAATGGCTAACTAAGTCTGCCTTTAAGAAACTTAGTCAGCGCAACGATGAGTCGATCATTTCCAGCTGTGCGACTAAAGCTTGTGAAAGCAATAGGCAATTGGAACCTGGCGCGGACAACTGTGCGTGGGTAGGTAAACTCTAGAATTCCTTCAGGTCCGTGGATGCGACCATATCCGCTGTCCTTGACTCCACCGAAGGGAACAGAGTCAACAGCTGCAAATGAAATTACAGAGTTAATGGCAACCATACCTGTGTGAAGTTGTGAAGCAATATATTTGCCGCGACGCTTTGACCAGACAGATGCACCAAGCCCGTAACGAGAAGCGTTAGTCAGTTCGATTGCCTCAGCCATATTCTTCACGCGGTTGATAGCAATAGTTGGCCCAAAGGTCTCTTCAGTCATGGCAATGGAATCTTCAGGAACATCGCAGAAGATCACTGGCTCAACAAAGGGAGCTTTCACAGAATCTGACCCGCCCATCAATACCTTGGCGCCACGTGCAATGGCATCATCGATATGGGATTGAATGATCGGAATCTGCTTCGGCATAGTGCTGGGCCCGTACTTTCCATGGCCAGGAGCGCCTGGGTGAATATCTTTAGCAATTGCCAGAACCTTTTCGATAAAGCTATCTGCAATGCGTTCATCTACATAGACGCGTTCTGCTCCGATACACGTCTGCCCTGCATTAGAAAACGCTGACCAGACAGTGGCATCAGCTGCGCGCTTGAGATCGGCATCGTGAGCGACGATTACCGGGTCTTTGCCACCGCACTCAAGAACTACTGGAGTTATATGTGCTGCACAAGTTGCTGCAACAATCTTTGCTGTTCGAGTTGAGCCGGTAAATGCCAGTTTATCTACGCCGCTTTCGCAGAGGAATTTTCCTGTTTCACCAAGTCCTGTGATGCAGGCAAAAATATCTGCCAACATGCAGGAATCGATAAATGATTGTGCAAGGTATTGACCAACTCCTGGTGTGAATTCACTGGGCTTAAAGACAACGGTATTTCCCGCAGCAAGTGCATATGCAATCGAACCAAGAGGTGTGAAAACGGGGTAATTCCACGGGCCGATAACACCGACAACACCAACAGGTGAACGCTCGACAGTTGCTGACATATTTGCCATCAATAGACCAGGTGAACGATGAGAAGTGCGCATCACTGATTCAGCGTGACGAGCCGCCCATGCAATATGTCCTGCAGCAAGTGCTGCTTCTAGCTTTGCATCGCTGGTGGGCTTTCCTGTCTCAAGAGAGACGAGTTCAGAGAGTGAATCAATATTCGTAAGGAGATCAGAACTCCACTTCAACAAGACTTTACGGCGTCCGCTAAAGCCAAGATCGCGCCACTCTTGTGATGCCCCACGCGCTCTTTCGACTGCAGCCTTTACTGCTTCCTCACCGTAGATTTCATGAGAAGCGATAACTTCGTTGGTGACAGGGTTATGAGAATCGAATGTCGCATTTTTTGAGAGAGCCATAAGCAAAGACTAGACTGCAACTATGTCGGAACCAATCCGCCCCAGCACGATTCTTCCCGCTCAACGCACTCCATTGACCGTGACAACTGAGGATGGCCAAACCCTTATCGGCGAAGTCAGCGCACCACTGAGTAATTCAACCTCTGCAATTCTCTGTTGTCACCCCAATCCAACGGGCGGGGGAATGATGGATAGCCATATCTATAAAAAGGCTTCCAATCGACTTCCTTCGATGGCTGGAATTACCGTCGTACGTTTTAACACTCGTGGAACCAGTAGCGAAGCAGGAACAAGCACTGGCACCTACGACAACGGACGCGCTGAAAAATACGATGTAGAAGCGATGATTCGTTACTGCTTCGATACCTTAAAGCTCACTGAACTATGGGTAGTTGGATGGTCATTTGGCACAAGTATTGCAATCAGCCATGCACGCGATCCTCGAGTCAAAGGTCTCATTCTCTTAAGCCCCACACTTCTCGATATCGTCGATGGAGATCTAGAATTTTGGGCTCAAGATGGAAGACCAATGACAGCGTTGATTCCTGAACATGATGATTACCTCAAGCCAGATCAAGCAAAGATAAGATTTGCAGTAGTTCCACAAATAGATCTCATTCCCGTCGATGGCGCAAAGCATCTATGGGTAGGTGAACCTTATGTTCATCGTGTGTTGAGTGAGATCACGCGAATCGTTGCGCCATCTCGCTTGCCACTTCCCACTGAAATCTAGTAAAAAACTTTAGCTAAGACTTTTCAGCGCGAGGAAAGACAACTTCTTCAAGAATCAAGATGATTGATGCCGCAACTGGCACAGCAAGCAGACCGCCGACAAGTCCAAGAAGTGAAGTACCGATAAGTGCAGAGATGATAGTTACCGCACCTGGCACATTAAGTGTGCGCTTCATAATCTTTGGCGTGATGATGTAATTCTCAACCTGCACGTAAACAACATAACCAATGAATGCGGCAATACCGATTGTCACTGATTGGGTAATTGCGATGATTGTGTAGATAGCGGCGCCGATAAAGTGGCCGATAAGCGGAACAAGTCCGCAGATAAAGATAATGATTCCAATTGCTGCAGGGGATGGAAGGCCCAAGATGACTGCAAGTACAGTCATGAAGAGCGCGGCGAAGAATGAAACAAGAATCTGACTGCCGACAAAGGCTCCTACGCGAGCAATGATTGCTTCAGTAAGTGCTGCCACACGTGTTCTGCGGGATGCAGGAACCAATTTCAATCCCAGCTCTGTTGCCTGAGGCAGAGAGGTAATGAAGTACAGAGTGAGAACGATGATGGTGAGGGCGGTAAAGGTGCCTGATAGAACACTCTTTCCTACTCCGATGACGCCACCGAATGCAGTGATGAGTAGAGTCCCATCAGAAGTTACTGAACTAAGTTTCTTCTGCAGAGTATCAATGACTCCATAGTGATCATTGAAGTTCGCAATCGTTGCATTGTTCTTCAAACTCTCAAGGAGTGATGGCGCAATTTCGATCAGATGCGTTCCTTGTGAAACCAGTGGAGGAACTAAGAGAGCGGCAAAGAGTAAGACAAAGAGAATGACTGCAACGAAGATGACAGCCACGGCGCCACTTCGAGAAAGCCCACGACGGCGGATAGCTTCAACTGCTGGATTGAGACCAGTTGCTAAGAAGAGCGCCACGAGGATGAGAACAAATACTTGTGATGCACTTGCAAGAGCGCGCATTAAAACGAATGCTGTGAGCGCGCCCACAGTTGCAACAAAACCGAAATAGAAGGGATGGCCGCGATCGATCGGCGCACCTGCTGCTCCAAAATCAGGAATTACAGGTGATTCTTTTGGTTTTCTCTTGATGCGCTCTGAAATGGCCATGCTTTATTGTAAAGGTAAGAGAGAATAAGCCCATGGCGTTAAGGATTACAGGACTCGGCGAGGAAATCGCTGCCGTTACTGGCCTGCCCTGGAACGTTCCTTTGGAGGAATGGCCTGAAGATCCGATGCTCGCCGAAAAGCGCGGTATTTCGCGCCACATCGTTCGCCTGGTGCGCTCAACAGATGACCCTGATTCAGAAGTCTATGCAGTCAAAGAGACGGTCTCTGAATTCGCAAACCGCGAATACAAGATTCTGCGCGAGTTAACACAACTCGATTCTCCCAGCGTGCAATCCATTGCTGTGATCGAGGGTCGCACCGATAAAAATGGTGAGGAACTTCCTTGCGCGCTCGTTACACGTTTCTTGCCGTACTCATTACCGTATCGCGTAGTACTCAGCGACAAAACAGTAACTGCCGAAGATGTCACTCTGATGGCGAATGCTCTTGCCCTTTTATTGGTACGCCTTCACCTCCTTGGTTTCTGGTGGGGCGACTGCTCGCTATCAAACACTCTATTTCGTCGAGATGCTGAGGCCTACGCTGCATATTTGGTGGATGCAGAAACTGGAGAATTCCAGAAGACCTTGACTGCGGGCCAACGCGAACATGATTTAGAGATTGCACACTTTAACGTCGCAGCCGAACTCGAAGACCTTCAGCTATCGGGAGTTCTCTATCCTGGTATGGATCCCATCCGTGCAAGTACAGCGCTGATTAAGCGTTATCACCGTTTATGGTCAGCGCTTAAGGATCGACAGGTACTTGATCCCACAGATCGCCACGCCGTCGAACGCGCTATGCGCCAATTACACGATCTTGGTTTTGCAGTGGAAGAAGTATCCGTATCAATGGAAGAAGGCGAAGATGCAGGAAAGCTTGTCTTCCAGCCAAAGTTAGTTGCAGCCGGGTATCACAAAAATAGATTGCGCGAATTGATGGGCCTTGAAACTGAAGAGCTGCAAGCAAAGCGATTGCTCGCATCCTTTGATCGATTTAGAGGCCGTGAAAAATCTCCTAAACCTCCGGTGCATGATTCGGCAAAGCGTTGGCTTGATGAAGTTTTCCATCCGACCGTGAATTTGATTCCACCAGAATTAGAGGGCCGTATTGAACGTGCTCAATTTTTCCATGAAGCCCTTGAGCACCGCTGGTATTTGAGCGAACGCGCTGGCCACGATGTTGGACTAGAGTTTGCTGCGAAGTCATATGTAGCTGAAGTTCTGCCATTCCGACGCGACTCTGGAGTCGATGTTCGCGTTGATGGCGTGATGCAATAGTGAGGAAGATGTAATGAGTTTGCCGCCAAACTTTTCACAAGCTGTAGATCTGAGCTCATTAGGAAAGCCTGCACCAGATACAACAACTCCACTTCCGGGTATTGAAGTCACTCCACTTAATTTACAAGCTGAAGTTTTGCCACTCTCAGAAACAAAGCCCGTCATCGTTCTCTGCTGGTCTCCACGCTCTGGTGAATCCGTCGAACTACTGCGCACTTTTGGAAAGCTTGAAGGCGAATACGAAGGTAAGTGGGTACTTGCCCAAGTCAACGCAGATAAAGAAGTAGCTGTTGCTCAAGCGCTTCAAGTTCGCGCAATTCCATTTGGTGTTGTCTTTATCGGGGGACAGGCAGTTCCATTCCTTGAACAGTTACTCAGTGAAGCTCAACTTCGTGAGGTCCTCAACAAGATTCTTACACTTGCAGCTCAACAGGGAATCGGCGAAGAACCAGTCGAAGAGACAGAACCTGAAGAAGATGAAGCACTGGCAGCTCTTGACCAAGGAGATTACGCCACTGCAGAAGCGGCATACCGACGCCTGATTGCGCGTAAGCCAAATGATTCTTACGCCAAGTTAGGACTTGCTCAAGTACAACTGCTGGCACGTACACATGGTCTGGATGCGGCCAAGATTATGGAAGATGCCATCAAGAGCCCAGACGATATCGAGCTGCAAATTCAATGTGCCGATGTTGAAGTCATGAGCGGATATCTCGAGCCAGCTTTCGATCGCTTACTTCGTTTATTGGTTCTCTTCGATGGCGATGAACAGAAACGAATTAAGGATCGACTTCTCGAACTCTTCGCACTAGTTGATCCTGCAGATCCACGTGTGATGAAAGCCCGTACCCAGCTCGCGAATGCACTCTTTTAAATGACGAAAGAAGTCGACCACTCCTTAGAACAGAAGCTGCTCCATACTGTCTTCTTCCTCTTCGGTTTCGGCATCATGGCATGGGTTCCGCGTTTTCCTGAAGTAAAGGCGAACCTTGGACTGAATAACGGTGCTTTTGGATCGCTGATGAGTACCGGTTCCATTGGTGCCTTCTTCGGGTTGCTCACAGTCGGACACATCATTCATCGATTTGGCGCGCTCAAGGTAACGATTGCATCGATTCTCATTCTCTTCTCAAGCCTTGGCATTGTTGTACACCTTCAATCAAGCCTTCTATTCTTGATATTTAGCTTAGCTTTTGGCTTCGGAATCACAGCGGTACATGTCTGTCTTAATAGCCAGGGCTTTCACTTCCTCGAGCGCAGCAAGATTAATTTGATTACAAGCACAGCTGGATATTGGAGCGCCGGAGCCCTCAGCACAGCGATAGTTTCAGGATTCTTGGTGGGAAGAGTTGGGCTCATTGCACATATCGATTTCCTCTGCGCACTACTTACCGTCTTGATGGTTGCAATCATTATTCGCTTACGCCCAGTACTTCTCGAATCAAATACTGATTCAGACCACGATTACTCAATTAAAGAGATCTTCACCGGTTTTAAAATCGATTGGCCAGTAAGTCTCGGAATGGCATGTGCTGTCTATCTTGAATTTGCAATCGGTGACTGGGGTACCATATTTACAAAGGATCGCCTTGGAATTAATGCGGGGCTGAGCGCTACTCCCTACATCGTCTTCACAGCCATGATGATCTTTGGTCGCCTTGTTATTCATCGTCTGCTTCCACATGCTCCTCTTCACCTTTGGGTGAAGCGGGCAACGCTCTTAGCTGGAACCGGATTTGGTATCTGCATCATTGTGGCAACTCATCTTCCAGCATCAATGAAGTGGTGGTCATTTGCACTCTTCACCCTTGGCTTTGCCCTCGCAGGTCTGGGATCTTCATTTGTTGGCCCATCATTCTTTGCTGCAGCTAATCGTCGCTCTTCACAGCCAAGTGCGGTTGTTGTGGGTCAATTCGGAGTCGTGAATAACGTACTGATATTCGGCATCAAATGGATTGTTGCTTGGACTATTCAATTTACCGGTTCTATTGCTTTAGCAATGATGATTCCAACTGCGATGATTCTTGCGACAATCTTCTTTACTGATTCCCTTAAGGAAGATTCAAAGGCTAAGTCTTAAACTCTTTCAAACCAGACAGTTGCAAGAGGTGGAATTCGCACTGTTGCATATAGGTTTGTATCTACATCAACTGCGAAAGAGTTATTGGTTACTCCACTACCGCCGTACTTAAGGTCATCGGTATTAATAACTTCACGCCAGACACCAGAAACTGGAAGACGAAGTGAATATTCTTCGTGTGGAACTGGAGAGAAGTTGGTGACGCAGACAACCGGAATTCCCTTATCTGACCAGCGAATAAAGGCGAGAGTGTTTCCGGCCCCATCATCGCCTACGATCCATTGGAAGCCATCGGCAAAGATATCTTTCTCCCACAAAGCGGGAAGTCCTTTGTACTTTTCGTTGATATCAGCAAGTGCTTTTTGCACACCGCTATGTTCAGCAAATTCAGTGAGGTACCACTGCAGACCTGCTTCTTGGTTCCACTCATCGTTTTGTGCAAACTCTTGTCCCATAAAGAGCAACTTCTTACCGGGGTGGGCCCACATAAATCCGTACAGTGCGCGCAGCGTTGCCAGCTTCTGCCAGCGATCTCCTGGGAATTTATTAACGAGCGAACCCTTACCGTGCACGACTTCATCGTGGGATAACGGCAACATAAAGTTTTCAGACCAGGCATAGAGAATTGAGAAAGTGATTTCGTTGTGGTGATACATACGGTGGATTGGTTCATGTTGCAGATATTCGAGGGTGTCGTGCATCCATCCCATATTCCACTTAAAGCCAAAGCCAAGTCCGCCACTGCCGGTATCTTTAGTAACGCCGCCCCATGCAGTTGATTCTTCAGCAATCATCATGATGCCTTGGTGGTGCTTATAAGCAGTAGATGTTGCCTCTTGTAGAAGCTGCACCGCCTCAAGGTTTTCACGTCCGCCGAACTTATTGGGAAGCCATTCGCCTTCTTTACGTGAGTAATCTAGATAAAGCATCGAAGCCACCGCATCTACGCGCAGGCCATCGATGTGGAACTCTTCTAGCCAATAGAGAGCGCTAGCGACAAGAAAGTTTCGCACTTCATTGCGGCCGAAGTTAAAGATGAGCGTGCCCCAGTCAGGGTGTTCTCCTAAACGTGGATCAGCATGTTCGTACAGCGCTGTTCCATCAAACTTTGCAAGCGCCCATTCATCCTTGGGAAAGTGCGCTGGGACCCAATCGAGGATGACACCGATACCTGCTTGGTGCAGCTTGTCGACGAGATAGCGGAATTCATCAGGTGAACCAAAGCGCGAAGTTGGCGCAAAGAATGAGGTGACTTGATAGCCCCATGACGGTGAATACGGGTGTTCTGTGATGGGAAGGAATTCAATATGGGTAAAGCCTTGTTCTAGCACATATGCAACAAGTTCTTCAGCCATTTGAATATATGAAAGACCGGGACGCCATGAACCTGCATGAACTTCATAGACAGAGACGGGAGAACGCCATGGTTGGTAGTTCTGACGTTCTGTCATCCACTGTGAATCGCTCCAGGTGTAATTGGATTCAGTAACAACGGATGCTGTTTGTGGTGGATGTTCGGTAGCGCGTGCCATTGGATCTGCGTGATCGACCCAGGCGCCACTTACAGTGCAGACTGCGAATTTGTAACAGGTGTTGGGGCCAACATCTGCGATGAAGATCTCCCAGATTCCAGTCGAACCTGCGCGCACCATGGGATGTGTATTGCGATCCCAGTAGTTGTGATCTCCTACAAGACTGACGGCATGTGCGTTAGGTGCCCAAACTGAAAATGCTGTTCCGATAAGCGTTCCATCAGCTTCACGCTTTACATGTGCGCCGAGTACATCCCATAGACGTTCGTGACGACCTTCTGCGATGAGATGAAAGTCGAGTTCGCCCAAAGTTGAGTAAGGGTTCAGGTATGAACCTTGAGGCAGATAGGTATTTTCTTCTCCTGCTTTATCGCTCTTAAAGAGGCGGGAGAAAAAAGACATGCGTAATCTTAAAGCTTTACCTGCGCAATGTGAACAACTTTGCCAGACAACCTTGTTGGATCAAGGCGGACATAAGTGTGTGCTGACCAGTTATAGGTAGATCCATCAATCAAATCCGTTACCTCAAAGTTATCGTTCTGCATGCCAAGTTCTGACATATTCCAATGAACAGTTGTTTCCTGAGCGAAAGATGGGTCGAGGTTGATGACAACCAAGACGAGGTTATCTCCCTCGCGCTTTGAGTAGGCGATGATGGATTCATTCTCGGTGGTGTGGAAGCGAAGATTGCGAAGGCGTTGTAGTGCAACGTTCTTCTTACGAATTGCATTGAGTTGAGTAATAAAAGGAGCGAGAGTGAGCTTCTTCTTAGTTGCTCCATCCCAATCGCGAACCTTAATCTCATATTTTTCAGAGTCGATGTACTCCTCGCCGCCATCTTTGAAGCGGCGGTGTTCGTAGAGTTCATAGCCTGCATACATACCCCAAGAAGGAGTCAGCGTTGCAGCCAGAGCTGCGCGAATCGCAAAGATTGCTGGGTTTCCTGATTGAAGATGGAAGGGCAAGATGTCGGGAGTATTGACCCAGAAGTTAGGACGGAAGAATGCGCTGGTATCGCGGGATACTTCAGTGGCGTAATCAGTGAGTTCTTGCTTGCTGGTGCGCCAGGTGAAATATGTATAGGACTGATGGAATCCAGCCTTACCGAGTGCGTGCATCATTGAAGGCTTAGTAAATGCTTCAGCTAAGAAGATGACATCGGGGTGCTCGGTGTGAATTGTCTTCATAATCTCAGCCCAGAAGTGCACTGGCTTTGTGTGAGGGTTATCAACGCGGAAGATTGAGATTCCCTTTGCGATCCACAGACGCAAGATGCGAAGTGTTTCAGCCACGATTGCTTTGTAATCATTATCAAAGTTGATGGGGTAGATATCTTGATACTTCTTCGGTGGATTTTCTGCGTATGCAATCGTTCCATCGGGACGTGTAGTAAAGAATTCTGGATGTTCTGTTACCCATGGATGATCAGGAGATGCCTGCAGCGCAAAGTCCATCGCCACTTCTAGGCCCTGCTTCTTTGCTGCTTTTACAAAGTTTTCAAAGTCAGCCATGGTGCCAAGTGCCGGGTTGATGGCGTCGTGGCCACCTTCCTTATTACCGATTGCCCAAGGAACACCTGGGTCTGTCGCAGTTGGGGTCAGAGTGTTGTTCTTGCCCTTGCGAAAGTCTGTTCCGATGGGATGAACAGGCGGCAGGTAGAGAATGTCAAAGCCCATTGCTGCAACTGCTGGAAGACGTAGTTCGGCGCTCTTAAATGTTCCGCTAGTAATGGTGCCGTCGGCTGCAACCTTTGCACCTTCGCTACGTGGAAAGAATTCATACCAAGAGCCCACAAGTGCACGTTGGTGATCTGCGCGGATTGGGTAGCGGGCAGTGGTTGTCACTAAACGGCGCAATGGATTGGCGGTGAAGTAGGCGCGAATCTCTTCTGTAGATGTCTGCGAGAAACGGTTCATGGCAGATAACGATGGATCGCGTAAAATTTTAATTGCTGGAGTCAGTAGCGCCTTTGCGGCTGGGTCTTCTTCCAACTTTGCTTCAAAGATATTTTTGCCAATGGTGAACATGAGTTCAGCATCGATATCGGCCGGAATCTTAATTTCTGCATCATGGATCCATGTGGCAAATGGGTGGTCATAGGAATCAATTGCGAAGGTGTAATCACCTTGTGCTGGAATGGTTACAGAGCCTTGGTAGCGATCTCCGCCATGCCACTCTTCGCGCATAATGGTGCGAGAGAGTTCTTTGCCTTGTGCGTTAAAGAGAACTACATCTGCACCGAGAAGGTCATGGCCTTCTCGAAATATTGTTGCACTGACTGGAATTTCTTCACCGGCAATAGCCTTTACAGGAACGAAATCTCCCCCAAATAGAACTGTGGGGGAGATGTCGGTGACAGGAATTCTATTGATCAACCTGAACCTTCAGTGTTGCCAGCATCTGCTGAACGTACATCGAAGATACGGTACTTATCAATAGCTTCTTGGACTACAGATTCCTTTACTTCGCCAGCTTTTGCGAGTTCTGCAAGAGTTGCAACGACGATTGATTCTGCATCAACCTTGAAGTGGCGACGAAGAGCTCCGCGAGTATCTGAAAGCCCGAAGCCATCTGTTCCAAGTGATTGGAATGCATTTGGTACCCATGGAGAAATCTGATCTTGCACAGCGCGCATGAAGTCAGAGACTGCAATGACTGGGCCTTGCGTTCCCTTGAGCTTGTCGTGTACGTAGGCAGTCTTCTTATTCCGTGGATTGAGCATGTTGTGGCGATCTACTTCAAGACCATCGCGACGAAGTTCATTCCATGAAGTCACAGACCAGACTGAAGCTGCTACGCCCCAGTCATCTGCAAGAAGCTTCTGCGCCTTTGTTGCCCAGTTAACGCCTACACCTGATGCAAGAATCTGTGCATTCTTCTTACGCTGCTTTGAAGCCGGTGCGTAGAGGTAGATTCCCTTGAGCAGACCTTCAAGATCCAAGTTATCTGGTTCTGCAGGTTGCATATATGGCTCGTTGTAAACAGTCATGTAGTAATAAATATTCTCGCTATTTTCACCATACATACGACGCAAGCCATCTTTAAAGATATGTCCAACTTCATAGGCAAATGCTGGGTCATATGCAACAACTGCTGGGTTAGTTGCAGCAAGTAGGTGTGAATGGCCATCTTCGTGCTGCAGACCTTCGCCGTTAAGCGTTGTGCGGCCCGCTGTTGCACCGAGTACGAATCCACGGACCAACTGGTCAGAGGCTGCCCAGAAAGCATCACCTGTGCGTTGGAATCCAAACATTGAGTAGAAGATGTAGATAGGAATCATTGGTTCGTTATGTGTTGAGTATGAAGAACCAACTGCGGTAAAGGAAGCCACAGATCCTGCTTCGTTAATACCTTCGTGAAGGATGACTCCCGATGTTGATTCCTTGTAGGACAACATCAATTCACGGTCAACTGCCATGTACTGCTGACCATGCGGTGAGTAAATCTTCAGTGATGGGAATAATGAATCGAGACCGAAGGTGCGTGCCTCATCAGGAATAATTGGAACCAGACGGCTGCCGAGTCCTGGATCCTTAATGAGATCCTTCAACATACGGACAAATGCCATTGTTGTTGCAACTTCTTGCTGACCTGAACCACGGCGTACTGATTCATATGCTTCATCAGCAGGTTGTGGAAGTGGACGTGAAACCTTGCGACGACTTGGGATTGATCCACCGAGTTCGCGACGACGCTCTTCGAGGTACTTCATCTCTGCAGAATCTGCAGGAAGCTTGTAATAAGAAGGTGTGTACTTATCCAACGCGCTATCTGGCAGTGGAATCTCAAGGCGATCGCGGAATTCGATGATGTCTTCAAGAGTCATCTTCTTCATCTGGTGCGTTGAGTTACGTGCTTCGAAGTGCGAACCAAGTGTCCAGCCCTTTACGGTCTTAGCCAAGATAACTGTTGGACGACCATTCTTCTCAGTTGCAGCTGTATATGCAGCAAAGAGCTTGCGATAGTCATGTCCACCGCGCTTGAGGTTCCAGATCTGATCATCAGAGTATCCAGAGACCATCGCTGCAGTGCGTGGATCTTTATTGAAGAAGTGCTCGCGAACGAATGCACCGCTTTCAGCCTTAAATGTCTGGTAATCGCCATCGAGAGTCGTGTTCATCAAGTTAACAAGTGCGCCTTCACGGTCTTGGGCAAGAAGTGGATCCCAACCGCGGCCCCATACAACCTTGATGACATTCCATCCGGCGCCACCGAAGATTGATTCAAGCTCTTGAATAATCTTGCCGTTACCGCGAACAGGGCCATCAAGGCGCTGCAAGTTACAGTTCACAACGAAGGTGAGGTTGTCGAGCTTCTCGCGGGAGGCAAGACCAATTGCACCCAATGTATCGACTTCATCCATTTCACCATCGCCAAGGAATGCCCAAACGTTTTGGTCGCTGGTGTCCTTGATATTGCGGTTGTGGAGGTAGCGGTTGAAACGTGCTTGATAAATTGCATTGATAGGACCGATACCCATAGACACAGTTGGGAATTGCCAGAAGTCCGGCATCAAACGTGGGTGTGGGTATGAAGATAATCCGCCTGCTGTGTGCGAAAGTTCCTGGCGGAATCCATCGAGCTGATCTTCACTAAAGCGACCTTCAAGGAATGCGCGTGAATACATTCCAGGAGATGCGTGACCTTGGAAGAAGATTTGGTCTCCGCCACCTGGGTGGTCTTGTCCGCGGAAGAAGTGGTTGAAACCAACTTCATATAACGCAGCAGATGATGCATAGGTAGAGATGTGTCCGCCTACGCCGATTCCTGGACGCTGTGCACGGTGAACCAAGATTGCTGCGTTCCAACGAATTGCCGCACGAATACGACGTTCAATATCTTCATCTCCTGGGAAATCTGGTTCATTCTCTGGAGAAATAGTGTTGATGTAATCAGTTGTACGAAGGTCAGGTAGACCAATCTTCTTTTCATGCGCTCGCTTAAGAAGTTGGAGCATTAAGTAACGAGCACGGACTGGGCCAGCAGCGGTGAGAGCGGCATCGAAGGACGCCTGCCATTCCGCGGTTTCAGATGGATCTGTATCTACTAATTGGTCGATTATCTGATCTGGCGATCCAGCGAATTCGGTCATAGGCGTATTCTCGCGCCAAAGGGGGATGAGCGCAAAAAAATCGGCTGTGAGGCAGGTTAAACCCTTGTAAATATCCGTCTCATCCGTTGGACTTATCCCGTGGCAATGCGCATGGGTTTTGCTAAGGGAGAGCTAATCCTTGAAATCGGGTACGGACCTGATTGTGATGATGCTCTACGTGCCGATATTGCGAAAATCGTCGGAACCACTTTTCTTGAAGGTTCGACTAATGAAGTCGTTGATGCAGTCCTCTTCTGGTTCCGCGAAGATGATGGCGATCTAGTTGATGAATTAATGGATGCAATGGCTTATCTATCTGAGACAGGTCCCATCTGGGTTCTTACCCCAAAAGTTGGACGTGATGGCCATGTCGAACCAAGCGATATTCAAGATGCGGCTCCGCTATGCGGGTTAAATCAAACTTCGACACTCGCTGTTGCGCAGGATTGGACTGCTACACGTCTAGTGGCACGTAAGGCAGGCAAGCGATAGATTCGCGCTATGACTCAACTACCAGCAGGCTTAAGTGTCGGTGCAACTGCTCCAGATTTCGAATTGAAGAATCAATATGGAGAGCTAGTAAAACTTTCTTCATTCAAGGGCGAGAAGAGCGTTGTTCTTCTCTTTATCCCATTTGCATTCACAGGAACATGCACAGGCGAACTCTGTGCAATCCGTGATGACCTTGCAGCTTTCCAGAACGACAGCGTTCAAGTTCTTGCTGTCTCTTGCGATTCACCATTTACTCAGAAGATGTTTGCAGAGCAAGAGGGATACAAGTTCCCAGTTCTCGCAGACTTCTGGCCACATGGTGCAGCTGCAAAGGCATACGGAATCTTCAATGAAGATCTTGGTTGCGCAATGCGTGGCACATTTATCATTGATAAAGAGGGCACAGTCCGCTGGTCTGTAGTTAATGGCCTTGGCGATGCTCGTAACAATGGTGATTACAAGACTGCGATTGCAGCGCTCTAGCCAGGCATACTTCACGCACGATTTTCGTACTTTCGCTTATATAAAGTAGTATTCGCGAGCAGTACATAGCCGGGTGGCTAGCTCAGTGGTAGAGCGCCTCGTTTACACCGAGGATGTCGGGGGTTCGAAACCCTCGCCGCCCACACAGTTATTTGATGAGAAATTAGCAACCTTAATACATGCAACAATCACGGCATGAAGTTGAGAATCTCCTTACTAGCAAGTGCGCTTATCTTTATTCCGATCCTCAATTCACCTGTGGCTCATGCCCATGCAGCTCTTGAAAGCACTATTCCCGCAAAAGGTGCGATAGTTGCAAAGACAACGAAGATGATTGTGATGCGCTTTGCCGAGGATGTTTTGGTTTTGCAGGGCAAGAAACCCAATTCGATTCTTGTTACCAATAGCAGCGGAAAGAAAGTCAGCCTCGGAAATGTCACCATCGCGGGGGCAAAAATCACTACCGCTCTCAAGGTGCCTCTGAGCCCTGGCAAGCACACGGTGAAATACCGAGTTGTATCAGCAGATGGTCATGTGGTCGCAGGTAGCTACTCCTTCACCGTTAAGTAATGAAGTAAGGTAACGCCGTGAAGGCAAGCGTGAGTGACCAGAGATCGATTCTGGATATCCAAAAATTTGATAACCAAGCAGCCACACTTGCCAATAGGGCAGCCAATCTTCCAGAGCTTGCTGAGATCACCTCAACCACCATTAAGCAGAACAATGTTCGAGACCTTCGTATCGCTGCAGAGACAGAGCTCAGTGATGTTAAGCGCGAGCTTGCACGTGCTGAAGGCGATGTTGAACAGATAGTTACCCGCATTGAACGCGATGAGAAGCGCCTGACTTCAGGAACAGGTACTCCCAAAGAGCTGGAGCAGACTCAACATGAGCTTGGCACGCTCGGTGCACGCCGCTCAGAGCTAGAAGAAGTTGAACTTGAAATCATGATGCGCGTAGATGGAATTAAGGATCGCATCGCCACACTCTCTGCTGAAGAGAATGAGCTAGGTATGGTTTTAGCAGATCTGAATATCCGTAAAGAGAACGCTCTTGCTGCCATTGCTACAGAACGTGAAGGTATTGAGACTGACCGTAAGGCGACAACACAATCAGTCAGCGCTGAGTTCCTTGCTCTCTACGAGAAGATTCGTGCAGGAAGTAATGGAATTGGTGCTGCTGCCCTTGCCGGTAACCAATGCAAAGGCTGCAACCTCACACTCAACACTATTGAACTTCAACGCATTGCAGCTCTTGCCCAGGATGAAGTCGTTCGCTGCGAGGAATGTCGCTGCATATTGGTGCGTGATAAGTAGTGGCACGTCACTTTAAACTCACGGCCGATGGTGGATCACGCGGTAATCCTGGTCCTGCAGGCTTTGGCGCCGTCGTTACAGAAGGCGGCAAAATTGTCGCTGAACTCTTTGATGTTATAGGAGTTGCCACCAATAACGTTGCTGAATACAACGGCCTCCTTGCAGGCCTTTCTCATATCAACACTTTAGATGCGCAGGCAACTGTTGAAGTGGCTATGGATTCAAAGCTTGTAGTGGAGCAGATGTCAGGCCGCTGGCAGATTAAGCATGCAGATATGCGCAATCTGGCAAAGCAATGTCGCGATGCGCACCCTGCAGCCCTTGTTACCTATTCATGGATTCCACGCGATGAGAACTCACATGCAGATCGCCTTGCCAATAAGGCACTCGATGGCGGCAGTGCACATAAGCCCATGGCAGTAATCCAGCAGAACTTTCTGACAGATCGCCTTCGTAGCGCTGAGATTCCAACCTTTATCTACTTTGTTCGCCACGGTGAAACAGTTCTGACACCAGCACGAAAGTTCTCAGGCACAGGCTCCCTTGATCCAGAGCTGATGCAAGAAGGATTAGATCAAGCAGATCTTGTTGCTGCAGAGTGCGCAAAGTTAGGTGCTGAAGTGCTTATTGCATCGCCTCTTAATCGCACTCGCCAAACAGCGGAGGCAATTGCGCGCACTACGGGTCTTGAAATCATCTTTGATGAAGTCTGGTTCGAACTCTCATTTGGCTCATGGGATGGAAAAGCTATTGAAGAGGTGCGCGAGCAAGAGCCTGATGCCTATCAAGCCTGGCTCAACTCATCCTCATACGCACCGCCTGGGGGAGAGTCATACGATGAAGCCTCGATCCGTATTGAGGAAGCCCTTGAAAAGCTCGTCGCGCAATACCCAGGAAAGAAAGTTATTGTTGTTACCCACAACGGTGTGATTAAAACTGCGGCCAAAATCGCAGTAGATGGCCCAAGTGATGCGGTCTTTCATATGGATGTCACGCCTTGTTCGCTATCTTCTATCTCCATCTGGCCATCTGATGGCCTTCGCGCCCTGCGATCATTTAACGAAAGAGGACACCTACGTTGATTTCATCGACAGAATGGCTTGTGACCATAGGAATTCTTGGCACTGTCATTATCTTGGACCTCATACTTGCCGTTGTTCGTCGCAATAAGGAGACCACGCCTCGTGAGGCGCTCGGCTGGACGCTTTTCTATGTTCTTGCTGCAATCGCTTTTGGGTACCTACTTCCGCAGTGGGCACCGGCTGAATATCGCAAAGAGTTCTTTGCGGGGTGGCTCACTGAGTACTCACTCTCAGTCGATAACCTCTTTGTATTTATCATCTTGCTGACATCACTGAAAATTAAGAAGGAATCCCAGCAGCTCGTATTGCTTCTTGGAATCATGATTGCAATCGTTCTGCGTATCATTCTGATCTTCCTAGGCGTTGCATTAGTAACTCGATTTACCTGGGTCTTCTTCTTCTTTGGAGCATTCCTGATCTTCACCGCATATAAGCTGATTGAAGAGAAAGAGAATGTGGAAGAGGATGAAGCAAAACTCGTCAAATTCCTACGTAACCGAGGCTTTAGCAACTTCGGGATTGCACTGATTGCACTGGGAGTCACAGACCTAATCTTTGCTCTGGATTCAATTCCAGCAATCCTTGGACTCACAACGAGCACCTATGTAGTGATCACGGCAAATATCTTTGCGCTGATGGGCCTTCGCCAGCTCTACTTCCTTCTTCAGGGTCTGATGGATCGCTTGATCCACCTCTCCCGTGGCCTCTCATTTATCTTGGCATTTATCGGAGTCAAGATGATCCTGCACGCACTCCATAGCATCGGACTGCACGTCCCAGAAGTCTCCTTGGAACTTAGCCTAGGAGTCATCATCACAACGCTCACAGTGACCGCAATTACCAGCCTTGTGGCAACCAGAAATGTAGATAAGCCCCAGCCCTAACCCTTGCGCTAGCAATGCCTTAATAGCACTATGAAGCCACCACAGTGCGAAGGAGGTTAGTGATGAAGGTCAGTGCAATCATTTCAGGTAAGCGGGTTGAAACTATCTCGGCCAGTGCGAGTATTCATGACTTAGTGAATTCACTGAATTCACATCATGTTGGAGCCCTTGTTGTATCCAGTGATGGCAAGAAGATTGATGGAATTGTCTCAGAGCGCGATGTTGTTCGTGCGATGCCTGGAAAGCTTGATCAATTAATAGGTATGCATGTGCGAGACATCATGACTGTCGATGTTCACACCTGCACAGCCGATTCCACGATTGCTGAGCTCATGAAGATGATGACCGAGCTTCGCATTCGCCATGTGCCGGTAGTGGATGCTGCAGGATCACTGATTTCAATAGTCTCTATTGGCGATGTTGTTAAAAACCATGTCAGTGAACTCGATTCTGAGCGCCAAGCCCTCAGAGATTACGTCGCAACCGCTAATTAACTTCCCGTACCATTAGGCAAAGAAGAGTCGCCCGGATCACCGCGTTGTCGCAAGACACCGAGGAAAGTCCGGACTTCACAGAGCAAGGTGGTGGGTAACGCCCACCTGGAGCAATCCACGGGATAGTGCAACAGAAAGTAAACCGCCAATAGCAATATTGGTAAGGGTGAAACGGCGGTGTAAGAGACCACCAGTGCATGTAGTAATACATGTAGCTATGTAAACCCCACCTGAAGCAAGACCAAGAAGATAGTGCGCTGCTCGCGCTGAGCTATCGGGTAGGTTGCTTGAATCTGTAAGTGATTACAGATCTAGATGGATGGTGATCGGTTCGAAAGAACTACAGGATCCGGCTTATAGGGCGACTCTTCTCCTTTAATGTTGCATTAATGCTACATAGCATATATGCTACTTCCTATGAGTCGCAATCCTGAAGAACCGGTCTATAACCGTATTGAAGAAGTCCGTGCTGCCTTAGGCCTATCCAGGCAAGATCTTGCCGATAAAGCTGGCGTGCATTACCAAACCATTGGCTACCTAGAACGTGAGGAATACAGCCCTTCCCTCGTTCTGGCCTTACGTATAGCCAAGTCACTAAACCAAGAGGTATCAGAGCTGTTTTCACTCACCCCATTTAAGAAAGGAAAGTAAGAATGTCAAAGAAAAACAAGATTTATTGGTTTGAGGGCGTTACTGAAAAGGGAGTGAAGTCATTGCTCGCCGACGAGAACTCAAAATTCAAATGGTTGCGCTCTCAGATAAATCGAAGAATTCTTGTCATTTTGATGGCCCTAGGGCTTATTGCATTAGCGATGGGAAGTTACTGGCCCACTTTGAAAACTGGGAGTTTGATTCTTAATAGCGGTGCTGAAATTGCTATTTATAGCGTCACGGCGATTTTCGTAATCTTTGCTGTTCTTGGAGGCTACTCGCTCTTACGTATCAGCGTGAGGTCCATTGCAGATGCACCAGATGAACTACTAGATGAGCGTCAGATAAAGGTTCGCAATACTTCATTTCGATATGCCTACTACGCAATGGGTTATGTAGTCCTGGGGCTCTTATCGTTGATGTTCTTTGGGCCTGAATTACAGATGTTTCAACCAGAAGGAAATGATGGAAGCTATCTAGTAATTGCTGCGCTCTTTGCTTTCGCCTCAATGCCCTCCATGGTTATGGCTTGGCGTGAGCGGGATATTTAACTCCGGCTTATAGGGCGACTCTTCTTTTAATCAATACTCACAATTTTTGGATGCAGATTGCGCATGTTTGCGTAGGACCATCTACCTAGAGCCTCAAGGACCTTGCGAAGTTCCTTCCCGCTCTTGGTAAGTTGGAACGCATTATTTCTAGCACCTCGGTCGGCATCTACTCTTTCAATGATTCCCAAGGCCGTGAGTAATTTCAGTCGGGCAGCAAGAATGTTTGTAGAAATTCTCTCGGGTGATTCAGAGAACTCAGAGTACGTACGAGTTCCATAGGTGATCAGATCTCGTACGATGAGTAGAGACCATTTGTCTCCAAGGATGTCTAGCCCAGAGCTAATGGGACATTCAGAGCGCCATTCCACAGGGCTTATCTTCTTACTAGCCATGCTGCCCCCTTATTTAGAGATAGCTGCTGCCATCTCGGTAAAGGTTATCTCTAGTGGAGTCGGCTTCCAGTTAAGAATTTCAATTGTCTCGTGATTATCGTAAGCAATCTTTACGCCGAGATTTGGAACCATTCCCTTTGCTTCACGGTCAAAGAGAGCCATCAGTTTGATTGCGAAGTTAGGAGCCTTACGTGATGGGACCTTTTTGTAACCCGCTTTCTTGAGCGTTTCGGCTAAATGGGCCATGGCAACTGGTTGCGAACTGGCAGCAATAAATCTCTTACCAGCAGCTTGAGGTGTTTCAAGTGCTGCAACATGTAGACGGGCGATATCTCTTACATCAACCATCCCCATAGCGATATCAGGAATCGCTGGCATCTTGCCGCCAATGAGATTTGCAATCATTGCTTCACTTGTACCGTCACCAGCAGTTCCTAGAGATGGGCCAAGTACAAATCCGGGATTGATGGCAACAAGCTCCATGGAACTTCCCGTAACGGTTTCCCATGCCGCTCGCTCTGCCAAAGTCTTACTCTTTGCATAAGCACCAATATTTTGGTCTACATCAGACCATGAATCTGGTCCGTAGGTTCCACTTGCTCGACCTGAAGTCATTGAAACCACTGATGAAGTGAGTACGACCCTGTCAATGCCTGCCTTTATTGCAGCCTTAATCACTCGTTTTGTACCTTCAACAGCAGGAGTGATCATGACATTTTCATCTTTGGGTTCAGCCAAGAGAAACGGGGAAGCTAAGTGAATGACAAAGTCGCATCCGTTCATTGCTTCAGCCCAACCAGAGTCTGAAA
>Ga0214917_10001747_pt1 | contig 27666 bp, 24 predicted proteins | sample LL_1208_BB_MetaG_FD_177983 | JGI IMG/M metagenome (GOLD analysis project Ga0214917, IMG submission 177983) | Freshwater microbial communities from Lake Lanier, Atlanta, Georgia, United States - LL_1208_BB | ecosystem: Environmental > Aquatic > Freshwater > Lake | place: USA: Georgia | collected... | reverse complement strand
ACTCGTCGGTGCCGCGACCGCGGCGCCGACCACGCCTGCACCGAATACACCCGCGCCGACCGCCGCCAAAACCCCCACCAAACCGAGCGCTTCGGCACAAAAGGCGCACGATCAAATTTTGAAGGCTTACGGCGTCTACGGCGATCAAGCGTTGCAAGACTACGTCGGTGAAGTCGGTCAACGCATCGCGCGGCAGAGCACGATGCCCGACGCAGAATTCAAATTCGTCGTGCTCGACGACGACTCGATCAACGCGTTCACCACGGGCTGCTGTTTCGTTTACGTACACCGTGGCCTGCTGACACATTTGAACTCCGAAGCCGAACTTGCCGCAGTGCTCGGCCACGAAATCGCACACGTCACTCAAAAACATCCGCAAAAACAAATGACGCGTGGCGTGCTCGCGACGCTCGCTTCCGTCGCCGCTGCCATCGCCACCAACTCCGGCGCGGTCGGTGATCTCGCGAATCTCGGCGCACAAGCCTGGGTGCAGGGATACGGTCGCGACGCCGAACTCGAGGCCGATCGCGTCGGCCTGCAATTTTCGACGCGCGCCGGCTATCGCCCGGAAGCGATGGGCGAAGTGTTCAACATGTTCAAGCAGGGTGAGCGCTTCGAAATGGATCGGGCGCGCGCCGAAGGTCGCGAGCCACGCATCTACCACGGCTTGTTCGCATCGCATCCGGCGCCCGACGCGCGTGCGGTGCAGGCGGCAAAAGGCGCGGCGAAACTCGATACCGATCCGCAAGGTGGCTGGATCGACAACCGGGAACAATATTTGAAGCGCATCGACGGCCTCGTCTACGGCTCGAGCCGCGCGCAGGGCATCGTGCGTGAGAATCGCCTCTACCACGCCGAACTCGGCATCACCATGGCGTTCCCACGGGGCTGGACGGTCGAGAACCAACGCGATCGATTGTTCGCCTACACGCGCAACAAAGACACCATCATGCAGGTGACGCTCAAAGAGGTGCCGCCGATGCAGTCACCGCGCGAGTTTTTACTCACCGAGTTGCGCGGCCAATATTTGCTCGGCGGCGAACCGATCACGGTCAACGGCATGGATGGCTACATGGTCCGCACCGCCGCGGGCTCGCCAATCGACAACGGCGCCGGCCCGGTGCGCTGGATCACCTTGTTCCGCGGTAAGAGCGCCTATCTCTTTGCGGGTGCGAGCCGCGCTTCGCGCGCCGGCGTGCCCGAGGCGGACGGCTTGTTCCAATCGGCGGCGAGCACGTTGCGCGCCTTGAAGCCGTCCGAATATCCGCTCGCCGAACCCTATCGCCTCAAGATTTTGACCGCCGCTGCCGATACTCGTCTCGAGGACCACGCAGCCGACGTGCCGCTCGAGAAATTCCAGAAGGAAGAACTGCTGTTGCTCAACGGGCTGTACCCTGACCGTAAGCTGCAGTCGGGAAATCTCTACAAGGTGGTCGAGTGAGCAAATTGCCGCAGAATTTTTATTGATTCCGTCACTCCGGCGTGTCACCTTAAACTTACATCGTGGCGCTCCCGCCACGCCTTTCAACCGACCATCCGACGATCATGGCCAACAAGAAATTCGAGCTGCTAGATCCCGCCACCGGCAAAAAGTCCGAACTTCCCGTTCGTTCAGGAACCATCGGCCCCGACGTCATCGACATCGCCGCCGTCACCAAAGATCACGGTGCGTTCACCTTCGACCCGGGCTTCATGGCGACTGCCAGCACCGAGAGCAAGATCACCTACATCGACGGCGATGCCGGTGTGCTGCTCTATCGCGGCTATCCGATCGATCAGCTCGCGGCTAAAAGTTCGTTCCTTGAGGTCGCCTATCTTTTGCTGAATGGCGATCTGCCGGATGCGAAACAGCTCACCGAATTCACGGTGAACATTCAGCGCCACACGATGATCAACGAGTCGTTGCTGCGGATGTACAACGGTTTCCGTTACGACGCGCACCCGATGGCCATGGTGAGTGCGATCGTCGCGTCGATGTCCGCGTTCTACCACGACTCGATGGACATCAATAATCCGCGACACCGCGAAATTTTCGCGCATCGCATCATCGCCAAAATTCCGACCATCGCTGCTGCCGCGTACAAAAACGCCCTCGGCCAGCCCTTTATTTACCCGCGCAACGATCTCGGCTACTGCGCGAATTTGCTACACATGTTTTATGCCGTGCCCTGCGAGCCCTATCACGTCGATCCGCTCGCCGCAGAAGCACTCGACCTGTTGCTCATCCTGCACGCTGACCACGAGCAAAATGCGAGCACCTCGACGGTGCGTCTCGCCGGCTCGACTGGCGCGAACCCCTATGCGGCGATTTCCGCGGGTGTTTCGGCGCTGTGGGGCCCGGCGCACGGTGGTGCGAACGAAGCCGTACTCGATATGCTCGAAGAGATCGGCACGGTCGACAACATTCCGAAGTTCATCTCGCAAGTGAAGGACAAAGCGAGCAACGTGCGCCTGATGGGCTTCGGTCACCGCGTCTACAAAAATTTCGATCCGCGCGCCAAGATCATCCGCGACATGTGCCACAAAGTGCTCGCGCGCATGGGCCGCGCCGACAATCCCTTGCTCGAACTCGCGCAGCGCCTCGAAGAAATCGCACTCAGCGACGACTACTTTATCTCGCGCAAGCTCTATCCGAACGTCGACTTCTACTCCGGCATCATCTACAGCGCACTCGGTATCCCGCGCTCGATGTTCACCGTGATGTTCGCGATCGCGCGCACCGCGGGCTGGGTGTCGCATTGGCAGGAAATGATCTCCGATCCGCACATGAAGATCGGTCGTCCGCGCCAACTCTACACCGGTCCGGTCAAGCGCGATTACGTCGAAATCGGCAAGCGCTGAGTTCCGCCGCTCAGTCGGCTTCGAGTAACGCCTCGACTTCCTCGAGCGCGGCGCGACGCATCGGCTTGCCATCGACGGGGCTCACCGGCGATTGCCGAATGCCGTCGATGCCGAACACCACGAGCTCGATCGGTTGATCGTCGATCGTCAGTCGTAACGCGGGCTGGTTCACCACCCGTTCGGCGTTGAGGCGCACGCGACGCTCGCCCACTTCGTGCGGCACGCCTTGATCCATGAGCGCGAGCGTCACTGCCTCGGCGCGATCGGCGAACACGTGCAGCAATACGTCGTCGTGCTCGGTCGCGGTGCCGTGTAACACCGGGCCCACGAGTCGCGGCTGAAATTTTTGCAGGCGACGCATGATTTCGGCGGCGACCTGACGCTGCGCGTAGAGCGACTCGACGTGCTCTTCGCCACCGAACAATCTTTGATATTCACGCAACGCCTCTTCGATCTCGGTGTTCCGCGGTAACACCGAGCCGTCGACCACGCCGAAACGTTCGGCCGCCTTGCGCTTTGCGAACAGGAAATCGCGAATGCCGTGCTCGGCCATCACGCGCGCGGCTTCCTGCGCGAGCGCGCGGCGCAGATGTTCGGCGCGGGGTGGCAACTTCTTCATCACCTCATCTCAAAATAAAGGCTCGTCTTTGGTCGCCGGTACGTCGGGGCGCGGTCGAGTGGGCGCGCTGGCAGGCGGTGGACTGACCCCACCAATGCCACCACCGCTGCCACCACCCGGCAAATGACCCTCTAAAAATGTCTCGAAGATCGCATCGCTTTCGTCGGCGCTCGCAAGCTCACCGGTGTTCGGCGAGATGCGCGCCTGCACGAGACCGGGTGCGAGCGGTCGTGAACGTTCCGGCACCGCACGCAACGCCTCGCGCATGAAATACACCCAGATCGGCACGGCCGTGCGACTGCCTTCCTCGCCTTCGCCGAGCGGCCGGCTTTGATCAAAGCCGACCCACACCGAGGCGACGACGTCGCGATTGAAACCGTTGAACCAGGTATCGCGTGCTTCATTGGTGGTGCCCGTTTTGCCGGCGAGGTCGCTGCGGCCGAGCGCGAGTGCGCGGCGCCCGGTGCCGCGGGTGATCACCTCGCGCATCATGTCGGTCATGAGCCAAGCGTTCGCGCTGCTGATGACGCGCGGTGCGATACGTTCGGCGGGTAGGGCACAGCCAGGTGGTGGCGCGATCGTATCCGTCGCATCGATTTCTTTGTTCGTCGCAGACGGTTCTGCAACTGCAGTGTCCGTCGCCGTGCTGGTTTCCGGCGGGTCGCACTCGCGCGCCACGAGACGCGGTGCGGCGCGATAGACGACGTTACCTTGTGGGTCTTCGATACGATCGATGAAATACGGTTCGACGCGATGGCCACCATTGGCGAACACCGCATAACCGCTGACGACTTGCAGCGGCGTGGCATCCATCGAGCCGAGCGCGAGCGTCAAATTATTGGGCAGGACGTTCTTGTCGAAACCGAAGCGTGTGGCATGGTCGATCGCGGCACGCAAACCCATGGTCTTGAGGATGCGAATCGATACCAGATTGCGCGAGGCGACCAGCGCTTCGCGCAGCCGCATCGGCCCGTTGAATTCACGGCTCGAATTTTCCGGACGCCAGGCTTCTTCGAGTCGCGGATCGTCGAACACGAAAGGTGCATCGAGAATCATGCTCGAAGGCGTGAAGCCGTTTTCGAGCGCGGCGGAATATAAGAAGGGTTTGAAGCCCGAGCCCGGTTGGCGCTTCGCCTGCGTCGCCCGATTGAACTTGCCGGCGGTCCGATCAAAATAATCGAAGCCACCGACGAGTGCGGCGATGCCGCCGTCGACGGGCGAGAGCGCGACCAGCGCGGCAGCGGCCTCTGGCACTTGCACGAGTTCGGCCTTGCCGTTCGCCGCGAGTACGTAAACGACGTCACCAGCCGTCACGACTTCGGCAGCACGTTTCGGATACGGTCCCATGCGTTCGCCGTTCTTGCGTCGTGCCCACGCGAGCGACGACCAGTCGAGCGTGACGCGACCGCTACCGCGCACGTAAACGTCGGCGCCGCGTTCGGCAACGCGCGTGACGATCGCCGGCACGAGTATGCCCGCCGCCGAAAAATCGTCGGCGAGCGCCTCGAGTTGCTCATCGCTTTCGCCGCCTTTGAGGGTGACGCGCGATTTCGCGCCGCGCCAGCCGTGACGGCGGTCGTAGGCGAGCAGTCCGAGGCGCACGGCGCGATTGGCTGCGGCCTGTAAGCGCGTGTCGATGGTGGTGTAGATGCGATAGCCGCGATTTTGTGCATCAGGCGGAATATCTTTGATCTTCAGCAGCGCGATGCGGGCCATTTCGGCGACGTACGGTGCCTCGACTTCGTACCCCGCAGTATGCAGTCGCGCTTCGACTTTCTCGTTCGCCGCGGCGCGCGCTGCAGCCTCGTCGATGAAGCCCGATTCGCGCATGCGACGCAAAACGTAGCCCCGCCGAACGCGTGAGCCTTCGGGATCGACGATCGGATTGTGCCGCGAGGGCGCTTGCGGAATACGTGCCAGCGTCGCCGCTTCGGCGAGCGTCAATTGATCGAGCGTCTTACCGTAATAAAGTTCGGCGGCCGCGGCGACCCCGTAAGCGCGTTTGCCGAAATTGATGACGTTCAAGTAATAGGTGAGGATTTCCTGCTTCGAGAGCTCCTTCTCCATGCGATAGGTGAGGAACACTTCCTGCAGTTTGCGTCGCCAAGTGCGATCTTGCGTGAGGAACAAATTGCGCGCGGTCTGCATGGTGATGGTGCTCGCACCTTGCAGATTGGTACCGGGAATCAAATTCACCAATGCCGAGCGCACGATGCCGGTCAAATCGAAGCCCGAGTGCTGGAAGAATCGATCGTCTTCGGCGGCGATGAAGGCGTTGCGCACCACGGCGGGAATTTGTTCGTAGCTGACGGGGATGCGACGCTGCTCGCCGATCTGCGCCATCACCTGGCCATTGCGCGCATAGATGCGCAGCGGCACTTGCAGGCTGATCTCCTTCATTTGCTCGGCGGTCGGCAGCGACGGCTGCAAGTAGACGTACGCGCCCGAGACGCCGAGGACTGCGAGTGTGACGAGTGCGAAAAAGGCTGCGGCGATGCGCGGCAGCGCGTGACGGGGGACGGATTTCACGACCTGAGGATGTTACCGGAACGGCGGTTCGCCGGCGCGGTGCGGGGTCGCTAAACTGTGCGCCTTTCCCCATGTCCACACCCAGAAACATCTTTCTCGTCGGGCCGATGGGCTCGGGCAAAACCGCTGTGGGCAAACAACTCGCGCGGCTGCTCGGCGTGCCCTTCGTCGACTCAGACGCCGAGGTCGAGCGTCGCACCGGAGCCGACATTCCGCTGATCTTCGAGAAGGAGGGTGAAGCCGGATTCCGCGAGCGGGAACGTGACGTGATCGCCGAACTCACGACGCGCGTCGGCATCGTGCTCTCGACCGGTGGCGGCGCGATCCTCAAAGAGGAGAATCGCGCAGCGCTGACCGCGCGAGGTGTGGTGGTGTATCTCGAGACGTCGATCGCGCAACAAGCGGCGCGGGTACGCGATGGCGCGAATCGACCCATGCTGGCGGGTCAAGATACGACCCAGCGACTCACAGAATTGATGGCCCATCGCGCGCCGCTCTATCGCGGGGCCGCGGCGATCACGGTGCAGACCGACGGGCGGCGAGTGCGGGACGTGGCCGAAGAGATCCTGCGCGAAGTCGACCGTATACTGCCGCCGTGACCGACACGCTACAAAAACTCGAAGTCGCACTCGGTGCGCGCAGCTATCCGATCGTGATCGGTGCGGGTGTATCACAGGACGCCGCCGCACTTGCCGCATTGGTCGGGCAACGCAAGATCGCGCTCGTCACCAACACTGTGGTCGCACCGCTGCATGCGGATATCGTCGAACGCGCGCTCGGTGCCACCGTGGTGCGTATCGTGCTGCCCGATGGCGAAGTGCATAAAACGCTGGACAACGTCGCGCGCATCATCGACGTGCTGGTGGCGAATCGTTTCGGTCGCGACGATTTGTTGGTCGCACTCGGTGGCGGCGTGGTCGGCGACATGACGGGCTTCGCCGCCGCTTGTTACCAACGCGGTATCGACTTCGTGCAAATTCCGACCACGTTGCTCGCGCAGGTCGATTCTTCGGTCGGCGGCAAGACCGGGGTGAACCATCCCGGCGGCAAAAATTTGATCGGCGCGTTCCACCAGCCGCGAGCAGTGTTGGCCGATACGGCACTGCTGCGTACGTTACCCGCGCGCGAACTGCGGGCCGGGCTCGCCGAGGTGATAAAATACGGCTTGATCTGCGATCCCGACTTCTTTGCGTGGCTAGAGGCCAACGCCGCTGCGCTGCTCGCACTTGAACCCGCTGCGCTCGCGCATGCGATCCGTCGCTCCTGTGAAATCAAAGCCGCGATCGTCGCGCGCGACGAGCACGAGCGCGGCGATCGTGCGCTGCTGAATCTCGGCCACACGTTCGGTCACGCGATCGAAACCGTGACGGGCTATGAAACCTGGCTGCACGGCGAGGCGATCGGTGCGGGCCTCGCGATGGCAGCGCACATGTCAGTCGCAGCCGGACTTTTGAGCGCTGCCGAGTCGGCGCGCATCGAACGCGTGTTGCAAGCGTTCGGTTTACGGACTTCCGCTGCGCCCGAAGTTGCCGGCGATGCGGCACGCGCTGCGATGAATCTCGACAAAAAAGTTCAAGCGGGCCGCATCCGCTTCATTCTGATGCGGGGCATCGGCCGCGCCTTCGTGACCGCCGATTGGCCCGAAGACGCTCTCGCCGCGACGCTCGCGGCACGCTTCTCGTGAGCGAACTTAAGACCGACAAGTTTGCGAACGACCCGGCCGCAACCGGTCACCGCGCGGTACTCGCGCCGTGGGCCGCGCACGATGCGCGCAGTCGTGGCCGACGCTACGCCGAACCACCGCCCGACTATCGTGGCGAATTCCAGCGCGATCGTGACCGCATCATCCACTCGAACGCGTTCCGCCGACTGGTCTACAAAACCCAAGTGTTCGTGAATCACGAAGGCGATTTGTACCGCACTCGCGTCACGCACTCGTTAGAGGTGGCACAAATCGGTCGCACCATCGCCGCGGCGTTGGGTTTGCACGAGACGCTGACCGAGGCGATTTGCCTCGCGCACGATCTCGGCCACACGCCGTTCGGGCATGCCGGACAGGATGCGCTCAACGAGTGCATGCGCGACTACGGCGGTTTCGAACACAACCTGCAATCGTTACGCGTAGTCGATCTTCTCGAAGAGCGTTACGCGGAATTTCCCGGACTGAATCTCACCTTCGAGACCCGTGAGGGCATCCTCAAGCATTGTTCGGCGACTAACGCGCGTGAGCTCGGCGAGATCGGCGAGCGATTTTTGAAACGCGAGCAACCGGGGTTGGAGGCGCAGTTGGCGAATCTTGCTGACGAAATCGCCTATAACAACCACGACGTCGACGATGGCCTGCGTTCCGGACTGATCGATCTTGCGCAACTCGACGCCGTGCCGCTGTTCGCTCGCGAGCACCGCGCGGTCGTCGCCGCTTACCCGAACGCCACCGCGCGCCGGCAGACGCACGAGACCATACGGCGCATGATCAATCGGGTGGTCGTCGACGTCATCACTGCGACGCGTGCGCGGATCGCTGCCGCTGCGCTGCGTGATATCGACGACGTGCGTCGGCAGAGCGCGTCGCTCGTCGCGATGAGCGACGCCGTGCGTGTCGAGCACCGCGAACTCAAAAATTTCTTGAACGAACACCTTTATCGCCATGAGCGTGTGCTCGGCATGACCACGAAGTCGAGGCGCGTGTTGCGGGAGTTGTTCGCGGCGTTTCTCGCCGATGTCGATTTATTGCCGGCTGAACATCGCGCAGCGGCGTTAGAAGCCGAATTGAAATTAGGGGCTGCGGGCCGCGCGCGTGTGGTCGCCGATTACGTCGCCGGTATGACCGATCGTTTCGCGCTCGGCGAACACCAACGATTACTCTAAAGTTTTGCAGCCTCGTCGCGGAGTTCGCGGCGCAGGATCTTGCCGACGTTGGTCTTGGGCAGTTCCTTGCGGAAGTAAATGTGACGCGGAACTTTGTAGCCGGTGAGTTGGCCGCGACAGTGCTCGATCAACGCCTCGGCGGTCAGCGTCGGGTCTTTGCGTACGATGAACAGTGCGACCACTTCGCCCGAATGCGGATCTGACTTGGCCACTGCAGCTGCCTCGAGCACACCCGGGTGTGTCACGGCGACGCCCTCGATCTCGTTCGGGTATACGTTGAAGCCCGACACGTTGATCATGTCTTTCTTGCGATCTTCGATGTAGACGAAGCCGCTTTCGTCCATGCGCCCGATGTCGCCGGTGCGTAGCCAGCCGTCCGGCAACATCACGCGCGCGGTTTCGTCGGGGCGTTTGTAATAGCCCTGCATCACTTGCGGGCCGCGAACGCAGATTTCGCCGACTTGGCCGATCGGTAGCATATTGCCCGCGTCGTCTGCGATACCGATCTCGGTCGAAGAGATCGGCAAGCCGATCGAATCGTTGAAATCCAGATCGACGGGGTTGATGCACGCCGCGGGAGAAGTTTCGGTGAGCCCCCAGGCTTGGGTGAGGATGCAGCCCGTGACCTTCTTCCATTGCTCGGCGACGGTGCGCTGCACGGCCATGCCGCCGCCCAGCGACACGCGCAACTTCGAAAAATCGACACTCTCGAACCCGGGAGTGTTCAACAGCGCATTGAACAAAGTATTCACGCCGCTGATGTAGGTGAACGGGTACCGCTTCAATTCTTTGACGAAGCCGGGAAAATCGCGCGGATTGGTGATGAGGATGTTGGTCCAGCCGAGACGCACGAACAGTAGGCAATTCGCCGTCAGTGCGAAGATGTGATAGAGCGGCAGCGCCGTGATCGCGATGGCGTGATCACCGTGCGGGAACGCCGGTTCGGTCCATGCGCTCGATTGCAACACGTTGGCGATCATGTTGCCGTGACTCAGCATCGCGCCTTTCGACACGCCGGTCGTGCCGCCGGTGTACTGCAAAAACGCCAGATCGGCGTGCCCAAGGGTTTCGCGACGTAACTCGAGGCCACCGCCGAGTTGCAAAGTTTCGTGGAAGCGCACGGCGCCCGGCAGGTGATAGGACGGCACTTGCTTACGCACGTGACGCACCACGAAATCGACGATCGCACCTTTGGGGAAGCCCAACAAATCACCGACGCTGGTCACGACGACTTTACGTATCGGAGTGCGCGCGATCACCTCTTGCAATACGTGGGCGAAGTTTTCGAGGATGACGATGATCTCGGCACCCGAATCGTTGAGCTGATGCTCGAGTTCGCGCGTGGTGTAGAGCGGATTGGTGTTGACCACGACGCCACCGGCGCGCAACACGCCGAGCAACGCGATCGGATATTGGAGCACGTTCGGCAGCATGATCGCGACGCGATCACCACGTTCGAGCCTGGCGTGTTGTTGCAGCCAGGCGCCGAAGGCCGCTGATTGCACGTCGAGATCGGCATAGGTGATCGCTCGGCCCATCTGGACGTAGGCGTCACGGGTCGGAAATTCTGCGAACGCCTCTTCGGCAAGTTGTACCAGCGACTGGTAGCGGTCGACGTCGATGTTGGCTGGGACGCCAGCCGGATAATGTGCGAGCCAAGGTTTAGACATGCGGGAACTCTAGCCCTTGCTCGCGCGTCGAAGCAATGGCACTAACGTCGGCCAGACCGCATCGAGCATCGCCGGCTGTGCGGCGGCGGTGGGATGCAGCCCGTCGTCTTGGATCATTCCCGGTTGCAGCGCGATGCGTTCGAGGAAGAACGGCACGAATGCGACACGATATTTTTTGGCGAGCGCGGCATAGGTCGCCTCGAAGCCCGCCGCATAGCGCGCGCCGTAATTCGGCGGCATCTTCATGCCGAGCAACAGCACGGCCGCACCGCTCGCACGTGCGATGTCGATCGAGCGTTCGAGATTCGCGCGCGAGGTTTCAAGTGGTAAACCGCGCAGGCCGTCGTTACCACCGAGCTCGATGACGACGATCGCCGGGCGATGCAGTTCGAGCGCGCGTGGCAGCCTTGCGAGCCCGCCGGTGGTGGTTTCGCCGCTGACGCTGGCATTGACGACGCGGTGCCCGTAACCTTGCGTGCGCAAACGCGCTTGTAGCAGTGCGACCCAACCTTCGCCGTTGGCGAGGCCGTAACCCGCACTGATGCTATCGCCGAGCACGAGGATCGCAGGCGCTGTCGTGGGCGTGCTCGCCGGCGCAGCGGCCAGTGCAACACTGCTCACGCACGCCGTCAGCAAAGAAACGAAGGAACGTCTCGCTTTGAACACCGACATCGTCCTCGAGGCCATCGCACTCGACAAGGAGGTTAGCAGTCCCGAAGGGTCGCTCGCCATTGTACGCAGCGTGGATTTTCGCGTGCGTGCCGGCGACTCGGTCGCGATCGTCGGTGCATCGGGCGCTGGTAAATCGACGTTACTCGCCCTACTCGCCGGGCTCGACTTACCGACGCGTGGCACGGTGCGACTCGCAGGCGAAGATTTGACGCGTCTTGACGAAGATGGCCGTGCGCGGTTGCGCGCGGCACGCGTTGGCTTCGTCTTTCAATCGTTCCATCTGGTGCAAGCGTTGACGGCACTCGAGAACGTGATGTTGCCACTCGAGCTTGCGGGTCGCAGTGATGCACGCCGCGCCGCACGCGATGCACTCGAGCGCGTCGGACTCGGTGCGCGCACGGGTCACTACCCACGCCAACTGTCGGGTGGTGAACAACAGCGTGTCGCTATCGCCCGCGCGTTCGTCACACATCCGGCGGTGTTGTTCGCCGACGAGCCCACCGGCAATCTCGACACGACGACCGGCTCGCGCATCGCCGATCTGTTGTTCGATCTCAATGCCACCGAACGCACGACGCTAGTGCTCGTCACGCACGACCGCGCACTCGCAGGGCGTTGTGCGCATCTTTGGGTGATGGAGGCGGGTCGCTTGGTGCAGGAGTCGTGACATGAGCACGCGGGTGCTCACGCTCGCCGGCCGCCTGCTCGCGCGCGAATGGCGTTCGGGTGAACTCGGCGTATTGTTGTTGGCGTTGATCGTCGCAGTCGCCGCACTCACGGGCGTCGGATTTTTGGTCGATCGCATCGAGCGCAGTGTCGCGCTGCGTGCCAATGAAGTGCTCGCCGCAGATTTACGCATCGAATCGCAAAATCCACCCGCGAACGACTACGAATTCGAAGCACAGCGACGCGGCCTCGTCACCGCGCGCAACACGACGATCTTGAGCGTGGTCTACGCCGCCGAACGCAGCCAACTCGCCAACGTTCGCGCGGTGTCGGCGGCCTATCCTTTGCGCGGTCGCGTCGGCGTCGGTCGCGAGGCCTTCGGTGACGTGACCGAATTGGTCGGCGCACCGGCTGCGGGCGAAGCCTGGCCCGACTCGAAATTACTCGCCGCGCTTGGTCTGCAACTCGGCGATACGCTCGATCTCGGCGCCGCGCGCCTGAAAGTCACGCGCGTGTTGCTCAACCGACCCGATCAAGGCGGTGCGTTCGGTGATCTCGCGCCAACCATGTTGGTCGCACTCGACGATTTACCCGCGACGCGCTTGCTGCAGCCGGGCTCGCGCGCCGGGCACGCATTGCTGATCGCTGGTGAGCCGGCGACTGTGGCCGCTTACGAAACCTGGCTCGCGGCACGCAAACAGCCCGGTGAGCGATTACGCGACGTGCGCGAGGCGAGTCCGCAGATTCAAAGCGCGATCGATCGTGCCGGTCGCTTCCTCGGGCTCGCGAGTCTGGTGGCCGTGTTGTTGTGCGCCGTCGCAGTGGCGATGGCTGCGCGTCGGTACGTGCAGCGACATCTCGATGCCGTCGCACTCATGAAAACTTTGGGTGCGACGCGCAACTTCACGCTCGCCGTGAGTTTGCTGCAGTTATGTGCGATCGGTATCGCGGCGGTGGTGCTCGGCGCCACGGTGGGTTTCGCTGCACAGGAATGGCTGCTGCGCTTGTTGCGCGGTTTATTACAAACCGATTTGCCGGCGGCAGGCTGGGGCCCGCTCGCGCTCGGATTTTTGACTGCGATCACTTTGTTGGCGGGTTTCGCATTGCCGCCGCTGCTGCAACTGGCGCGAGTGCCGGCGATGCGCGTGCTGCGTCGCGACGTCGGTGCGCCGGCGCCGGTGCTGTGGCTCGCGTTCGCACCGGCGGTCGCCGCCATCGTTTTTTTGGTTTATTGGGTATTACGCGATCTGCGGTTGTTCGCTGGTTTCGTCGCCGGGCTCGGCCTATATCTCGCCCTGCTCGCGGCCTGCGGCTTCGTGTTGGTACAACTCGTCGCGCGCTTGCGCGGCGGCGTCGGTGTCTCGTGGCGGTATGGTCTTGCGAACCTCGCGCGGCGCCGCGCCGACAGCATCGTCCAATTGGTCGCATTCGGCATGGGCATCATGGTGCTGCTGTTGCTCGCCGTGGTGCGTGACGATTTGCTCGCCGACTGGCGACGCAGTCTGCCCACCGATCTGCCGAACTATTTCTTCATCAACATCCCGAAAGAAGATCGTGCGACGTTCATGAGCGAGCTCACGGCGCAAGGGGCGCGCACCTCGCGTGCATTGCCGATGATTCGTGCGCGACTGATCGCCGTCAACGATCGGCCGGCTAACGCCATGCGTAGCAAGGACCCGCGCGGCGAAGGTTTTGCGCGACGTGACCAAAACATCACTTGGCAAGCGGACTTGGGTGACGACAACACGCTCGTCGAGGGTCGCTGGTGGACCGAGGCCGATCGCGGTCGTGCGTTGGTCTCGATATCCACCGAATATCGCGACGGACTCGGTTTGAAGCTCGGGGATCGCATGCGCTTCGACGTTGCCGGCGAGGAAATCGAAGCGACGGTCGCGAGCATTCGCAAGATCAAATGGGACAGTTTCCAGCCGAATTTCTTTTTGGTCTTCGCGCCGGGTGTGCTCGACGACGTGGCTGGCACTTGGATGACCTCGGCATATTTTCCTGGCGATACCGCGCGGCGCGTCACCGGCATCGTGCGCAAATTCCCGAGCGTCTCGGTGTTCGACCTCGGTGAGATTTTGAAGCAGGTGCGGTCGGTGGTCGATCAAGCGGCGTTCGCTGTGCAGAGCGTGTTCGTGTTCACGCTGTTCGCGGGGCTGGTCGTATTGCTCGCAGCGGTGCAAGCGACGCGCGACGAGCGACGTTACGAAGGCGCGATGCTGCGGACGCTCGGCGCGCCACGCGCGGTCGTCACGCGCGGCATCGTCACGGAATTCGCGGTGCTCGGAACGCTCGCCGGCGCACTCGCTGCGGCGGGTGCCTCGTTCGCCGGTTGGTGGTTGGCAGCGCGCTTGCTCGAGGTGCGCTACGACCCCGATCCACGCGTTTGGTTGGTGGGAATCGTCGGCGGTGGCGTGTTGGTGGCGACCAGCGGCTGGCTCGCCACGCGCGGCGTGTTGCGTCAGCCGCCGGCGGCGACTTTGCGCGCGCCGTAAGCGCGTAAGAATATTTTGACGTGCTCGTCGATCAAGGCGGGCACGGCGAGCGGGCGGCAGCGTGTACCGCCGAGATCGTGCTGATGTAACAGCGCGAGTAACACCGGCGAGAGCAACATCAAAGCTGCATGACGCGTGTCACCGTCGAGCATGTCGCCGCGCGTGACGTGATGTTGTAGGCGTTGTTCGAGCGCCTGCAAGGTCGGTTCGAGTACGTCGACTAGATAATCGAGTGCGGTGGCACGATTGCGCAATCCTTCGGCCAGACCGATGCGGTGCAACAGTCCGACCGTGTCGCCGGACCATGCTTTGACGACCCGCGTCAAAAATTCGTGCAAAGAAAACTCGAACGTCACCGTATCGGCGAGCGCTTCGCGCGTGCGCTCAAGATGACGCTGCCCGCCCTGCAAGTAGTGCGCGAACACGGCTTTGATCAAGGCGTCGCGCGAGCCGAAGTAGTGGCGCAGGGTGGCGACGCTGACGCCGCAGGCGAGCGCGAGTTCGCGAAAGCTCGGGGAGTTGCCGGTCTGGAGGGCGAGCCTGTCCTTGGCTCTGGCGATGAGCGCGTTCCGTCGCTCGACGAACTGTGCGTTCCTTGCTCCGAGTGTTCTCGACATCCGCCATCCTCCCGACCGGCTTGCATAATTTAAACCAACCGTTATAGAATAAGCAACTCAGGACTACGGTCCTCCCGACCAATCGCCCCAAGGACGAGGCGCAACATGGCTTTCGACGCACGAGAACCCCGCGGATTTCTGAGCCGGCACCGCTACCCGGTGCTCGGCGTGCTGGTGGTCGCCATCGGTGGCTACGGGTACTACAAATCCACCCGACCCGTGCCGGTCGGTGTGGTCGAGGCACGGCAGGGCCCCGCCGAGCGCGTGCTCGCGATCACCGGCCGCACGCGCCCCCAGGTCACCGTCACCATCGTCCCCAAGGTGCCGGGCCAGGTCGTTCGGCTCGCCAAAGAAGAAGGCGACTCCGTAAAGGCCGGCGAACTGCTGGTGCAACTCGAATCCGACGCGCCGCGCGCCGCGGTCGACGAAATCGCCTCGAAAGTCAGCTTGCAGCAACGTGCGGTGGCCGAAGCCGAACGTAATTACGCTCGTCTGCAACAACTGCGCGAGCGCGGCATCGCCACCGCCAAAGAATTCGACGCATCGAAATTCGAACTCGATCAAGCGCGATTGTCGTTGCAGAGTCTCGACGCCACGCGGCGCCAGGCGAGCGCGAAACTGCGCGACAACACGATCGTCTCGCCGGTCGATGGCGTGGTGCTTGCACGTCCCGTCGACCGCGGCCAAGTGGTCGGCCAAAATACGGTCATCTACGAACTCGCACCGCTCTCTGATGTCGAGGTCGAAGCAGACGTCGACGAGCAATTTCTCGCCGAAGTACGCGAAGGCCAAAAAGCCGACGTGCTGATCGCGGGGCGCAGCGAGCCGTTGCCCGCCACCCTGTATTACGTCTCGCCGAAAGTGGATACGCGCACCGGCGGCGCAAAAGTCCGACTGCGACTCGATCGCAAAATCGCCGACTTGCGTTCGGGCGTGACCGCCGACGTCAATTTGATCATCGAGCGACGCGCCGATGCGATCACCGTCGCGCGCAGCGCGATCTTGGGACGCGACAAAAACGCGCGCGTGTTGCTCGTCAAGAATGGTGTCGTCGATCCCGCGCCGGTCAAGTTCCTCGAGTGGCCGAGCGAGCGAGTGATCGTGCTCTCCGGTCTGACGCCCGGCGCGCAATTATTGGCAGCGCCGCGCCCCGATCTGATCGGCCAGCGCGTGGCACCGACCAAAGATCTGGCGGCCGTGCCCGGCGGCCCACGACCGCGCGGTTCGGACGCGCGCAAAGCGCTTTGAGGTCGGCGGCATGCGTTTCGATCTGAAGGTCGCGCTGCGCTATTTGCTATCTAATCGCCTGCAGTCGGCGTTGCTGATCGGTGGCGTCGCGATCGCGGTCACGGTGTTCACCTTCAACGCCGCGCTGATCAACGGTCTCGCGGAGTTTCAAATCGACCGCGTGGTTGGCAGTTCTGCGCACGTGGTGATCGAACCTGCGAAACCTGCGCCACGCATCGTGACCGCACCTGCTGGCACCGAACGCCTAGTGGTGTCACAGCGCGCGCTCGAGCGCCGCGAACAGATCAAGCAATGGCGTAGCGTCGAACGCATTATCGATACGCTGCCCGGCGTAACGGGTGTTTCGTACAACATCAACGGTACCGGTCTCGTCACGCGCGGCCAACAAACGCTGCCGGTCACGCTCAAAGGTGTCGAACCGTCGCGCCTGGCGGCGATCGCGCCCATCGATCGCAACATCGTCGAGGGCGAGCCACGCCTCGGCCTCAACGACGTCTTGATCGGTCGCAAACTCGCGAACGATCTCGGTATCAAAGTCGGGCAGCCGATCTTCATCACCAGTAACCAAGGGCGAGAGCGTACGCTCACCGTCCGGGGTCTATACGCGACCGGTGTCGACAGCCTCGATGCACGACTTGCCTACGTGAATCTCGACACTGCGCGGGTGATGTTCGATCTGCCCGAGGGGCTCACCGAGATCGAACTAAAACTCGCCGATATCTATGCGGCGCGCGCCGTCGCCAAACAATTGGCCGATACGACCGGGCTCGAAGTGACGGCATGGATGGACAAAAATCAGCGCTTGCGCGAAGCACTCGAAGGCCAGGGTAGCTCCGGCAGCATCATCAAAATGTTCACGCTGATCACGATTGTGGTGGGTGTCGCGAGTGCGCTGCTGCTCACGACGTTCCGACGCCGACCTGAGATCGGCATCATGCGTTCGTTCGGCATCTCGCAGCGTTTCGTCTTGTCGGTGTTCATGTTGCAAGGCGCATTGATCGGAATCTTAGGCTCGCTCGCCGGTTGCTTTATGGGCTGGGGATTCAGCTACCTACTCGCACAAGCCGGTAAATCGAGCGGTCGTGCACTGCCCGTCGATCCCAGTCTCGGGCAATACGACGTCGCCTTGTTACTCGCAGCGGCCGCGAGCGTCGCTGCGGCGTTGTGGCCGGCGCGTTCCGCTTCGCGCATCGATCCGGTGGAGGCGATCTCGCAATGACTGCGCCACTGCTCGAAGTCGATGGTCTACGCAAAGTATTCGTCGACGAAGAATTCGAAACCCCGGTGCTCAAGGGTGTGACCTTCGCGTTGCAGCGCGGCGAGATGGTCGCGATGCTCGGCCCCTCCGGCAGCGGCAAAAGTACCCTGTTGTCGATTCTCGGCACTTTGATGCGTCCGACCTCGGGTAGCTTTCGTATGCTCGGTCGCGAGCTCACGGCGCTGCGCGAAGCGGAATTGTCCGACTTCCGCAATCAACAGATCGGTTTCATCTTTCAATATCACCACTTGCTGCCGGATTTCAGCGCGCTCGAAAACGTTCTATTCCCGCACGCGGGTCGTTTGTGGCGCGAGACGCGCGCCGGTCGGGAACGCGCGGCGATGTTGCTCGAGAGAGTCGGTCTCGCCGAGCGCATGCACTACCGCGCCACTCGACTATCGGGCGGCCAAAAGCAACGCGTCGCGATCGCTCGTGCACTCATGAATCAACCGGCCTTGGTGCTTGCCGACGAGCCGACCGGCAATCTCGATCGCGAGAATGCCGATCAGGCTTTCGCGTTGATGACGGAGATTCAGCGCGAAACCGGCACGACGTTTTTGTTGTCGACACACGATCGCGAACTCGCCGAGCGTTGCGAGCGACGCATCTACATTCAGGGCGGTGTGGTGGTCGATGCGCCGACGAGCGCTGCGCTCGGCACCTCGCCGGCGATATCTGCGCGACAACCGTTGCGCATGGTGCCGGGCGAGGTCGTCGCGGTGGTCGATCGCACGTCTAATACGACACGCGACGACGGCGACCGCCGTCTCGCTTAAGACGAATTAGCGCTCGATCCAGGCGAGCGAGCGCGGCGTGTAACGATCGCCGCTCGCCGCGCCGACGTCGTCCAATGCGCGCATGTCTTGCGCATCGAGTCGTATTGCAGCTGCACCCGCGTTGACGTCGAGATATGCGCGACGTTTGGTGCCCGGAATCGGCACGATGTCGTCACCGCGATGCAGCAACCATGCGAGAGCGATTTGCGCCGGCTGCGCGCGATGTTTGTGGGCCACGCTTTTGACGGCCTCGAGCAATCGCAGGTTGCGCGGATAGTGCTCGGCGGAAAAACGCGGATCGTGGCGGCGATAGTCCGAGGCCGGCAGGGTCGCAGGATCGGGCACACCGCCGGTCAAAAATCCGCGACCCAGCGGGCTATACGGCACGGTGCCGATGCCGAGCTCGCGACACGTGGCGAGTACACCGGGTTTACCGTCGGCGGTCGGTTCTTCGATGTTGCGCTCCCAGATCGAATATTCGTTCTGCACGGCGCTGATCGGATGCACGGCATGCGCGCGGCGAATGGTCTCCGCACCCATTTCCGACAGGCCTAAATATTTGACCTTACCGGCGCGCACTTGCTCGGCCATCGCCCCGACCGTATCTTCGATCGGCACGTCGAAATCGCGACGATGCTGGTACCAAAGATCGATGCAGTCGACGCCGAGTCGTTGCAAACATCCGTCGAGCGCGCGCCGCACGTTTTCCGGCCGTCCGTCGACCCCCGCGATCTTGTCGTCGGGCGTGAACTTGAAGCCGAACTTGGTGGCGAGGATGACGTGTTCGGAACGCCCGTCGAGCGCGCGCCGCACGAGCTCTTCGTTACTGCGCGGACCGTAGACTTCGGCCGTATCGAAGAAATCGATGCCGAGCTCGAGCGCCCGATGGATGGTGGCGATGCCTTCCGCATCGTCCGTCGAACCGTACATCTCGGGCATGCCGGCGACGCCGGTCATGCCCATGGTGCCGAGACCGAGCGCCGAGACTTCGAGGCCCTGCGTGCCGAGTTTGCGTCGCTGCATGAACTCAATATCCGCCTAAGAAATCCTGCTTGCCGATGTCGACACCGACACCGCGCAGCAAGGCGTAGGTAGTGGTGAGGTGGAAATAGAAGTTCGGGATCGTCCACTTGCGGATGAACGGCAGACCGTCCATTTCGAGCGTACGCGTGCGCAGCGGCAGCGTGATCTTGCGCTGTTCGGCGCCTTCCATCTGCGCCGGCGTCAACGTTTTCAAGTAGTCGATCGTCTTGGAGATGCGGCCTTGCAGTTCGGCCAGCGTCTTCTCGGTGTCTTCGAAGCGCGGTGGCTCGACGCCGGCCAAGCGTGCGCAGCTGTTCTTGGCGAAATCGCAGGTCAGCATGACTTGTCGCGCGAGCGTGAACATGTCCGGCGTGACGCGCAGACCTTCAAGCACGCCCGGTTCGATTTTCTTGGCCTCGGCATGAGCGGCCGCCTTGCCGAGTATGTTCGACAGATTACCGAGCATGTGGATGAAGGGCTCGGTGGTCATCGCGTGTACGGACAGAGACATCACTTCTTCTCCTTGGCTTTGGCGCGCTGCGCGTCGATCCACTGCTTCGTGACCGTCCAGGTGGTCCCGTTGGGGCGTGGATCGCCGAGCGGCGGCGGTTCGAGATATTGCGGGTAGCGAGTCTGCAGGATTTGCATCAACTTCGGCGGAATACGCTTGCGGTCGAAAGTGCTGTAGCCCGTCGCGTTGAAGATCATCAGGCCCTGGCGGTCGCCCATCCGCATCCACGGCAGCAGTTTCGAGATCCGTTGCCAGGAGATGCGCGACTCGCTGATGCGGGTTTTCTTGGCATCCATGAAGTCGGCGGCGCGATAGAAGGTGTTGAAGATTTCCATCGCGTGGTACTGACCGCCGACGTAGTCTTGATAATCGCCAGCCAGCGGATTCGTGTAGAACAACGGCACTTCGCTGACGTCGACCAGCAGGTCGTCGTACTGCCGCAGCGCGATGCGCGCCGGCTTGCCGTCGGCGCCGATCGCGAACCGTGGCTCGCGCATGTTCACCGGGTCGTTGGCTACGTGCACCACCTCAACCGTTTCGCCGGTCCAAGGGTTCTTCCATTGATCGATGATCTCGCCGGTCGCGGGGTCGAGGTACACCATGATCTCGCGCGAGATCGAACGATAGCCGTCGCCACGCACCGGGTCTTTGTGCCGCTCGCACTGACGCGTGTTGATGCCGACGACGTCGAAGATGTGACGATCTTTTTCACCGGCGATGCGGCTGTACATACGCCCTTCCCACATGCCGAAACGGGTCACGCCTTGCTCGGTCGTGCCGCACGTCGTCTTCATGTTCCACACCAACGCCTCGGCACCCTCGCGCACTGCGGCCGGGCCCAAAAAATCATCGGCGGCGAACGCGACGGCGGGCACGCTCAATAGCCATGCGGTGGCCTGCAGCGCGAGGCGTAGGAAAGGTCTATGGCTGGTTGCGATCGACATGAAACCCCCATGAACAAAAACCCATCTTAACGGATGGTGGTACGCGGATTGGCCGCCTGATGCACCGCGGCCACTAGACACTTTTGATTTATATTTGCAACAATATTACCAGTTCATCCCATCATTGGCGGGTCATATGAGTCAAATTTGGGCTCCGGCACAGATGGCGACGTTCGCCAAGGTGGTCGATTTGAACGGCTTCACGGCGGCTGCTCGGGCGCTGAAAGTGCCCAAGGCGAGCGTCAGTCGGGCGATCGCCGAACTCGAGACCGCCCTCGGGTTGAAGCTCATGACCCGTACCACGCGACGCCTGAAATTAACCCCCGCCGGCGAGCAACTGCTGCCGCATTGCCGCGCCATCGTGGAGGCCGTCGAGCGAGTGCGACAACGTGCCGCCGAACTCGGTTTGCAACGCCAAGGTCCGCTGCGCGTGCTGGCCGATACGACCTACGGGCGGGTGTTGCTCGCACCCTTGGTGCCACGCTTTTTGGAACGCTTTCCGCAGGTACCGCTCGAGGTCGAACTCGGTGAGCCGGAGCGCGAAGCCGAATTCGACGTCACCATCCGCGCCGGTGGCGAGGTCGGTGCGGATCGCATCGCCAAAGTGTTGGGCGCACCGCCGGCCATCTTGTGCGCGAGTCCGGCGTACCTGCAAAAGAGCGGCGCGATCCCCGCGACGCCCGAAGATCTCGAACGCCACGAGTTGTTGATGCCCGATGCGGGTGCCGGTCCGATCCAGGTATTGCGTCTGGCCAACGGCGCGCGCCGTGCCGAATTGTCGCTACGACCGAAACTCGCGGTGAACGACCCCGCCTTGCTGCACGCGGCGGTTGCGGCCGGTCTCGGCATCGGCCTGCTGCCGGAGTTTCTCTGCCGCGCCGGCATCGCGGCGCAAAAACTCAAGCGCGTGCTGCCGGATTGGACGCCGCCCGAGCAGGCACCGCTCTGCGCGATCTACCCCGCTGCGCTCGCCGAGGATCAACGCGTGTTGGCGCTGGTCGATTTTCTCGCCGCCAACGTCGTTCCGGCGCTCAAAGGCTGACGCGTCACGTTAAAATTACGCGGCTATGTACCGCGCCCCCCTCAAGGACCTGCGATTCGTGCTGCACGAGCTGATCGGCGAAGCCGCGCTGCAAGCCTGTCCGCCACACGCCGAATATTCCCTCGAGCTCGCCGATGCGGTGCTCGACGAGGCGGCGAAATTCGCCGAAAACGTCCTCGATCCACTTTATAAATCGGGTGATCGCGACGGTGCTCGTTGGACGCCCGATGGTGTCGTCGGCGCGCCGGGCTTCAAAAGCGCGTACCAGCAATATGTCGAGGGTGGCTGGCCGGCGTTGCGCGCGGCGAGTCGTTGGGGCGGCCAGGGGATGCCCACCGTGCTCGGTACCGCCGTCGAAGAAATCTGGGCCGGCTCGAATCTCGCCTTTAAACTTTGTCCGATGCTGACGCAGGGCGCGATCGAAGCGCTCGAACACTACGGCAGCGGTGCCCAGCAGGAAAAATTCCTGCCGAAGATGGTGAGCGGTGAATGGACCGGCACCATGAATCTCACCGAGCCGCAGGCGGGCAGCGATCTCGCGGCGATCCGCACGCGAGCGGTCGCCGACGGTGCGAATCATCGCCTGTTCGGTCAAAAGATTTTCATCACCTACGGCGATCACGATTTCACCAGCAACACGATCCATCTCGTGTTGGCGCGCATCGACGGTGCGCCGGCGGGCGTCAAAGGTATTTCGATGTTCATCGTGCCGAAGATGTTGGTGAATGACGACGGTACGCTCGGTGCGCGCAACGACGTGCACTGCATCTCCATCGAACACAAACTCGGCATCCACGCGAGCCCGACTTGCGTGATGGCTTTCGGCCAAAAAGACGGGGCGATCGGGCATCTGGTCGGTGAAGCCGGACGCGGTCTCGAATACATGTTCGTGATGATGAACGCGGCGCGTTTGTCGGTCGGGCTCGAAGGTTATGCCGTCGCCGACCGCGCCTATCAACAAGCCGCTGAATGGGCGCGCACGCGCGTGCAGGGCAAACCGCCGGTCGCCGCGCCTGCGGGTCCGCTGCCGATCGCGCATCACCCCGACGTCAAACGCATGTTGCTGACCATGAAATCGCAGACCGAAGCGTTGCGGGCCGTCGCGCTGCATGCCGCTTGGCAACTCGATCTCGGTGCTCATCACCCCGATGCCGCGGCACGCGCCGCGGCACAAGCGCGCGGTGATCTTTTGATCCCACTCGTCAAAGGTTGCAGCACCGAAGCCGGCATCGACCTCGCGTCGCTAGGCATTCAAATCCACGGTGGCATGGGCTTCGTCGAAGAGACCGGCGCCGCTCAACCCTACCGCGACGTGCGCATCACGACGATCTACGAAGGCACGACGGGCATTCAGTCCAACGATTTCGTCGGTCGTAAGATCGGTCGCGATCGTGGTGCCGCGCTCGCGGCGCTAGTGATCGAGATGCGGCGTGATCTCGCCGCGGTTTCCGCAGGTGATGCGACGGTCGCGGCTGCGGCGGCGGCGACGCTCGAATCGATTGACGCACTCGAGGCTGCCACGCGTAAGATTCTCGAATCGCTGGCCTCGGAGCCGGCGCGCGCGCTCGCCGTTTCGGTGCCGTTCATGCGCCTCGCCGGCCACGTGGTCGCCGGCTGGCAACTCGTCAAAGCGGCAGATATCGCGGCGCGCCGACTCGCCGCCGCCGCTGCCGATCGCGATTTCCTGCGCGGCAAAGTCGCTTCCGCGGCGTTTCACGCGACGCACGTGTTACCGCAAGCACACGCGCTCGCGCGCGTGGTTGAGCACGGCGCGAATAGCGTGCTCGGCGCCGACGTCGCGCTGTTCTGAATCGCGCCCTTGTAGGCGAAACCGTTATACCGGTCGGTGAATCTCGTAATCGACCGAGCGTCGCTCGGTCGCGAGTGCCTTCACTTGCGGTACGACCTCGAGGTGCAGTGGATGACGCTGATAGCCCTCGAGTGCTGCAAGATCGACAAACTCGCTATAGAGCACTACATCGGACGCATTCGCATCCTCGACGACGTTGTGACCGACCTCGATCGCGAGCAGGCCCGGAATTCGGCCGCGTAGGCCTTCGAGTAATTCTTTGATGCGCGCCGCGTTCGTCGCCTTGGACGGCTGATCTTTGATGCGCCAAAAAACGATGTGTTTGATCATGTCGTATTCCGTCATTTAAAAACGAGATGCTCAGTTGCCGCTGCGCAAGGCTTGCCACGCGGCGAGCGCCGCTTCGCGCGACTCTTTCAGATCGACGATGGGATGCGGGTAGTCGCGACCGAGCATAACTCCCGCGGCGGCGAGCGCTGCGGGCTTAGCTTCCCAGGGCGCATGGAGATCTTCGCCGGACAATTTTGCGAGTTCGGGCACCCAGCGCCGCACGTAATCGCCGGCTGCATCGAACTTGAGCCCTTGGCTCACCGGATTGAACACCCGAAAATAGGGTGCAGCATCGGCACCGCAGCCTGCAGTCCATTGCCAGCCGAGCGTGTTGCTCGCGAGATCCGCATCGACCAAGGTGTCCCAAAACCAACGCGCGCCATGCAACCAGTGCAGCCGTAAATTTTTGACCAAAAACGACGCGACGATCATCCGGACTCGGTTGTGCATCCAACCGGTCGCCCAAAGCTCACGCATGCCGGCATCCACCATCGGTATTCCGGTGCGTCCGCGGCGCCATGCTTCGAGAGCCGTAGAATCCGTACGCCATTCGAATCGCGTGTACTCACCGCGCAACGGCTCGGTCGGCGTGCGCGGAAAGTGATAGAGCAGGTGATAGCCGAACTCGCGCCAACCGACCTCGGCCATGAAGTGCGAGCCGCGCCATTTGCTCGCGATGTGCCAAATTTGCCGCGGACCGATTTCGCCGAAGTGCAGATGCGGCGACAGCCGGGAGGTGCCGCGTATGCCCGGCAAATTACGCGCGTCGCTGTAATCGACGACCGCGGCCCGCAAAAACTCTTCGAGATTCGCCGCCGCGCCGGCTTCGCCCGGATGCCACTCGCGAGCCATTCGTTCGTACCAACGGATGCTTGGCATCAATTCGAGCTCGGCGAGCTGCTTCGACTTCGGCCATCGCGTCGGTGTCGGGATTTTTTTCGGCGCCGGATCGGGTTCGGGCAACGCCAGCTTGGCGGAGCTCGTTTTCCAGTACGGCGTGAACACTTGGAACGGCTTGCCACTTTGGTTTTGCACGTCCCAAGGCTCGGTGAGCAGCGCGGCATTGAAGCTGCGAATCTCGACGCCCTCGGCGCGCAGCGTATCTTTGATGTGTCCATCGCGGGCGATCGCGAGCGGCTCGTAGCGCCGGCTCCAATACACGGCCGTCGCACCGGTTTCTCGCAACAGCTCGCGCAACACGACTAGGGCCCCACCGCCCGCTGCCGAACTTTGGGGCGCGCAGCGCAAGATCAAACGCGAGCCACGCGCTTCGAGATCGCGTTGTAAAGCAGTCAGTGATTGGTGCAGCCACCAACGTGTCGCGCCGCCCGGCGCCCACTCGCCGTCGTCCTCGGGGCTCCAGATGAATACCGGGATTACCGCGGCATCGCGTTCAATGGCAGCCACCAACGCGGGATGGTCGGTGAGTCGCAGATCCTGTCGTAACCAAAGTAACGTCGCGTGATTCATAGCGCATGCTCCGCAATCACTTTGCCGACTGCCGCGATCGCGACGGTGCGTGCACTGCTCTTGCGCCAGATCGCGCCGATGGTGCGCGTCGGTGTGGGTTTGACGAACGGTTTGACGATCAATCCACGCACGTGGGCATATGCACCGCGGGTGGCGAGTTCGGGTAATAAGGTGAGACCCGAGCCGGCCGCCACCATTTGTCGCAGGGTCTCGATGCTGGTGGCGCGGAAGTCCTGCTTTTCGTTGACGCTGATGCGTCCGCAGACGTCGAGCGCTTGATCGCGCAAGCAATGCCCATCCTCGAGCAAAAGCAGCGTCACGTCGGCGAGATCGTCGACCTTGATCGATTTCTTCGCAGTGAGCGCATGCTGGTCGGGCATCGCCACCATGAACGGCTCGTCGTACAAACGCCGTGACTCGAGACCGTCAGGCTCGACCGGTAACGCCAGTACACCCATGTCGATCTCGCCGGCGTGCAATTTCTCGAGCATCGGTGCGGTTTGATATTCGTACAGCATCAATTCGAGTCGCGGCAGTGCCTTGTGCAATTTCGCTGCGACGAACGGCAGCAAGTACGGACCGATGGTCGGTAGGAACGCAACGCGCAGACGGCCGGCGAGTGGATCGCGATGAGCGCGGGCGATTTCCACGACCTCGTTACTCGCTTCGACGATTCGCCGTGCGCGCGCGACAATTTCTGCACCGGCAGGCGTGAGTAGCGCGTTGCGCGGCTGTCGTTCGACCAGCGGCACGCCGAGATAGTCCTCGAGTTTCTTCAATTGCGCCGAGAGTGTCGGTTGGCTGACGAAGCAGCGTTCGGCGGCCTTGCCGAAGTGTCCGGTGTCGGCCACCGCGATCAGATAGCGCAAGTCCTTGAGCTTGATGTCTGCCATGACGATCCTTCGTCGATTTACGAAATCTATCGAAATCATCGCATCAATCGATTGGAGTGTCGAGCCGCCGGTCGGCAACATGCCGTCCATTCCAACCTCGCTTAAGGAGCGACACATGATCTCGATCGGACAAAAATTCCCGCAGTTCGCGTTGACCGGCGTCGTCTCGAACGACATCGCCACGGCGTTCAAGCCCTTCGACAACACCAGTGCCGGCGGCAAGTGGCAGGTCGTATTCTTTTGGCCGAAGGATTTCACCTTCGTCTGTCCGACCGAAATCGCCGCCTTCGGTAAGTTGAACAAGGAATTCAGCGCGCGTGACGCGCAAGTGTATGGCGTGAGCACCGATAGCGAATTCGTGCACCTGGCCTGGCGTAGCAGCAAGTCGGAACTCAAAGATCTGCCGTTCCCGATGCTCTCGGACATCAAGCGCGATCTGTCGCAGGCGCTCGGCATTCTCGACGTCGACGCCGGTGTCGCGCAGCGCGCGACCTTCATCGTCGACCCGCAGGGCGTCGTGCGCTTCGTCTACGTCACCGACCTTAACGTCGGCCGTTCGCCGGAAGAAGTGCTACGCGTGCTCGATGCGTTGCAGACCGACGAACTGTGCCCCTGCAACTGGAAGCAAGGCGACGACACGCTGAAGGCTGCTTGACTCGCCACCATTTCTTAGACGGAGAGCCCTATGGCCATCGACGATATCCGTGACGCACTGCCGGACTATGCCCGCGATTTGCGGTTGAACCTCGGCAGCGTACTCACCGTACAAGGCGCACCGGGTCTGACGTCGCAGCAAATTTGGGGCACGGCACTCGCCGCTGCGATCGCTGCGCGCAACCTCGCGTTCGCGCAGACGATCGAGCACGCGGCGCGTGCCGAACTCGACGCTACCCAGATCGACGGCGCGAAAGCGGCCGCAGCGATCATGGCGATGAACAACATCTACTACCGCTTCGTGCATTTGGTCGGTGATGCCGACTATCAAACCATGCCCGCACGGTTGCGGATGAACGTCATCGGTAATCCCGGCATCGACAAAATCGATTTCGAGATTTATTCGCTCGCCGTATCGGCGGTGAACGGTTGTGGGCTGTGCATCGAAGCGCACGAAAAGCAGCTGCGAAAACACGAGGTTTCGCGCGAAGCCATCCAAAGTGCGATTCGTATCGCCGCCGTCGTGCATGCCGTGGCGGTGACGTTAGAGGCGGCGCAGTCGACGGCTGCCGCCGGCGTGGCCGACGCGGCCTGAATCGCTGACGAAACTACGGATCCGCGGGAGGCGGTCGGCGCTGATATTCTCCGTGCCCATCCCCCCTCACCGAGACGAGGCCCGACATGTCCTCCCGCGCATTCGAAAAAACCGCGTACGTCGTCATCTGTC